>Ga0214472_10002869_pt1 | contig 18344 bp, 18 predicted proteins | sample RVTome_6_FD_207662 | JGI IMG/M metagenome (GOLD analysis project Ga0214472, IMG submission 207662) | Soil microbial communities from uranium-contaminated site in the Upper Colorado River Basin, Wyoming, United States - RVT140D175 | ecosystem: Environmental > Terrestrial > Soil > Contaminated >...
AGCAGGGCGGTGAGGTCGTAGCCGGTGGCGGTGTCGATGAGGTCGGCGAGGGCGTCGCGGTCCGTGGGGGCCTTGGATCGCCAGGGGACCACCGTCAGCTCGGTGGAGTAGCGCTCGGCGAACTGGTGGCGGAAGTCACGCTGACGTTCGGACTCCCGGCCCCACCGATGCAGGTTCTCCATCGCCGCCGGTTCGGTGTTGCCGGGTGTCGCCCCGATCCAGTCTTCGGGCAGCGACCTGTTGAACACCACGGCATCGGGACGGTCGGCGAGCTCGGGCAGCTCCCGGTAGAACCGCACCGCCTCGCGGATGGGGGACGGGTCGGCGGTGGTGACGACGACCGTCGATGCCTCTTTCAAGTGGGCTTCGATCTCCCGCGACCTGCGCGCCACCCCGTCGTAGGTGGTGCGGAGGTCCATCAGGAAGGAGGCGATGTCTTCGAGGAGTCCGGCGCCGAGCACATGGTCGGCGATCTTGAGTGCGGGCCGGGCCGTGCGGTCGAAGAGGAACCGGCGGCCGGGGAGCCGGCCACCGGTCAGCCAGCGCAGGAGACGTCCACCGACGAGCTCGGTCATCTGCCGGGGGGCGGTGAAGAATTCGATGCCGCCGGCAGATGGGGGCGTGTCGACGATGACCACCTCCCACGCGCGTCCGTCGATGAATCGGGTTGCCTCTTCTGCCGCCGCGTAGGACTGGGAGGCGGGAAAGTGGGTGGTGGCGGCCCGGAAGAAGCGGTTGTCGACGAGGTTCTGTGCGATGGCGGGGTCGGCGTGGCGCAGGGCGATGGCAGTCCAGGAGGCGGAGGCGTCGAGCATCGCCGCCCACAGGTTCGGTTCGTCGGGATGGGGCGCCGGTTCGGTGCCGAGCTCATCGACTCCCAGGGCGTCGGCCAGGCGGCGGGCGGGGTCGACCGTGATGACGAGCGTCCGGACCCCCCTGCGTGCCGACACCACGCCGAGGGCGGCGGACAGCGTCGTCTTGCCGACGCCGCCTCCCCCGGTGACGAGGATCGTGGTGGTCTTCACCACGCCTCCATCTCGTCGGCGAGGTGGGAGGCGACCGCTTCCGAGGAGGCGACCCCGAACAGGAAGGGGAGTTGGCGATCGACGGGATGGCGTTCGAGCCAGGAGTCCTGCTCGGCCTGGACCTCGAGGTGGAGCCGGGCGGCCTCACCCACCCTTCCTCCGGGGATCTTGTCGAGGACGAGCCGAGGCAGCACGCGGTTGGCCACCACCTGGATGCGGCTGACAACCGGGTTCGCCTCCAGCCAGGCGAGCGTCTCCCCTGTCTCTGACATCGGCAGCTCTTCGGGAAGGGTGACGATGCGCAGGAGCGTGTCTGCCGATTTGAGGGTCTCAGACATCCATGCAGCCTGCTCGGCGACGCGTCCGGAGGACACCAGCTCGGAGATCGACGTGGGCGCACGCAGGAACGAGGCGATCTGGCCGGTGGGTGGCCCATCGGCGACGACGACGTCCCACAGGTCGCGTTTGACCTCCCACAGCACCTTTCCGATGGTGACGATCTCCCGAACGGCGGGAGCGGCGGCGGCGAGGGCGTCGAAGGCGCGGACCACGGGTGGAAGGGCGGCGAAGGGGGGGAGCCCGATCTGGACGCGCAGGTACTCGATCAGGGCCTTCGACCGATCGACGGTCAGGGCGGACAGGCCGGGAAACACTTCGACCGGCGCGAAGGTCAACACACCGGTGCCAAGGTGACTGGCGAGGCCCCCGCCGGTGCCGACCATGGACAATGCCAGCACCCTGGCTCCCTGGCGGTGTACGTGGAGAGCGGTGGCAGCCGCCACTGCGGACTTCCCGACGCCGCCCTTGCCCGAGACGAGGACGAGCTGGGTCACGTCGGGAGGATCAGCCGCTCAGCGGGATGCGGAGGACGAGGTGCTCGTCCTCGACGGCCCACTTGGCGTTCCCGATGAGGGAGTAGTCCATGTAGTCGGTCTCTGCCTGGGCGATGAACTTCCTCCGTTCTTCACCGGCGACGGGTGGAAGCGGGCGGTCTTTCACCGCGTCCGCACGGTCCTTGAAGCGGGCGATGAGGGCGTCGACGTCGAGTTCTGCCATGACCCGGATGCTAGGAGCTGCGCGGCCGTCAGCCTGCCGTCCGCTCCGCCCGTCTCCGTTGCGTTGCCCGTTCCGCCTCGAGGCGCTCCAAGTCGACGTCGCTGTGATCGACGAACGTCATGCCCCCGGCGATGACGGAGTGTCCTGCCTCCTCGGCGATCAGCCGGTGCATCTCGTGGGCCACCCGACGGTAGGCGCTGTGTCCGGCGGGCTGGGATCGCAGTTCGATCAGGTGATACGCCTGGCGGGCGTTCATCTCCATCACGAATCGGATGTTGGCCGCGAACGGCACGACGTACTGGGCGACGTCCGCCCCATCCGCCTCCCTCATCCGTTCGTACATGTCGGCGGAACGCTCCATCGCCTCGGCCCACACCGTGCCATGTCCGGCGCCCTCGATGTCGTTGGGCGTGTCGAAGCCGAGACGGGTCGACAGGCGCTGCCATTCGATCGTCATCAGCCGGTGGCGTTGCAGGTCGCGGAACGCGCCGAAGTCGCAGACGACGTCGAATCGGTAGGAGCTGCGCTCCATCGGCCTACCCGGCTTGTGCCGTCGGTTCTCGCGGTCACCGATGAGGTCGGAGATGATCCGCGCCCGCTCGTCGTGCGTCATCTTGCGGGCGACGTCGACGAGCGCAGCGTCGGAGAGCTCCGAATGGGAGTAGAGGGCGGCGGCGGTCAGCTTCAGCTCCGCGTCGGGATCGAAGTCGGTGAGCCGCACGGACGGGCCCTCCTCGGGTTCGGTCCCGAGCAACGCGCCGTGCGCGTCGAGCCGGCCGGCCACGTCTTCCAGGTACTCGGACCACCGCTCGCCTCTCGCCGGCTTGTCGACCCTGGTGAGGAAGGAAGGGATCACCTTGCGCAGCTCGCCCAGCATCATGTCGCCATAGTCGCGCACCTCGGCCAGCGGGTGTGCGGCCATCCGCACCAGCGCCATCTCGTAGGCCTGGCCGGTGGCGTAGATGCCCATGTTGGAGAGGGTGGCGGCCGGCAGCAGCCCGCGGGCGGTGTCACACGCCTTGGCCCGGATGGTGGCGTTGTAGACGACCGGCGGGTCGGACGAGTCGCGGGGAAAACGCCCCTCGTAGACCGTCTTCATGTCCCGCACCAGCTTGGAGTAGGTGTCGAACATCCAGTTGAGGTGGGCCACGTACTCGACGCCCAAGGGACCATGCTCGACCTCGGACGGCACCGTGTAGCGGTAGCGGCCGTCGAGGGTGGTGTCGTAGAAGATGTAGCGGGTGGACTGCTCGAGATAGGCGGCGAGTCGTCCCCACTCGAGCACCTTCGTCAGGATGTTGGAGGCCTGTTCACACGCCAGGTGGGTACCGCCGAGCTGGGCCACCGAGTCGTCGCCGTACTCGACGAAGATGCGCTGGTAGAGAGCCTCCGCCTTCGACAGGTCGACGATCGGATCGGTGGGCGCGGCGGCGATGGCGGCGACCCCGGTCTCCTGGTCGGTGAACTCGTCCAGGAAGAGACGTCGGATCGACTTCGAGGATCGGGAGTAGCGGGCGAACAGGGCGCCCTTGACGACTTCGGGGAGATTGACGAGGCCGAAGACAGGAAGGTCGGTGTTGGTGAAGAAGCGGTTCAGCACCGATGTCTCTTCGGGCGTGAACTCCTCGACGTGGTACCGCACGCCTCCGAGCTTACGCGGACTCAGTCACCGAACGGGTCATCCTCGTCACGGCGTGGCAGCCGCGGCCGTTGCAGGCGGCGCAGCGTGCGGTTGGTGATGCGCAGCCCGCCGAGAACCACGATCAGACCGATGGTGAGAAGCGCCGACAGTTCCGGCGCGGCCGTGTATGGATTCCGGCATCGGGTGACGCCGCCCGGACACAGGCCATACCCGGTGCCGCCCTGGGCCAGGTCGAGCAGCACGAAGAGGGGGACGGCGGCGAGGATGACGGCGGCCACGACGAGCACGGCGCGTACCAGGCGGACGAGGTATGCCAGCTCCATCTCGGAAGAAGGTAACCGATCAGATCGCACTGACGGCTTCGGCTTCGACGATCGGGCCGTCCTCGACCTTGGAGAGCACCAGTCCGATGGCGCCGAGGATGACCGCCGCCCCGAACCACCCGGCGACGGTGAGTCGTTCGCTGAGGACGACGACGGCGGCGGCGACGGCGAAGACGGGTTCGAGCGTCAGGAGTATCGCCGTCCGGGATGGACCCACCCGGTGCTGGGCCCAGACCTGCAACAGGTAGGCGATGGCACTGACGCCCAGCCCGGTGAGGAGTATCGCCGGCCAGCCCTCCCGATCGGGGAGCCCGGGGCCTTCGAACACCACCGAACCGACGAGTCCCAGCGCGGCGGTGGTCAGCAGCTGGACGGTCGTATAGGGAATCACCGGATGCCGGGCGGCGAATCTGGCGACCGAGACGATGTGACCGGCGAACGCAACCGCACAGCCCACGGTGAGAACGTCGCCTGCCCCGAAGGTGAGATCCGCCCTGACGGTCAGCAGCGAAGTGCCGATGAAGCCGAGCACGACACCGACGATCGCCCACGGCGACGGGGAGCGACGCCTGACGAGGGCGGCGAGGATCGGGACGAACACGACGTAGAGGCCGGTGATGAGCGCCGAGTTGGTGGCGCCGGTGAGGGTGAGTCCGCCGGTCTGGAGGGCGTACCCGGCGAACAGCCACATCCCGCTGATGGCGCCGTCACGCCACACACCGTCCGATCTGGGAATGGCGAGCACCAGAAGGGCGAGACCACCGATCAGGAACCGCCAGCCGACGAACGCGAGCGGCTCCACGACCTCGACGGCTGCCTTGACGATGACGAAGGTCACCCCGAACAGGAAGGCGGCGATCGTGAGCCCGCCGAGAGCGGCTGCCTGGTTGCGATCAGAGCTCATGCATCTCCCGGGTGACGAGGAAGAGTCCGCTCGATTCGACGGCCAGGCGGTCGGCGATTCTCAGCCACCCGGCGATACGGAGGCGACGACCGCTCCGATCCTCGACGCGAGCGCCGGCAGTGATCCGGTCGTGAACCGTGAGCGCGGCCCGGAAGCGGAGCTCGATCTTGCCGGTGACGGTCAGCACCCCCTCGCCGAGGATGCCCGCCCACACGGAGATCTCGTCGAGGGCGGTGGCGGCGACACCGCCGTGGAGGACGTCACCCGCCCCCTGGTACCCGGCGCGCGGATCGAAGGACCCGGTGACCGTCGTGCCGTCCCAGGTGAAGTCGTCGATGTGGAGACCGACGTCGTTGCGTCGCCCACAGGCGAAGCACATGTCGCCGAATTCCAGGCGAACCTGTTCGACTCTGGCGGCGAGTTCGGGCGTCATGGTGAGGACCTCGTCAGCGTGCGGTGGCACGGTAACGGAGGTCGGTAGGCTCGCCGCCTCATGCCCCGACCACGCGCCGACGGATCCGTGCCCACCGCGGTCGAACGGGGCAAGGCGCGGGCGGTGCTGAACCGGCTTAAGAAACGCTATCCGACCATCGGGACCGCCCTCGACTACGAGTCGCCCTGGGAGCTGCTGGTCACGACGGTGCTGTCCGCCCAGACCACCGACGACAACGTCAACAAGGTGCGAGTGCGGCTGTTCGAGCGTTTTCCGCAACCGGCCGATCTGGCGGCGGCGGACGTGGAGGAGGTCGAACAGATCGTGTTCTCGACCGGGTTCTACCGGCAGAAGGCGAAGTCGATCGTCACACTCGCCGGCGACGTGGTTGAGAAGTTCGGTGGCGAGGTGCCGCGCGATCTGGACGCGCTGGTCACGTTGCGGGGCGTGGGACGGAAGACGGCCAGCGTGGTGCTCGCCGAGGCGTGGAACGACCCGGCGATCGCGGTGGACACCCACGTCCGGCGCACCACCAACCGGATCGGTCTGACCTCGGAGTCCGATCCGGTCAAGATCGAAGCCGACCTGAAGGCCCTGTACCCCGTCGCCGAGTGGGCGGGCATCTCGATGCGACTCATCCAGTTCGGCCGTGACATCTGCGACGCCCGCAGGCCCCTGTGCTCGGAGTGCGAGCTGGTGAGCCTGTGCGAATGGCCCCACAAGCGGCTGTGACGGGATGACGACGTCGCGCCCGGTGTCGGCCCGGGCGATCCTGGCGTTGGCCGTCCCCGCTTTGGGGAGTCTGGCCGCCGACCCGGTGCTGAGCCTGGTGGACACCGCGTTCGTCGGACGACTGGGGGCGCTGCCGCTCGCCGCTCTCGGTATCGACACCGCCCTGTTCGCCTTCGCATTCGCCGTCTTCAACTTCCTCGCATATGCGACGACTCCGCTCGTCGCCCAGGCGCGGGGGCGGGGTGACGTTGTCGGGTCCGGTCTGATCGTGCGCCGGGCGATGGCGCTGGCGGTCGGGCTCGGCGTCTTCTCGACCAGCGTGCTGGCCCTCGCCGCCGAACCGCTGGTGCGACTCATGCAGGCCGCTCCCGAGGTGGTCGATCCGGCCGTCTCTTATCTGCGGATCCGGGCTTTCGCGGTCACCGCGCTTCTCATCATCACGGCGGCGAACGGGGCGTACCGCGGGTTCAAGGACACGCGCACGCCGCTGTACGTGACCATCGCCGTCAACGGGCTGAACGTCGTCCTCGACTGGTACTTCATCTTCGGTCTCGAGCTGGGGATGGAGGGAGCGGCCATGGCGACGGTGGCGGCCCAATGGATAGGCGCCCTCGTGTTCGTGGGTCTGCTCCGCCGGATCGGGCGGAGGGAGGCGTGGCCGGCCGACCGCATCCGCCTCGGCGACCTGCGGCCGTTCGTCGCCATCGGCGGCGTCCTCGTGCTCCGGACGCTGCTGCTGATGCTGTCCCTGACGATGGCGGCGGCCGCCGCCGCCCGCGTCGGCACCATCGAGGTGGCTGCCCACCAGGTCGTCGCCCAGCTGTGGTTCCTGCTGGCGATGATCGTCGACGCCGTGGCCATCGCCGCTCAGGCGCTGGTGGCCGAGCTGGAAGGCGCCCAGGACCGAGCCGGTGCCCGGGCACTGTCCGATCGGCTGCTTCGTTGGGGTGTCGGGGTCGGAGTGCTCCTCGGGTTCGTCGTGGCGGGGGCCGGGCATCTGCTGGCGCCGATCTTCACGACCGATCCGGCGGTGCAGGAAGCGATCCGATCGGTGCTGATCATCGCCGCCGTGATGCAGCCGTTGGCGGCGTGGGTCTTCGTCGCCGACGGCATCTATCTGGCCAGGCTGGCCATCCGGCTTCTGGCCGGGTCGACCGCGGTCGGACTCCTCGCAGTGGTGACGGTGCTCGGGGCGACACTCGGGTTCGGATGGGGGCTGGTGGGCGTGTGGTGGGGGGTGACGGCCATGATCGCCGGACGGGCTCTGGTCCTGGGCGGTGCGTACTACCGGACCACGCTGTCGAGTTCCTGACCCTGGGTTTCCGGGAGCAACATCGTCAGGGCAACGCCACCGACGACGCCGAGACCGAGCACGGTGACCGTCCGCGAGAGTCCGATCGAGTCGATCGTGAAGCGCCCGATCAGGAGGCCGATCGCCGACCCGATCATGCCGAAGTAGGCGCCGGCGGCGTTGGCGGTGGTTCTGAACGCGGTCGGGAAGAGCTCGGTCCGGTGGCTGGCGGCGGCGGGGACGAACGCGAACGATCCGAACGTGCCGACGGTGATGGCGCCGGCGAGGACGGGGACCGACTCGGACCAGTACAGCGTGAGACCGCCCGTCAGGACGAGTGCCAGCGCGATGATCGAAGTGCTGCGGCGGCCGATCGTGTCGGCGAGCCGTCCGCCCAGGAAGAAGCCCATCGAGCCGGCGGTCCCGCCGAGCAGGCTGAGGAGGACGGCGACGGTCGTCGCCAGGCCGACGTCGCCGACGAGCCGCTCGATGGAGAAGGCCAGCGTGATCGCCATGAAGACGTTGACGAGCAGGTTGATCGACCCGGTCAGGTAGAGGCGGCCGGCGAAGTCCGAGCGGAGCAGGTCGCGGAGCGGGGCGATGTCGATCAGGTCGTTGGCGTCTTCCAGCTCGAAGACCGGGCTCTCCTTCACTCCGCGCGTGAGGAGCGGCAGGGCGACGATTCCGAGTGCCCCGAGTGCGAAGAGCCCGCGCCAGCCGTCCGGTCCGATCTCGGCCAGGGGCAGGGCGATGAGGCCCAGTCCCGCCCCGAAGCTGCCCCCCGCCCCGTACAGGCTGATGGCGAAGGCACGGACGCCGGGGGCGACCTGCTCTGCGATGAGGACGATGGCCAGGGTGCCGACCGCCGCCGCCGCTGCTCGGGTGACGGCTTGGAGGGCGGCGAACTGCCAGCCGGTCTGGACGAAGGCGGTGGCGGCGGTGGCGAGCACGAGGATGGCGAAGGCCACCAGAAAGGGGCGCCGCCGCCCGGCCTTGTCACCCCACCACGAGAAGAGGAGAGCGAGTATCCCGGCGAACCGGGCGACGGCGAGCACGAGGCTCATGTCGCCTTCGCTCAGGCCCAGGCTGAGACGGGAGAAGGGGATGGTGGAGGAGGCGTGGCTGGCGGCGAACGAGGCGAGTACCCCCACGAGCCACATCAGGAACACGAGACGGCGCCCGCGAGGGTCGAATCTCTCGAAGGGGAACAACACCCCGAACAGTCGCCTGATCACCCCCAAAACCCTACGACCCTCCCCGCCCCCCGTGGGAACTCGGCTTTTTAGCGCATGAACGGTGCAGAAATGCACCGTTCTGCGGTACAGAAACGCGGCCGAGGGGACAGGTGGCGGAACCCGCACCAAAGTGGGGCTAGTCGCTTCGTCCTGCGATGATCACCGTGATGGACGACTTCGGCTCTCTCGGATTCATCGCCCAGGCAGCCTTCGCCTTCGGGGGCGGGGTGCTGGCGTTCCTCTCCCCATGCGTTCTGCCTCTCGTCCCCGGGTACCTCGGACTCATGTCCGGATATTCGGTCGCCGACCTCCAGTCCGGTGACGCCTCACGGCTCCGAATGCTCAGGGTCACCGGACTGTTCGTCCTCGGATTCACCGCCGTCTTCGTCGCCTCCGGTGCATTCGCCACGTCGATCGCAGGCGTTCTCAACCGCAACCAGACCACCACCGGGCGAATCGCCGGGGCGCTCGTCATCGGATTCGGGCTGCTGATGATCGGAATGGTGTTCAGCAACCGGGGTCTGTTCGGAATGCTCTCCCAGGAACGGCGACTCGACGTGCGTCCCTCCCGCCTCGGGGTGTGGGCGCCTCCGGTGATGGGTGCCGCCTTCGGTTTCGGCTGGACCGCCTGCATCGGCCCGATCCTCGCCGGGGTGCTGACGATCGCAGCCACCCGGGACACCGTTGGGCAGGGCATGGCATTGCTGTTCGTCTTCTCGATGGGTCTCGGAGTGCCTTTCATCCTGACCGGGCTGGGCTTGCGGAAGGCGTTCGGCGCTCTCACCGCGATGCGCAAGTGGATTCGTCCGGTCAACGTGGCCTCCGGACTGGTGATGGTGGCCTTCGGCCTCCTGCTCGTCTCGAACAACGTGTCCCGGCTGTCGTCGTTCTTCGTCGAGATCTTCACAGCCGTGCCGTTCCTCGAGGACCTCGCCTCGATCTGACCGGGTTTAGCCTCCGGCTGGATGGTTTCGGTCGATCTACCCGCCTTTCTCGAACTCGCCGCCGCCCACCCGGTGGTGCCGGTCAGCGTCGAGGTTCTCGCCGACAGGGAGACTCCGGTCACCGCCTTCGAGAAGCTGGTCGGCGAAGGTCCGGGGTTCCTCCTCGAGTCGGTGGAAGGCGGCGAGCGGTGGGCTCGATGGTCGTTCCTCGGCTGGGAGCCCGCATTCACCCTCCGCAGCCGCGAAGGGGTCTCGACGGTCACCGGACGCGTCGAGGTGGATGTTCCCCCAGGTGATCCGCTCGAGGTGCTGGAAGACCTGGTCGGCCGATACTCGACCCCTGACCTCGACGGATTGCCACCCCTCCACTCCGGTGCGGTCGGTTACCTGGGCTACGACGTCGTTCGTTACATCGAGCGCCTGCCGAACAGACCCCGCGACGACCGGGGACTGCCCGATCAGGTGTGGCAGTTCGTCGGGGCTTTGGCCGCGATGGACCGGTTCAGTCATTCGATCATCCTCATCCGCAACGTGTTCGTCGGCGACGATCCGGCCGCCCAATATCACGAGGCGGTTGCTGCACTCGAATCCGATGTGGCGCGGCTGGGCACGCCGACCGCATACGACGTCCGTCCGCTGGGAGATGACGTGCCGGTCGGGTCGTACCGGTCGAACTTCAGACGGGAGACGTTCGAACAGGCGGTCGACGTCGCCAAGGATCACATCGTGGCCGGGGACGCCTTTCAGATCGTGCTCAGCCAACGGCTCGAGTCGAGCTTCGACGGTGACCCGTTTGCGATCTACCGGGCGCTTCGTCTCATCAACCCGTCGCCGTTCCTCTTCTTTGTCCGGGATCCGGAAGTGTCGGTGATCGGGGCATCGCCCGAGATCATGACGAGGGTGCGAGACGGAACGGCGTTCTCCCGCCCGATCGCCGGAACCCGTCCGCGCGGGTCGACCGACGAGGACGACCGCCGGCTCGAGGGCGAGCTGTTGGAGGATCCGAAGGAGCGGGCGGAGCATGTGATGCTCGTCGATCTGGCCAGGAACGACCTGGGTCGGGTGTGCGAGTTCGGGACTGTCATTGTGGACGAGCTGATGGTGATCGAGCGGTACAGCCATGTGATGCACATCGTGTCGGGGGTGTCGGGGAAGGTCAGGGAGGGGGTCGGGCCGGTCGACGTCATTCGGGCGACGTTTCCGCATGGCACCGTGTCCGGCGCCCCCAAGGTGAGGGCGATGGAGATCATCGACGATCTGGAACCGGTTGCCCGAGGCCCGTACGCCGGTGCCGTCGGATATCTCGACTTTTCCGGGAATGTCGACACCGCCATCTGCCTTCGTACGGTTGTGACCGCAAACGGAAAGGCTTGGGTTCAGGCGGGGGCCGGCGTCGTTGCCGACTCCGACCCGGCGGCGGAGTTCGACGAAACCATGAGCAAGGCGGAGGCAGCCTTGCTCGCTCTGGCGCGGGCGAAGGTGATCGGCTGATGCGTGCCAGCTACGGCGACGTCGTCGCCGAGCATCGGGCGATCCGAGAGGACGTGGCGGTGGTGGACGGCGGCCACGAACTGGTGTGGGTCGAAGGGCCGGGCGCGGTGGGATTCCTGCAGGGGATCCTCAGCCAGGACGTCGAAGCGATGGCGACCGGGGACGTGAAACGGTCGTTCCTCCTGGCACCACAGGGGAAGCTCGAAGCCCTGTTGTGGCTGATGAAGGAAGCCGAGCGCGTCGGGATCGTCGTCGACGAGGGACTCGCAGCCCAGGTTGCCGAGCGCCTGAACCACTACCGGATTCGAGTGAAGGCCGAGGTGCGAGTCGAGGAGCGTCCGGTGTGGTCGCTGTGGGGACCTCGATCCCGGGCCGTGGCCGATGTGGGCGAGTTCTGGTCGGATCGCGACGGCGCGGTGCGGGCGCCCTTCCCGACTCGGGGTGTCGACCGCGTCCTGCTCGTGGGCGACCTGGAGGTCTCGGGTCTGCCGCTGGCGGGGTCTGTGGCGATGACGGCTGCCCGGGTCGAGTCGGGGGAGCCGGTGATGGGGCGCGACGTCGACGAGTCGACGATCCCGCAGGAGACGGGACTGGTGCCGGAGGCGGTGTCGTTCACGAAGGGCTGTTATCTCGGCCAGGAACTCGTGGCCCGGATCGACACCCGAGGTCGGGTGAATCGGCATCTCCGGGGTCTGGCGGTGATACGCAACGTGCTGCCGCCGGAGGGTGCGTCTGTCTGGGCCACAGATCGTGAGGTGGGGGCGATCACTTCTGTGACGGAGTCGGTCTTCGTCGGTGCGCCGATCGGTCTGGCGTTGCTGCGCCGCGAGGTGGAGCCCGGCGACGATGTCGAGATCCGGTGGCCCGAATCCTCCGCCCCCGCCCACGTGGTAGATCTGCCTTTTTAGCGCATGAACGGTGCAGAGATGCACCGTTCTGCGGTAGAGAAAGCGGGGTCACGCCGCCGGATACACCGTCGACAGCACCCGATCGACGACCTCGTCGGGGCGGTGGAAGAGCTCGTTGTCCCACACTTCGACGACCCGGTACCCAGCCTGCTCGAGTCGGGCTCGCCGCACGCGGTCGGCTTCTCGGTCCGTGAGCGCCGTGTGATAACGCTCGGATTGGATCTCGACGATCGTGCGTGACGCTCGATGGAGAAAGTCGACCCGAGCCGCCCATCCCGTGCTTTCGATTCGGACCTGCCGCGCGAAACCGTTGTGACCGAGAGGATCGACGAGGTTCATGAATCGGGATTCGATGTTCGACTGCGGCGGCACCCACTCGGGGCCCCGGGCTTGTGCAGCTTCGCGCAGCGCGACGATCCCGTTGCGCCCTTGGATCGCCAGTTTGGCGTCGAGTTCGAAGAGATCCTGACCGCTCACGATGCGCAGGTTCCACGCGTTGTCGATGGCCCTCCCGAGCCGGCTCCTGCTCACGACCTGTGCCAGGTGGAGCATGGTGAGCGCCGGGGACGTGACGGGCACGCCCTCGAGGATCCGGCGATGGTGCGCTGGAAGGCCCGTGAACTGGTGGACGGTCCAGGCGAGTCGCTCGTGATGGCGACTTTGCCGGTTGACCACGATGTGGACCGGTTCGGACGTGTATCCGCTGAGTCCCCAGAGCCATGCGGCCGTGGTGTGGGAGGCGCAGGCGTCAAGCCCCGTCTCGAGGATCTTGGCGAGGACTTCCCGGTGTTCGGTGACGGGGGCGCCGGCGACGGCACACACGTTGGGGTGGACCGACTGCAGGCGGCCGGAGTCGAGCCACCGGCGCACTTTCCAGCGGTCGACTCCGAGCTCGCGGAGCTGGGCTCGACTGACGAGGCCGTGCTGGGTGGCGGCGAGATCTGTGTGGTCGGGCATCCCGGCAAGGTGCCGAAGACGGCGACTCCCGCCTAGACCCTCGATTCTCGACCGCCGACTTCGCCCGGAAACCCTCGTTTCTCTACCGCAGAACGGTGCAGAAATGCACCGTTGATGCGCTAAAAAGCCAACCACGCTCCGGTGTCTTGGGGGAGGAGGGAGTCGAAGACGGGGGCGGAGGTGAGGAGGATCTCGCCGTCGCGGAGGAGGAGCGGCTCGGGGCCGTAGTTGACGACACAGGCCGCCCCGGACCCGCGCCGGAACGCCAACGCCCCCGGACCCATGTCGAGCCAGGTGAGCTCTTCGTCGTCCATCATCCATTCACGGCGCAACCCGAGCGCCGCCCGATACAACTCGAGAGTCGACGTTGCCTCGCCCGCCTGCGTCGCCGCCGACATCGCCCCGAACCACTTGGGTTGCGGGAGCCAGGCGCCGTTGTCGCCGAAGCCGAACGATGGTCCGTCCGCTTCCCAGGGGATCGGCACCCGGCAGCCGTCGCGACCCTTCTCGGTGTACCCGGACCGCACCCACACCGGGTCGTCGAGAACGTTCGTGGGCAGGTCGTACACCTCGTGCAGTCCGAGCTCCTCGCCCTGGTAGAGATAGACGGACCCGGGCAGAGCGAGCATCAGCAGGGTGGCGGCCCGCGCTCGGCGCAATCCGGCGTCGAGGTCGAGCAGCTTGCGGTCGCCGTCCAGCAGCCACTCCTTGGCGACGACGTCGCCGGGCAATGCGTACCGCGTGGCGTGGCGGACGACGTCGTGGTTGGACAGCACCCAGGTCGGGACCGATCCGACCGACGCCGCCCCGGCCAGCGACGTCGCGATCGCCGCCCGCATCGCCGTTTCGTCCCACGGCGCCTGGAGGAAGTGGAAGTCGAACGACTGGTGGTACTCGTCCGGGCGTACGTACTTGGCCTGACGCCGCCAGTCGGTAACCCAGGCTTCGGCCACCATCATCGCGTCCGGGTGCTCGTCGAGCACTTTCCTCCATTCGCGCACGATCTCGTGCAGGCCGTCGCGATCCCAGAACGGATGGTCGAACGATGCGGTGCCTCCGGTCAACGTGCCGACCAACGCCCTGCGGTCGTCGCCGATGTCCGGGTAGTCGTGGTCTTTGTCGAGGGAGTGGGCGACGTCGACCCGGAACCCGGCCGCTCCCCGATCGAGCCAGAAACGGAGGACGTCGAGTATGTGCGAACGCACGTCGGGGTTCTGCCAGTTGAGGTCGGGCTGGGACACATCGAACAGGTGGAGGTACCACTCGCCGTTGTCGACGCGTTCCCAGGCCGACCCTCCGAACACCGACCGCCAGTCGGAGGGCGGCTTGGACCCGTCGCTCCCGCGGCCGGGGGCGAAGTGGTAGCGGTCTCGCTCGGGACTGCCAGGGCGGGCGGCGAGGGCGGCGACGAACCAGCGATGCTCCCACGATGTGTGATTGGGTACGAGGTCGACCAGGACCCGGATCCCCTGTTCGCCTGCCTCGGCGATGAACGCCTCGGCGTCTTCCAGCGTTCCGAAGCGAGGGTCGATCTGGCGATAGTCGGCCACGTCGTAGCCTCCGTCGTGCAGCGGCGAGACGTACCACGGGTTGACCCAGATGGCGTCCACGCCGAGGTCGCGCAGATAGCCGAGGCGGGATCGGAGGCCGGCGATGTCGCCGGTCCCGTCGCCGTTCCCGTCCTTGAAGGATCGGATGTAGACCTGATAGACGGCGGCGTGACGCCACCACGGATACGACTGGGACATCGGGTGGAGTATGGACGGTTCGGGGTCTGGTTCACACTTTCCTCACACCAGCCGACGAGGATGATCGGATCATGAAGTCGATTCTGTTGGTCGAGGACGAGGAGAACATCGCGGACATGCTCCGCGGCTTCTTCGAGCGTGACGGATTCCGGGTGTTCCACGCCTTCACGGGCGAGGAGGCGCTGGAGCGACTGAAGTCCCGTCCCGTGAGTGCCGTGCTCCTCGATCTCAATCTGCCCGGCATGGATGGGGTGGATGTGTGCCGCAAGATCAGGAGGATGAGCGACGTGCCGCTGATCATGCTGACCGCGCGGGATTCCGAGGTCGACAAGGTGGTCGGATTGGAGATCGGTGCGGACGACTACGTGACGAAGCCGTTCTCGCCGCGCGAGCTGTTGGCCAGGGTGAAGGCTGTGATGCGGCGCTCCGAGGAGCGGCCGTCGGAGCGGACCGTCATCGAGGTGGAGGGCTTCGAGATCGACAGCGGGCGGCGCCGGGTGTCGACCCCGGTCGGCGAGGTGGTGGAGCCGACCGCTCGCGAGTTCGACCTGTTGTGGTACCTCGCCGAGAACCGCGGGCTGGCGTTGTCGCGTAGCCAGATCCTCGAGGCCGTGTGGGGTTACGACTGGTTCGGCGAGACACGCACCGTCGACGTGCACGTCCGTCAACTCCGCAAGAAACTCGACGGGTTGCCGCTGACGACCGTGTGGGGCGTCGGCTACCGGCTGAGTGCCTGACCGATGCGTCGCCGCTTCTTTTGGGCCATCTTCGGGGTGTCGTCGATCCTGGTGATACTGCTGGCGGCGACGGTCGTTGGCGTTTCCAACGGGGTGCGGGATCGGGCGACCCGGGCCGAGTTGGAGCGGGCGGGGGAGGCGATCGCCCTGGTGCTGGGGCAGCGGTTGGATCGACCGGCGGCGCTGCGGGCGCTGCAGCAGGGCACCCCGCTGGCGGAGGTGGTGGGGGATCTCTCGCCGCTGCGGCTGGTGGCGGGTGGGTCCGACATCGACTTCTACGCGGTCGGTCCGAACGGCATCGTCGGCCGCACGGCGCCGTTCGGCGTGGAAGTGGACCTCGACGCCTTGCGGGATGGTCGATCGATTCTGCTCGAGGCCTCGGCTCCGAACGGTTCGACCTCGTTCGTGTACGCCACACCGATCGCCGAGCTTCCGCAACGGGAGGTGGTGCTGGTGGCGACGGTGGCGCGGGCTGCGCCAGTGGACGTTTCCCTGCCGAGGGGTTGGTTCCTGCTGGTGATGGCTCTGGCCGCCGGGCTGGCGGCGGTGCTGGCGAGGGTCTTGTCCCGCCGTCTCACCGAGCAGCTCGATTCGGTGGCGGATGCGGCGGGTCGGTTGTCCGAGGGCGACCTGTCTGCCCGGGCCGACGTCGTGGGGACGACCGAGATCGATGCCGTGGCCACCGCGTTTAACGAGATGGCCGAGGCGATGGCTTCGTCGCGTGATCGGGAGCGCCAGTTTCTGCTGTCGGTCGGCCACGATCTGAGGACACCGCTCACGACCATCACCGGCTATGCGGAGGCGCTGGAGGACGGGGTGGGGGACACCTCCGAGGTGCAGCGCATCGCCGGCGTGATGGGGGTGGAGGGTCGCCGGCTGCGGCGGTTGATCGAGGACGTGATGCTGCTGGCCAGGCTGGAGTCTGCCGATTTCGATCTGCGCCCGGAGTCGGTGGAGGTGGCACCGTTCTTCGACGAGATCCTCACCCCTTTCCGTGACCGCGCCGCCGATCTCCGTGTCTCCTGGGGTCAGGACTTGGAAGGCCTGGCGAACCCCGCGTCGGCAGATCCCGATGCAGGACCCACTAGCTTCGCCCGGCTCGACCCCGATCGGGTCGGTCAGGTGGTTGCCAACCTGGTCGAGAACGCCCTCCGCTACTCACCGGAGGCAGGTTCGGTGGACGTCGCCGCCCGATTCGACGACCAGGATCTGGTGATCGAGGTCGCCGACAGCGGCCCTGGCATCGACGACGACGATCTGCCGCACGTGTTCGACCGTTTCTATGTCGCTCGCCGTCACCGGGCGGTGCGGCCGGAAGGCTCGGGATTGGGGCTCTCGATCGCCCGCCGGCTGACCGAGGCGATGGGGGGATCGGTGTACGCCCAGCCGCGGCCTGGCGGCGGGACCACCTTCGTCGTCAGCATTCCGACGAACTGAGGCGCGAAAGGGTACCGAAACGGTGGCCACCAACCCTGGGTTCGCCACGCCCTCCGGGTTTCGGTAAGGGTGGGGGAGGGGCGTACGATCGGGCGATGCTGGAGCCCATCGTCGAGACGACCCGGCGTCGGATCGGCGACATCCGTCATCTGACCGACGAGTTCCGGACGCGGGCCGCCGACATGCCGCCCGCCCGCTCCCTTCGGGATGCCCTCGTCGCCGACCGGCTCACGGTCATCGCCGAGATCAAGCGACGCTCGCCGTCCCGCGGCGTCCTCGCCGCCGATCTCGACCCGGCGGCCCGGGCCAAGGAGTACGAGGCGGGGGGTGCCGCTGCCATCTCGGTCCTCACCGAGCCGGACCATTTCGACGGATCCGACGACGACTTGGTGGCGGTGAAGGCGGCCACGTCGGTCCCGGTCCTGCGCAAGGATTTCACCCTCGACGAGGTCCAGATCCATCAGGCCAGGGTGATCGGAGCCGATGCCGTCCTCCTCATCGTCGCCCTGCTCTCCGACGACCAGCTCGCGCACCTCCACGGCGTGGCGGCCGAGGCCGGGCTCGAGGCCGTCGTCGAGGTGCACACCGACGACGAGGCGGCGCGGGCGGTGGCGGTCGATCCCGTCATCGTCGGCGTGAACAACCGGGACCTGCGCACCTTCGAGGTCGATCTCGCCACCGCCGAACGCATCGCCGCCGGACTCGCCCGGGTACCGGTGACGGTGGGCGAGTCCGGCATCTTCACGACCGCCGATGCAGAACGCATGCGCCGTGCCGGATACGACGCGGTGTTGGTGGGTGAGAGCCTGGTGAGGTCGGGCGACCCGGCGGCCACCATTCGGGAGCTGACCGTCCGATGACCTGGGTGAAGATCTGTGGTCTGCGTACGACCGCTGACGTCGAGGCTGCCACCAAGGCGGGTGCGGATGCCGTCGGCTTCGTCCTGGCCCAGGATTCTCCCCGTGCGATCCGCCCGGATCTCGCCGCCCGCCTCATCGCCGATGCCGACCTCCCCAGCTTTCTCGTCACCGTCGACGCCTCCCCGGCCGAGATCCTCGACTTGGTCGACTTCACCGCGGCCTCCGGTGTGCAGCCGCACGGTGCGGACAGTGCGGCGGCGGCCGCCGCCGCCCGCCGGGCGGGTCTGGCGGTCCTCCGTCCGTTCCGGGTGACGGAGGATCTCGACGTCTCAGCCGTCCCGGACGACCAGATCCTGCTGCTCGACACGAATATCCCCGGTTTGCACGGCGGTACGGGGATCCGCTTCGACAGTGATCTGCTGCCGAAGTTGGACCGGGACTGGGTCATGGCGGGCGGACTCGACCCGGACAATGTGGTGGAAGCGATCCACACGTTGCGGCCGTGGGGAGTGGACGCATCCAGCCGCCTAGAGTCGTCGCCCGGCCACAAGGATCACGACCGGATCGCCGCATTCGTCCGGGAGGCGAAGCACGCATGAGCACAGCACGTTTGGATCGTCC
>Ga0214472_10002870_pt1 | contig 18344 bp, 11 predicted proteins | sample RVTome_6_FD_207662 | JGI IMG/M metagenome (GOLD analysis project Ga0214472, IMG submission 207662) | Soil microbial communities from uranium-contaminated site in the Upper Colorado River Basin, Wyoming, United States - RVT140D175 | ecosystem: Environmental > Terrestrial > Soil > Contaminated >...
GTTCGCGGGGGGGAGAAACGGCTCACTTCGTTCACTGGGGGGAGAAACAGCTCACTTCGTTCACTGGGGGGAGAAACAGCTCACTTCGTTCACTGGGGGGAGAAACGGCTCACTTCGTTCACTGGGGGGAGAAACAAGGGTCTTTACGGTCAGACGTAGGGGGTGGACGCCATGAGCAGGCCGCGCAGTGGGATCTCGACCCAGTCGGGTCGGTTGTTCAACTCGTAACCGAGCTCATAGGCCGCCTTGTCCAACTGGTATGCGTCGAGCATCCACCTCAGATGGCGTTCGTTCTCCGGCACCAGCAGATGCCCGTCGACCGCGTCGAGGTATCCCCGCAGGAACGAGGCGGCCAGCCACCGGTTTATGGTGTCGGCCCAGTCCGCCAGCAAGGCGGCATGTTCAGCTTCCTCGACCCCGGTCTCGATGGCAGTCCGGAGCGCCATCAATGTCGTGTACTGATAGGACCGGAGCATTCCGGCCACATCTCGAAGCGCGATGCGCTTGATGCGCCGCTCCGACAACGGCCTCTGCGGTTCGCCTTCAAAATCGATCATCACGAAGTCGTTTCCGGTGAAGAGAACCTGGCCCAAGTGGTAGTCACCATGGATCCGGATTCGCCAGGCTTCGATCTTCTCGGTGGTGAGCGACCCGAGCTGGTGGAGTAACTCCTGTTCCCGTGCCAGAACCTGATCGGCGAGCTCGCCCACGGCTGGGGTCAATGTGGAACGCTGACGGCGCAGCAGGTTGAAGCTGGTGCGGATGGATGCCCGTGTCGATTGGTACAACGCTCGCTGATAGAGAGTCGTCATCCGCTCCGGCGCGAATACCGGATCGTCCGGCTCCGAGGCGAGTGCGATGTGCATCTCCCCCGTCCTCTGACCGAGCAGCGTCGTCTCGATCAGCGTCACCCCCATGAGGCTGTGGGCCTCTTCCAACTCCTCGTCGCTGATGTCCAACGGGTGCCTCATCGTTGGAGGAGGGCCGAGCTCGTCGCGTCGCGCCGCCACCTGTTCCAAAATGAGACCCATCGAGTCGAGCATGTGCGACCAGGCGTCGCCCTGATTCGGCACGTAGCTCTGAATCAGTGCAAAGGCTGCTTGCTGGCCATCGATGTTGGCGCCGATCACACCACGGGTGGATGGCGTGTTGTGGAAGCCGGCCCGTTCCGTCAGGAATTGGCCCACCTCGACGTCCGGGTTCGACCCGGGCTCGACCTTGCGAAACAGCTTCATTATCAGCCGCTCGCCGAAGATCACAGAGGTGTTGGATTGCTCGACGGCGCCAACCTTGACCGGCTCGTCAACTATCTCGGCAGGCAGCGTGCGGCAGCCCGCAATGCGGGCGGGCGCCAGGGTCACGCTGCGCCCCTTCAGTTTCCTCCGGGTAGCAGCCAGTTCGATCAGGGCAGGGGGAAACGAGGGGTCGAAGGTGGCGTCGTACAAGACGCCGGTCTCCGAGCTCGCATGTACTTCGGCAATGACCGAAGCAGGCTCGTCCTGGACGATGCGCTCGGCATCGACCCCGGTAGCGAGAGCGATCGGCATCACATAGATGTCTCGGTCCCGTTCCACATACTCCAACTCCAGAAAGGCGACAACGGCGTCGGTGCCAGGTAGCTCCAGCCGATCCACAAGGTGCCCGCTCCTGATGGTCTCCGTCTTGCTTCGATACCAACGACGACTCTGGATGTCGGCCACGAGAGCTCGTTCCAATTGAACCCGAGCCCGAAACACACCTCCGATCTCGCCCCGGACGGTGATCCTGGGCAGGCCCGGTGCCTCCTCGGCGGCCGTGCCGCTCTTGGTCAGGCCAAACCAGTAGAAGTCATGGGGACCGACGGCGAGCAGATAGGGAGTCGACGCGACGACAGGGAACCGGGTCCGACCGAACAACTCCACCGGCTCCGACCCTTCGAAGGCGGTCAGGTCGATCTCGACCGGCTGAGTGTGACGGGACAGGTTGGCCACCACCAGAACCGAGCGGTCCCCAAGGGTCCTCAGGTAGGTCAACACCTTGGGGTTCTCGCTGTGAAGGAACTCGATCTCACCCCGGGACAGCTCGGGCATGCTCTTGCGCAACGAAAGGGCTCGCTTCACCCACCACCAAAGCGAGTTGGGGTTGTCCCGCAGCACCTCGACATTGACCGACTCGTAGTGATACTCGGGGTCGGTGACCACCGGAAAGTAGAGACTCTGAGGGTTGGCGACCGAGAAACCGGCGTTGCGGTCACCCGACCACTGCATCGGGGTCCTCACCCCGTTGCGGTCACCGAGATAGACGTTGTCTCCCATGCCGATCTCATCCCCGTAGTAAAGGACAGGTGTGCCGGGCAGCGAGAGAAGGAGGGCGTTCATCAGCTCGATCTCACGGCGGTTATTGCCGAGGAGCGGGGCGAGTCGGCGTCGGATCCCGACGTTGATCCTCGCCTGAGGATCGCTGGCATACACCCGGTACATGTAGTCACGCTCCTCGTCGGTGACCATCTCCAAGGTGAGCTCGTCGTGATTGCGCAAGAAGATCGCCCATGCCGACGACTCGGGAATCGGTGGCGTCTGCTCCAGGATGTCGATGATCGGAAAGCGGTTCTCCATGCGCAGGGCCATGAACAGCCTCGGCATCAGCGGGAAGTGAAAGCACATATGGCATTCGTCGCCCTGGCCGAAGTACGCCGCGGAATCCTCGGGCCATTGATTGGCCTCCGCAAGCAGCATTCGATCCTGGTATTTCGAGTCGACCCGGGCTCGGAGCTTCTTCAGGAACTCGTGGGTCTCGGGCAGGTTCTCACACATGGTCCCCTCCCGCTCGTAGAGGTAAGGAACTGCATCGAGACGGAGACCGTCGACACCGGCTTCGAGCCAGAAGTCGAGAGCATCGAACACCGCGTCGTGAACTGCCGGATTATCGAAATTGAGGTCGGGCTGATGGGAGAAGAAGCGATGCCAGTAGTAGGCGTTCGCCACCGGGTCCCAGGCCCAGTTCGAGGTCTCGGTGTCTTGAAAGATGATCCGGGCGTCCCGGTAGCGCTCGGGATCGTCAGACCAGACGTAGAAATCTCGCTCGGGGCTGCCGGGGGGTGCTTTCCGCGCCGTCTGAAACCAGGGGTGCTGGTCGGATGTGTGATTGATCACCAACTCGGTGATGACCTTCAAGTCCCTTTTGTGCGCCTCTCTCAGAAACTGGCGAAAGTCGGTCATGGTCCCGTAAGAGGGGTTGATCGCCTTGTAGTCGGCGATGTCGTAGCCGTCATCGCGGAGAGGCGATGGATAGAAGGGCAGCAACCACAAAGCGGTTACCCCGAGATCCCTCAGATAGTCCAGCTTGGAGGTGAGGCCCTTGAAGTCACCGATCCCGTCACTGTTGGCGTCGGCAAAGGCCCGGACGTGAACCTCGTAGATAACCGCGTCGTGGTACCAGGCGTCGATACCGCCTGGGTCATGGGGGTCAGCGGAAGGAGTCAAGGCTCTCCTCGGAGCGGACCCTTCTCCGCACCGCAAACAGGTGGGCGGGCACTCCTTCTGGGTCGAGTTGCACGAAATTGCGAACGCCCTCCCACACATAGCGGCGATCGGTGAGGAGGTCGTGCACCTGGAACTGGTGGTTGGGGTCGACGCCGATCGCGCCCGAGTCGAGATCGACCCACGCCGATTGCACATGGTCGGGGTCGAGATTGACCACGACGAGGACGACGTCGCCCACTGCCCGCTTGGAGTAGCAGAGGATCTTGTCGTTGTCCGTGGTATGAAAGGTGAGATTGTCGTTGCGTTGGAGAGCGCGGTGGTCATGTCGGGCCTTGTTGACCTGGGTGATCACCGGAGCCAGCGAATCGGGGCTGTCGAGGTCCCAGATGCGGATCTGGTACTTCTCCGAGTCTCGGTACTCCTCCGATCCCGGGGTCAGCGGGATGTGGTCCATCATCTCGAAGGCAGGACCGTATATCCCGCAATTCGAGCTCAGAGTCGCTGCGAGGACATATCGGGCGATGAACATTGGACGCCCACCGGTCTGGAGCTGCTGGGTGAGGATGTCGGGAGTGTTCGGCCAGAAGCTGGGCCGGAAGAAGCCGTCCTGCCGATCGAGCTCGGTCATGTACTCGATGAGCTCGTGACCCGTGTTGCGCCAGGCAAAATATGTATACGACTGGGTGAATCCGACCTTGGCCAGCCGGTACATGAGCTTGGGTCTGGTAAACGCCTCGGCAAGGAGGATCACGTCCGGGTGTTCCTTGCGGATCTCAGCAATGACCCATTCCCAGAAAGGGAAGCTCTTGGTGTGGGGATTGTCGACCCTGAAGATACGGATCTCCTCGTCGATCCAATGGTCGAAGACTCCTTTCAGGGCCAACCACAACCCACGCGGATCCGAGGTCTCAAAGTCGAGCGGGAAGATGTCCTGGTACTTCTTGGGAGGGTTCTCGGCGTATTGCACCGTGCCGTCGGGGCGAGACCGGAACCACTCGGGATGTTCGGTGACCCAGGGGTGATCGGGTGAGCATTGGAAAGCGATATCCAGAGCGAGCTCCAACCCCCGCTCCTTGGCGGCGTCACGAAGAACCCTGAAATCCTCGATCGTGCCCAGGTCGGGATTGATCGCGGTGTGCCCGCCAAGCTCGGAGCCGATCGCCCAGGGCACTCCCGGTTCGTCGGGACCGGCTCGCAACCGGTTGTTGGCGCCTTTGCGAGCGGTGCTGCCGATGGGGTGGATCGGTGGCAGGTAGAGAACGTCGAAGCCCATGTCGGCGATGTACCCCAGTTGCTTGGCGACATCGACGAAGGTGCCATGCTTGCCGGCATCGATGGACCAGGATCGAGGGAAGAGCTCATACCAGGTGGAAAATGCAGCCCGCTCCCGGTCGACGATCACTTCGCTTCTCCGCTCGGAGCGAGTAGAGGTGGATCGATCGGGATGCTCGCTCATCGAGGAGCGGAGCTCGTCGGAGAAAGCGACCTCCAACCGCTCGGTCAAATCGAGGCTGGTGTCAGCGAGTGTCGCGGCATGCTTCCTAAGGGTCCTCGCCGGTTTCCCCCTGGCCCTGCTCGCGGCGGCGGAGACCAGGGCGGCGCCGATGAGCAGATCGATCGTCACCTCGACCCCGGCGGCCACTTTCTTGTCGAGGCCGTCGGACCAGGTGGCGAATCGATCCGGCCAGCCTTCTATCTCGAACTGCCAAATGCCCATGTCATCCGGGGTGAAGTCGGCCATCCACCTGTCGTTCCCGATCGCGACCATTGGAGTCTCCAGCCACCGTCTGGCACCCGCCCTGCGATATCGGAGCACCGCCGCTATCGCATCGTGCCCATCACAGAAGACATCGGCCTCGACCGCCACCGGCTCCCCAACGACGGTCTTGACGGGGAAGCGGCCGCCGTCGATCCGCGGCGATTCCGATTCGATGACCACCCGGCCGGTCGTCGCTGGGATCTTTGCCATGTGCTTCGAATCTAACCGGTCACAGGTTTCGCGCCGTCATGAAAGGGCTCACTTCACGCTGGTAGACGTCCCGCCCGGTGATCCCCTCCAAGTTGGATGGCACCGACTCGAGTCGGACCAAAAGATCGGGCTCGAGGTCCTTACCCAGCACCTCACGCGCCAACTCGGTGATCCAGCCTGCGTGGCGCAACACGAACACGACCTCCAGGCCCGAGACGTCATCGAAGAACCAGCCGCACGAGGTGTACATCAGCATCGATCGATGCTGCATCTCGAGGAGCCCCATTGCCATGGATCGTTGCTGAGGAGAGAGCCCGCTTCTGGCGTAGGAACCCAAGAAAGTGTCCTCCGCCCCTCCCAGCACCACGTCTATATAGCCATCCCGTGCCACCCAGGGATCGTGGAACAGATCGGCTCCCAGGGCCTCGAAGGGGCCGATCAACTCATCTCGAAGCCAGTCGAGCGTGTCACGTAGCGGCCCGCGCCATCTCTGGTTCCAGTCCGGGTGCTGCCCGGTGGAACATCCACAGTCGGCGCGCCAACGCTCCACACCATGGGCGCAACTCCATGAGCTGGCCTCGATGATTCGCGCCTTGCGGACGGCCGGGCTGGTCGACAGGAATTCCGCATAGTTGGTGAGGAGCGCATCGGGCGCCTCGTCAATCATGTCCAGGGCCACCGCGAGCGCCATCTCCCCGTGTTTGTGATGATGGCCGTAACTCTCCCCATCCGTGGCCACATGGACCAGATGAGGCTCATCGTCGCCCTCACCGCCCGCTTCGATCAAACGCCCTGCCAGAGCCCTCCCGTCATTGAGGAGACCATTGAAAGCGATCTCTTGTGAGAGCGGCCCGTCGTAGAAGAACACCGAGATCTGGCGCCCTTCCGGCAGGTCGATGAGATAGGGGATGCGGGTGTCGATCACACCGCCGTTCACATCGTGCCAGGTGCCATCGTCGCCCTGAACCGATGCCGCCTGGTAGGGCGAAAGGACCGTGAACACGACGTCTTCGCGGGCAAGCACGTCCAGGGTTTCGGTGTCGGCAGCCGTCTCGGGGAGCCACAACCCTTCGGGACGGCGCCCGAATCGGTGCTCGAAGTCGGCAATCCCCCACCGCACCTGGGTCAACTTGTCCCGATGGTTGGTCAGGGGAAGGATCGTGTGGTTGTAAGCCTGAGCCATCGCCGATCCGTGACCACCGAAACGCAACGAGGAGGCGGCATCGGCCCCGATGATCGCCTGGTACGTCTCGGGGGCGCTGTCTTCGAGCCAGCTGAGCAAGGTAGGGCCAAAGTCGAAGCTGATTCGCTGGTAGTTGTTGACCGTGCGTATCACCGCGCCGGTGTCATCGAGGATGTGCGCCCTGGTGTTGGCGGCGTAGCACTCCTCTGTGATCCGCTCATTCCAATCGTGCCACGGAGCAGCAGTGGGTTGTTCGGCCACGATTCCCGTGAACGGGTTCTCCCGTGGCGGCTGATAGAAGTGCCCATGGACACAGACGTAGTTGCTCAAAGCGGGACAAAGGTAGGCGGAATTATGTTCCTATCCGGTCTCTTCGGCCCCCGGCTCGTGTTTGAGGATCACAACGGCGAGAGGTGGCAGCGTCACATCGATGCTGTGGGGGCGACCGTGATGGGGAACCGCCAGCGGGCCCGTGTCCACCCCCCCGAGGTTGCCCTGGCCGCCGCCGCCGTAGCTCTCCGAGTCGGTGTTCAGGATCTCTGTCCATCTTCCGGGACCTGGCACCCCGATTCGATACTCATGGCGCGGCACGGGCGTCAGATTGATCGCCACCAGCGTCGACCCTCCTCTGGCGGACTTACGGAAGTAGGCCATCACGCTGTTCGCCGAGTCATTGGGAACCGCCCACTCGAAGCCACGGGGGTCGCAATCGAGCTGGTGGAGAGAGGACTCCCGGGCGTAGACCCGGTTGAGATCGGCGGTCAGGAGGCTTATCCCTTGATGAGATCGCTGCTCGCTGAGATACCACTCGAGCTGGCCGTCGTGGGACCACTCCGAGCGCTGTGCGATCTCGGCCCCCATGAACACCAGCTTCTTCCCGGGTTGGGTGTACATGTAGGCGAGCAGGAGGCGAAGAGTGGCGAACTTTTGCCAATCGTCGCCTGGGAGCTTCTCGAGCAGTGACCGTTTCCCGTAGACCACCTCGTCATGTGAGAGAGGAAGGATGAAGTTCTCGCTGAAGGCGTAGACAGCCCGGAAGGTCAGCTCGTGGTGGTGGAAGGCGCGATGGACCGGCTCGCGGGCGAGATGAACCAGCGTGTCATGCATCCAACCCATGTCCCATTTCAACCCGAAACCCAAGCCTCCGAGAAAGGTCGGTCGAGACACCATCGGCCAGGAGGTTGACTCTTCCGCCATGGTTTGGGTGTCGGGGAAGTTCAGATAGACGACCTCGTTGAGCCGTCTGAGAAAAGCGATCGCCTCGAGGTTCTCCCGCCCACCATGGACATTTGGGATCCACTCCCCTACCTGACGGGAGTAGTCGAGGTAGATCATCGACGCCACCGCGTCCACTCGCAGCCCGTCGACGTGATACCGGTCGAGCCAGAAGACGGCGTTGCTGATCAGGAAAGCGGGCACTTCGGCTCGCCCGTAGTTGTAGATGTAGGTGTTCCAGTCGGGATGGAACCCGAGTCGAGGGTCTGAATGTTCGTAGAGATGGGTGCCGTCGAAGAAGCCAAGCCCGTGCTCGTCCTCGGGAAAATGCGAGGGGACCCAATCGAGAATGACCCCGATCCCTTCCTGGTGCAGAGCGTCGATCAGCCCCATGAAATCTTGTGGTGTGCCAAAGCGGCTGGTCGGAGCGAAGTACCCGGTGGTCTGGTATCCCCAAGAGCCGTAAAAGGGATGTTCCATCACCGGCATGAACTCGGCGTGGGTGAAACCCAGCCCGCTGAGATAAGGAGGAAGCTGTTCGGCAAGCTCCCGATAGGTCAGGTGGCGATTGTCCTCGCCCCGTCGCCATGAGCCGAGATGAACCTCGTAGACACTGATTGGGGCGTCCAGGGCGTTGCGGGCCCCACGGGTCCCCATCCAATCGGCATCACCCCACTCGTAATCGAGGTCCCACACCTTGGAAGCCGTTTGAGGCGGTGTCTCGTGATGAAAGCCAAACGGGTCGGCTTTCTCCGCGACGAAATCACCGTTGCTGATCCGGTACTTGTAGGTGGCGGCCGGGCCTACCCCGGCCACAAAGCCCTCCCAGATCCCTGAAACGCCGCGCGGGGTCAGCTGATTGGTGCCCGGGTCCCAGCCGTTCCAGTCGCCGATCACCGACACGGTGTCGGCGTTGGGAGCCCAGACCGCAAAGTGGGTGCCGTCTGCGACCGGATGCGCGCCCAGCTTCTCGTACAAGCGGTAGTGGGTGCCCTCGTTCCACAGATGGAGATCGTCCTCGGTGAGGAGACTTGTTGATTCAGAGGCGCGCCGGGGCAAGCTCTCTTCCTGGCCGATGGCCAACGAGTGTATCTCAACCGTTTCTCCCCCCAGCAAACGAAGTGAGCCATTTCTCCCCCCAGCGAACGAAGTGAGCGTTGGGGGGAGTACCCGGAAGGGGGGAGGGGGGTCTTGGGGGGAGTACCCGGAAGGGGGGAGGGGGGTCTTGGGGGGAGTACCCCGAAGGGGGGTCTTGGCGCGGTTGGGTCGTCCGACCCAGATCGAGCCGGTCGATATGGTCAATGGTCGAAAAGCCCTTGGGTCTATTGACCTATTCGATGACTAGTCACTGTGTCGATGCCAAGGACGGTCCTGTCTCGCGCCCCACCGGGGGCCGATGTAATGGGGGACGAACCGACCGACACGAAAGGGTTCACATCATGGCATACGCCACAGAGACCTCCGACCGGCGACGCAGACGGGCTCTCCGAGCCGGCACCCCACTCGCCGCTCTTCTGGTGGCAGCGCTCCTCATCTGGCAGGGCAGCAACGCTGCCTTCAGTGCGACCACGGACAACACCAATGATGCGTGGGCGACCGGCAACCTCGCCCTCACCAACAATGGCGGTGGCACCTCCTACTCGGGCACCACTGCAGCCCTCTTCACCGAGGCCACCCTCAAGCCAGGCGATACCGGTGCCAAGTGCATCACAGTTCAGTCGGGAGGCACCCTGGCAGGAGACCTCAAGCTCTACCGCGGGGCGGTCAGCGGCACCAACGGCGCGGCGCTGGCCGGAGTCCTCGACGTGACAGTCGACGCGGTATCCGTCGCCGCCACCACCAACGTGCAGGCCAACTGCGTCGGGTATACCGGTGGGACAGCGGGTGCGGTCTACAACGGGACCCTCAACGGCATGCCTTCGACCTACGCAGCCGCCTCTGGCACTGCGGTGGCAGCAGGCACCCAGCGGGTGGTCTACCGCATCGGCTGGACCGTCAACCCGGCCGCGGACAACAGTGTCCAGAGCTCATCGGCGCAGGCCGACCTGATCTGGGAGATCAACTGACAAGCGACCCGCAATAGATCTGAGCATGCCGGCCCCGGCACGGGAGTTCTCGGGCCGGGGCCGGCATGGTTCAGGCCAGCGGAGGCACCCTCAATGACTGCCATCACAGAGCCCATCCGCAGCGAAGTCCACATCCACGAGCCGTATTCACGTTTGCGTCTCGGCGCTGGAATCATCGGGCGCTCCTGGCTGTGGTTTCTCGGCGCCTGTGTGCTGGTGACCCTTCTCCCGCTCCTGTTTGGGTGGCAGCCCTTCGTGATCATCACCGGCTCGATGGAGCCAGGAATAGATGCGGGTGACGTGGTCCTGGTATCACCAGATCCTGACCCGGCCACGCTGGTCGGCAGGGTCATCAGCTTCGAGGATCCCGCGATGAGCGACCACACCCTCACCCACCGAGTGGTATCGATCAACCAGGACGGCAGCTTGGTCACCAAGGGTGACGCCAACCCGACGGTCGACAGTGTCCCGGTTCCGGCCGAAGCAGTGACCGGGCTGGGACGCCTTCTCATCCAGTTCGTGGGCCTGCCCATTGTCTGGGCGCGAACCGCCAACTGGGTGCCTCTTCTCCTTCACCTGGCGCTGCTCATCGGGGCGGTCACCGCGACTGTCCTCGACTACGAGCCGGACCGGCGGCCGTCTCGAACCTGGCAGAGCCGTATTCGCCAACATCAGCCCGCCGACCCGAGGAGGCTTCTCGGGCGCGCCGCTCCGTCGGTCACACCGCTTCTCATCCTTATGCTCGCGGCCGCCCTCGGTTTCCAGTCCACCGCCATCCCCACTAGCGCCGCAGCTTTCACAGCATCCACCCTGAGCACTTCAGACACCTGGACGGTTCCCAACTGGGCGTACACCGGTGAGCTCAATGCCCTTGCCCCGTATCTCTATTGGAAGCTCGACGAGACCGGGTCCGCCGCCATCGCCGCCGACTCATCCGGAAATGGTCGAACCGGCTCATACAACCCCAACGGCTCCAGCTCGAACTTCACCCGACTCAGTGACGGAGCCTTGATCAGTGACAGCCCCGACCGGGCGGTGCAGCTGGGCGCCAACGCCTGTATCAACACCACATCGACCAGCTCGATCAACGCTCCCCAGGTGTTCACTGTCGTCGCCTGGTTCAGAGCGCCATCCTCTTACACCAACGGGGGAAAACTGATCGGCTTCGAGAGACCGCAGACCGGTGTGTCCGCCCCCACCACCGGTGCCTACGACCGCCACCTCTACATGGACGGGCAAGGGCGAATCTGGTTCGGCGTCTACAACAACGCCCACGTCGCCCTCAGCTCGAACCCTGGCCTGAACGACAACCAGTGGCACATGGCGGTGGGCACCCAGAGCTCGGCTGGGATGCGGTTCTATATCGACGGTGTCCAGGTTGGCTCGAATAGCAACACCGTTGCCGAAACCCAGGCCGGGTGGTGGCGAGCAGGCTGTGGCAACCTCGCTGGATGGGGAGCTCAATGGGGAGGCAACAACAACCCCGGGACGAGCTCGGGGACGAGCCAGAACCGAACCTTCACTGCCTCGCTCGACGAGCTTTCCGTTTTTTCAGGCACGGCTCTAAGTCCCGAGCAGGTTGCCTGGCTCTACTGGGTGCGCTGAGACTCCAGGATGACGCCAATGCGACGACCCCGGCCGTGAGCCAGCCGGGGTCGTCACAATCGAAACGGCGGATCAACCGGTCTGGAATACCCTGGTATTGACTACGTTCGGGTATTCGGCCTCGGTGATCTGACCCCCGAGCGGCCCGGCCAGAAAGTTGAGCATGGACTGCTCGTAGGTCACACCGAGCGTGGTGAACGGGAGACCACCGAAGTCGTACCCGTCCCCGCCCCGGGCCAGGAAGTCGATGGTGGCCACGTTGAACGTGGTGTCCACCGGCACCTGAAATCCGGCAAGAGCCGCGTCATACACCACGGTCGAGCCCACGGTGATCTTCCTCACCCGATCGGCGTTGGGAGCCCCGGTCGAGTCCCACTCGAACGTCATCCCGGCTACGTGGGCAAACCTGCCATCGACGAACTCCACCCGGGATACGGCATTCTCGAGAATCGCTTTGAGCTGGGTGACCGGCACGTTCTCCACTATCGAGACGAAGTTGGGGAAGGGGAACAGGTTGTTGATTTCCAACCTGGTCACGTTCGCCGGTGACCCTGGCGTTGCTTCCGTGAAGAGCAAAGAGTCCGGCAGACGTATGCCTCCACCGTTCTGGAAAGCGACATCGGGAGCTCCCACACCGAAGTCCGCGGCCACCTCCGCTGCCTGCCACAGCATCGAGTCGGCGGCGAGATTGCCCAGGTTGGTATTGGACACTCTTTCGCCGGGGTTGGTCACCACGATCGGTACTACCGGCGCCGGCGGGTCACCGGCCGTCTGCACGGTGCCCCGAGCCGAATTGAGCGGCACCTGGGTCTGAGCCACCACGGTGGTGGCAAGGGCTTCGACATAGTCCTGAACCGGTTCAACGACGCGTCTCGTGATCCGTCGATCGGCCTTGACCGCATCGTCAAAGTCTCCGGTGGTGACACGAACCGGGCCGCTGTCGTCACTGACCTCTATCACGTTGCCCTGCTTGTCGAAACCCACCACGAGTCGACCGACGTAGCGATAGCTGCCGTTCGTGGTGACGACTGGCACTTCGGTCCCATCGACGTCCGTCGCGATGATTGGGTAAGGCCCGAACACCGCCGCCAGGTCGCCGGGGACCAGCAGGTCGCCTTCGTTGGCGAGAAGCTCGTCACCACCGCCGGCGACCATGATGTCGATGTCGTCGAGCATCGAGGCGAGGTCGAGATCCTCGAGAATGCTCTGAAGATGCGAGATCAGGATGATCTTGTTGACACCTTTGCTCTTCAGCTTCACGATTTCGGCCTCAACCGCTGGTAGCACGTCGTTGACGATGACATCGCGCGGGCTGGAGATGATGGGAAGGAAGTCGGTGGTGGCGCCGATAATCCCGAACCTCTCCCCTTCCTCTTTGACGATCACGCTGGCGGCGATACGCCCACGGCGGGTCAACCTGTCGAAGACCGGCTCGTTGCTGAAATCGAGGTTGGCGCTGAGGAACGGGGTCTTGGACTTGAAGCTCGAAACGAAGTTGGCGAAGACTTCCGGACCGAAGTCGAATTCGTGATTCCCGATCGCAACCGCGTCGTATCCGATCAGGTCCATCGCAATTGCGTCGTAGTACGGCACGCCTTTGTCGAGACTGGCTTGGAATTGGGCGCTGGCCAGGTAGTTGTCACCCGACGAGACGAGCAGAGACACCTTGTCCCGGCCTCGGTCTCCCTCCTCGCGGAGCTGACCGACCAGTCTCGCAAATGGTGCGACTCCCCCGAAGGGTTGACCCTCGACCACAGACTCCAGCAATGCCGACTCGCCGTCGTTGTTGTGGAGCAAGGTCAACTGCACATCGGTTTTGGGCTCGGATTTGTGAGTGGCGTCGGCTCTGTCGGCTACTCCCAAAGTGGCTACCAACAGGGCAACCACCGTGACAATCAGCAGGTAGGACCTGCGCAACGTGTTTTCTCCAACGATCATTGAGGAACCCCTTCGACTTGTACCGGCTTGGGCTTGCCGGTCGGATGGTTCACCACCCCGTCGACATCTTGGCTACTGGACGGCAAAGGCTTGGCGACGATCAGGTGTATTTGTTCTACCTCCTTGCTCGCGGCGTCGAGGATCCGGACCGAGCTGGCGCGTTCGGGTGGCCAGGTCAGCCCTAGTTCCCCATTTCTGTGAGATTCCAAACCCGTGCGGCCCACGGCTTGATGGAGAATGCTGACCGGATCGCGTCGTTCAGCGGATGAGCGTGCTCGCCGGTCCCCCAAACGAGATGCCGCGGTCGGCCGCAGGTCGAACTACCAGTTGACCGCCTCCCGCTGCTTCGAGCTTGTCGGCGATCCACTGGGCGTTGGTCTGGTTTTGACCGCTGCTTCCGGTATAGATCGCCTTGGCCAACGGCATGAAGAACACACCCTCCATGTTGAGGGCCGCCTGTCCCGCCCAGTTGTGGTCGAGGGGTGAGTCGGACCACAGGGCGAGGTCGTCGAACTCGTCGCTGTCGGGAGCGATCCATGTCAATGACCCCGACCCACCCGACATGGCAACCCGCGATGTCCTGGACATGTACACCGAGGTGTAGTTGAAGGCCAGCTTCGCCTGCGCGTCCTTGGTCAGAGTTCCGCCACGAAAGAAAGCCCAGCCAGGCGAAGCCAGCGTGTGGTTGATTCTGAGATCTCCCGTGGACGAGGTGACTGTGACATTGCCGTTGAACACCACGTCGCCGGTGATCTGGACGCGACTCTTCACCGTGAAGTTGGGACAGTCGACCACCACGTTTTTGGTGACGGTGATTGCAGAGCCCGTGACGGTGCAGGGACGACCCAGGTCGGCGTTCCAGTACTTCCACAAACCACGGTTGGTCGGCTTCCCGTTAGTGACCGGGCCCACATCCTTGATCAGGTCGTAGATGTGATCGGGCTCACCGGTATCACAACCACCTATCGACTGATCACCGGTGAGAGGAAGCGCTGCCCAACTGGTACCTGCCGGGGGCAGGGTGTAGTCACTCCAGCAGTTGTATCGGTGGTCGGCCTTCTCCCGGGTGAATGGCTGGGCGAGGGCGGTGGGCGCCGGCTTTGGCGGGTTGGACCCTCCTGACCCCGGGCTGCATGCCGGGAGGTTCACGGTTTTGGCGCACCCTGGTGTCCCGGGAGCGTAGACCTGGATCCTTCCGCATCCTTCATAGGCCGTGAAACTGCCGATCGGGTGCGATCCGGACTGCTCAGGGCAGTCGGGACCGTCGGCTCTCAGCAACGCGGTGCTTCCTTCCACACTGATCACCCCGACCGAGGTGCATCCGGCCGACCCATCGGAATCGGCGGCGATAAACCCGGGGAGGAGACCCACCGGATTCCCTGCTTCGTCGACGTCGATGCGGGCATCGACAATGATCCCCCCGCCTCCACGAACCTTGATCGCTTCACACGCCGTCCGATCCAGGACCAGCAGATTGATCGGAGGATCCTCGTCGCCAGTAGTGGCCCGAGCCACGGTGTGGACGGTGGTGACTCCCTGGTCGAACCCCAGCAACTGGGCGAACATGCTCTCGCGGGACGACCTCATCTCCACCGCGACTCGTTCGCACGCCGCGCCATCATCGGAGTCCAACGGCTGCGAGGTGGCTCCCACGATCCCCGAGGTCATCAGATCGTGCGCGTCAGACACCGGGTGGGTGACGGTAATGGTGTATCGACCGGAGACCAGCGTGAGCGCTTGCCCTGGAGTACAGGTGGACGAGAAGGCCGAGGCGCATCCGGAATCGTCGAGAGTCGTGATCTCCTTGGTGTTGACAGCGACATAGGCAAGAGCGAGCTCGCAGGCAACCTGCCCCCCGCTGGCAATCACTTCCAAGGCGCCAGCGGCGGCAGCGCTGTCGGTGACCTTCTGATCCGCGCTCCGATCCAACCACAAGGCCCCAATGTCGACCGCGATCGCTGCCGTGCCGAAGAGGACGAAGAGGCTCAGCGCCACCAAGATCAGGGAGGCACCGCGCTCAGACGTATGGCGGCCCATCAATCCCTCTCGAAGCGTGCCGCTGCCTGTGCCGAGAGGGTCACATCGGTTGAGAAGAAAACCGCCTCGATGGTGGCCTCACGTTCGGTGACGATCTGGACCCGTATTTCACCGTCCGGCCGGCCGTCGTCGTAGCAGGCGGCGCCGCTTTGGGATTCACTGCCACCGATATCCGTCAGCCGCATGTTGTTAGAACCGTCGACCAAAGCGACGCAGATGTATTGACCGGGAACGCTTGCATCGAGGTCACCGTGGGCAGCCGCTCTGGCCACGTCACGGACCGCGTGCAACCATGTGGCTTCACTGGTGACCGGCAGTGTGGCGGCGAACCGACTCGCCTCCCTCGCCGAGTTCTCGATCGAGTTGTTCTGGCCGAATGCGATCGCCGCAGTGACCGTTCCGACCAAGAGGACGATGAGAAGACTGAACACCATGGCCATCTCGACCATGGCTGCTCCTATCTCGCTTCCGAAATCGACCGTGCCACGGCCATCAGATTCTGAGCCCTTGCCGGTCCGCAGCCGGCCTATTGCAGAGTTGGCTCTCCTGACGCGCGAACTCGGGGGCTTCATGTAGCTGTAATCGCTCATCGGCGATGGTTGGGTACGCTGAATCTCTGCGCTGTCGAAACAGGTCAGTGACCAGAAGATGGCTGCCGATAACACTCGAGAGCCTGATACCGAGACAGGCCGGAGAAGCCAGTGCCTCTAGGCCACAATTTCGAGAACGTCCTGGGCGCGGCGAAGGGCGGTGCAGACTGGGCATGGGAGGCGCTCTACCGGGACTTAGCCGGTGCGGTAACCGGGTACCTGGCGTCGCGGCGCGCACCTAGTCCCGAAGACGTTGCCGCCGAGACTTTCCTTCAGGTCGCCCGCGGGATCCACAGCTTCGAGGGAAATGAGGCTGCCTTCAGGTCATGGGTCTTCGTGATCGCACATCGACGGCTCATCGACACTCGTCGGAAGGCGATGCGAGAGCCCAACCTGGTGGCATTCCCCGTCGATGAATCCGGTTATCAGGGCGGGAACGTGGAGACGGAGGCGATGGACCGGCTGGTGACGGCGGAGCTGGAGCAAGCGCTCGAAGCCCTGACCGACGACCAGCATGACGTCCTGGCACTGCGCATCATCGCCAACTTGACATTGGAGGAGACGGCCGATGCGGTCGGCAAACGGGTGGGAGCGGTAAAGGCACTGCAGCGGCGGGGTTTGATCGCACTGCGGACGCATCTCGATCAGGGCCGAGTATCCCCATGAGTCGTTTTGACGATTACCCCGGTGATATGTTCGCAACAACTGTCACCGACGAGGACATCGAGCTGCTGCTCGCTGGTTCGGCACCGGCCAACCAGGAACTCGCCGAGCTGGCTGCCCTCGTGGACCTGATCCGGGCCGCTTCCGTTCAGGTGCCGTCCGAGAGCCAAATCGTCGAAGTGGCCGCCCAAGCGGCCACGATCGCCCGTTCCGCGGCACCCTCCGCCGGTGCGCGCCCGAGGGTTCGGAGCCGGACAAGGGTCTCATGGAGATGGCGTCCTCAAGTTGCGCTGACCTTGGGCGCGGTGCTCGTGACATTCACCTTCGCCGGGGTTGCAGCCGCTTCGAACAGTGCCGCACCGGGTGACGCGCTCTACGCAATAGACCTTGCTCTGGAGAGAGTCGGCATCGGGGCCGGAGACGTCGAAGAGCGTCTCGACGAGGCGAACGCCCTTCTCTCCTCCGGCGAGACGTATCTGGCTTTGGCCCATGCCGCCCAGGCCATCGATCTGGCCGCCGAGGACTCCGCCGAGGCCGCTGCCCTGGAAGAGGCGAAGGCTGCGCTGATCGAGGCAGCCGAGCTGATCCAGGCGGGGCGGGGCACAGACGCTTTGCTGATGCGCGAGAACGTCTCGGCACTCCTGGTCTTCATCCACGACAACCACCAGGCGACCGGCGTCGACAAGAAGGAGTTCGGTCACCGCGTCGCCGCTCTGGCTCGTGAGATTCCGACCCAACAAGACACAACCGAATCACCCGACGAAGCCGAGGTCGACGAACCAGAAGACCCAGGGAGAGCGGGGGACGTCGGGGAGCCGGCAAACAGCGAACCGGGACCACCGGTGAGTGTGCCAAAGGGCGAGAGCCCACCGGCCAACAATGCCGGCAACGGCAACTCTGAACCGGAGAATCGTGGCGAGACCGGGAAGCCCACCGAGACCACCAGCCCGGGTAGCAACCAGGGAGGGGGGTCTGCCGGCACCGGCGGACCGCCGGCCGGATCCCCATCAGAGACGGCTCCGGGAAAAGGCAAGCCCTAGCCGCCAGTATTTCTGCGACGGGCCACTAGCTCCGCAGGGAGCGCAGCACAGCCTGACCGCGGGGGGACAACCGATAGCCTCGTTCCAGACTCTCGGTGAGCCCCAGCTCCTTGAGCTTGCGCACATCAAACTTGAACGGCATCTTCTCCCGCCCCAGCGAGCGGGCGAGGTCTTCGGCGCGCACCTCGGGGCGGTCGGCGATCAGACGAAGCGTTTCTCGAGTCCACGCACCGTGACCGCTGGCGGCGTCCATACGATCGAGTCTTCGCTGGATGTCGACCAATTCCGACTCGCCGGGAATCGTGTTGCGGAGTTTCACCCGTGGGTCCGCTCCGGCGTGTCTGACACCGACTCGGTACATGAGCTGACCGCGGCTCCCGGCGGCGATGATGAGATCCGGTACCGACTCAAACCCTGCGGCGGCAGCGTCCTCCCGATCCAGCTTCTCCTGATCGACCCGGTCGACGGAAACCACCTCGATCAGCCCTACCGGGGTTCGGAGACGCGAACCGGTCTTGACTCTGGCCGTATCCCACTTACGGTACACGGCCTCGACCCGACCCGACTCGATCCCTCG
>Ga0214472_10002871_pt1 | contig 18340 bp, 20 predicted proteins | sample RVTome_6_FD_207662 | JGI IMG/M metagenome (GOLD analysis project Ga0214472, IMG submission 207662) | Soil microbial communities from uranium-contaminated site in the Upper Colorado River Basin, Wyoming, United States - RVT140D175 | ecosystem: Environmental > Terrestrial > Soil > Contaminated >...
GTAGCGGTTAGGCTCGGCGTTTCGTGATCGCGTCCGACCGGCTGCCAGCCGGATGGCGGGCGGGGTCGGTGAGAAAGCCTGAGCCAGGGAGAGCTGTTGTCCGCCAAGTCGTCTAAAGGAAAGTCGGGTCAGAGCCGTGGCCTGTTTGGAAAACTCGCCTGGGTCGCGGCGTTGGTGGTCATCTTGGGTGGTGCGGTGGCCTTGCCGATCGATGTCGCCCAACCGGAGCCTCCGCCTCCTCCCGAGCTGGAGGCTGTCGAGGCCTTCCCTGACATGGGGAACCTGCATCTGGGTGCCGGCCAGGCGGTTCCGGAGTACAACTCGGATCCCCCCACCAGCGGGCCCCACTCGCCGACTCCGGCACCATGCGGCATTTACCGCCAGCCGGTGCCCGACGTCGACTATCTGCACAGCATGGAGCACGGCGCCATGGTGGTGCAGTACGACCCCGACCTGCCCCAGGACCAAATCGAGGAGCTCGAGGAGATCGGCCGATCCGTCGGTGGCGAGATCATCGTCACCCCACGTCCCGGGAACCCGGCTCCGGTGGCGCTCACCTCGTGGACCAACTTGCTCCTCCTCGACGAGGTGGACGGCGACGTCATTGCTGGTTTCGAGAGAGAATTCGGCAACCGCAGCCCCGAACCCGCGGCACAGTGCCTCTTCCAGGTCGACGAAGGTGCCTGAAACCTTCCGTTGCCTACGGGTGGTGCCGTACGATCAGCTCCTCCAACGTGGTCTCGTCGAGCTGACCGAACCACTGTTCGGCCATCATTCCGTCGGCGGTGATGAACCAGGTGGCAGGGAGCCCAAGTATCGGATACTTCTCCAGGATCGTCCCGTCGGAGTCGTGTCCCAGCGGGTAGCTGACACCGACCTCGTCGGCGAAGCCACGAGCTGCGGTCTCGGTGTCCTGCACCGCTATCCCGAGAAAGAGGATCTCCGGCCTCTGACGAGCCACGGCGTCGATGGCGGGCATCTCCACCCGGCAGGGGACACACCACGAGGCCCAGAAGTTCAACACCACCGGCGTGCCGTTCTCGGCGAGGTGGGCACTCAGGGTGAACGCCGTGCCGTCGAAGAGCTCAACGGTGAAGTCGGGAGCAGTCTCCCCCACCTCTTGGCCGGTGGAAACGGCATTCTGGGCTTCGGGTGCAGGGCGGAGCAGCCAAGCCATCGCCGGTATCACGACGACTAGAACCAGCGTCACGTGGAGAAGAAGGCGGCTCGGCACCAGCCTGGAGCCGGCGGGGGCCTGCGCCGGTTGACCCGGCTCGTCCGGTCCCCGATCCGGCTCCGTAGTCTGGTTCTGATCGGTCACGGTGAGGCCCTGATTCCCAACATCTACGACGGCCAATAGTATGTCGTTCTCAGATGGAAGTGATGGTGCTCCCGTTCCTGGCGATCGTGGCCGGTGTGGTTTCGTTCACCTCGCCGTGCTGTCTCCCGCTGATTCCCTCCTACCTCTCATATGTGACCGCGTTACCAGTTGCCGAGCTGGGCACACGTCAGGCGCGGGCGGTCACGCTGAGGGCGTCTCTGCTGTTCGTTGCCGGGTTCACGGCGGTGTTCACCGCCCTGGGTGCATCATTCGCTTTTGTCGGTTCGGCTCTCCTCGCCAACGTCCCGTTGATAGTGAGAGTGGCCGGCGTCGGGATCATCCTCATGGGTCTGGGGATGGTGGGCGTCTTCAAGATGCCCTGGCTGCATCGGGAGTGGAGACCCGCCCTCGGGCAAAGCCGTCGCGGGTCGAAGGCGGCGTTCCCGCTGGGCATGGCGTTTGCCGCCGGTTGGGTTCCATGCATCGGGCCGGTCTTGGCCACGATCCTGGCCACGGCGGCCTCGACCCAGACCGCCCCCTGGGGAGCAGTGCTGCTCGCCCTCTACTCGGTGGGCTTGGGCATCCCCTTCGTTGTTTTGGGGCTCGGATTCCAAAGGATGCGCGGTTCGGTGGTCTGGCTGCAGAAGAACTCCCGTCGTGTCGAGCAGGTGGCAGGCGCGCTCCTGGTCGGGGTGGGTGTGCTCTTCGTCACCGGAGCATGGCAGACCTTCTTCATCCCCCTCCAGCGTGCCTTCTCACGGCTGGGATGGCCGCCGATCTGACCCGATGACCGAAAGGATGCCGATGGACATGACGATGGGACCGATAATGGGCTGGGCCTGGCTTCTGGTCTGGGTGCTGTTCCTGGCGCTGCTAGCGGTTGGTGTCGTGTTCCTGGTCCGCTCACTCACCGATCGTGGTGATCGCGCCGGTTCGAGGGCGATGGCCATCCTCGAGGAGAGGTTCGCCCGTGGTGAGATCGACCGCGACGAGTTCGAGGAACGAAAGAGAGCCCTGGAGTCGTGAATCCTCGTGCCGCCACCGCGGTTGCCGTGATGGTGCTGTTGGGCGCGTGCGCCGCTGCGGAGGTTGGGGGCATGCCCACCGGAGAGCATGTGCACAGTCTTGCGGTCACCGCCGACGGTGGGCTCCTGTTGGGATTGCACGGGGGTCTGTATCGAAGCGACGACGGCGGACAGTGGAAATTGGCGGGTCTAAGCGGGGAGGATGCCATGGCGATAACCGCCGCCGGGGCGGGAGAGCCATTGTTCGTGGCGGGTCATGAGGTCCTTTACCGAAGCGACGACGGAGGCGAGACCTTCGCGCCGTTGACGCCCTCGGATCTGCCCGGCTTGGACATCCACGGTTTCGCCCAGGCTCCCTCCGATGCTCAGGTGGTCTACGCCTTTGTGGTCGGCCACGGGCTCTTCGTCAGTCATGACGCCGGTGAGACATGGGAGTCGAGGGCGTCGATCGACTCGATCCCCCGGGATGTGTTCGGGCTGGCGGTGGCCGGCTCGGACGACCAGACGGTGGTGATGGTTGGCCCGGAAAGCGGAGTCCATCGTTCCGTTGACGGCGGACGCAGCTTTGAGCCAGTACTCGACATCCCGTCGGGTGCGGTAGCAGTGGACGAGGAGTCGCAGGACGTGGTCTGGGTTCTCACCGCCAGGGGTTTGGCTCGGAGTGAGGATGCCGGACGCACCTGGGAGATCAGTTCCACCCTCGATGGGGTGGAGGGGCAGCCCGTGACATTGGCCGCGGAGGGGAGGGTGCTTTGGGTGGTCACCGAGCAGCCGCGCTTCCTGTATCGCAGCGACGACGCCGGCGGATCCTGGCAGATGATGAGTGGCACGTGAGTCGTCGCACCGGCCGTGGGTTCTCAGCCTGGATTGCCGTGGTGGCCCTGGTCTCGAGCACCACCGCTTGCCGTGGGGAATCCAACCCAGACGACCCCTACCTCTTGGCGGCCTCCGGATTGTGTGAGGCCTCGATGAGAGCCGACATGGGCGACCTCGACGGGGCCGGGGTGGAGTTCTACGACACCGCCCACCAGCCACTCCACGATCTCGCTGCCGAAGTCTCCGACGTCGACCGGGCGGTAGCCGCCCGGCTCCTCGAAGCCAAAGAGGCGGTCGAGTACGGTCTTGACGGCGACCAGTCAGAGCTCGGCGACGCGTTCCAGTCTTTGGTGTCGGCCGCCGACCAAGCCCTGTCCGCAACCGGGCACAGTCCGATGCCCTGCTCACCCGCGGAAGGCTCCTGATGTCCCAGGTCGAGGCACACGAACACAGGCCAGGCGAAGTCATGAGATACAGCACCCCAGCTTGGTTCGCGCTGCTGATCATCGCGGCGGTGACCGCCGCCGGCTGCAGCCGCCCCGACGCCTCGAGTGAGGGCGATGCCGGAGGTCTGGTCGCCGCGGTCGCCAGCTATGACATCGTCGCCGGACGACCGGCAAGATTCATTGTCGGGCTGTACACCGCAGACCAGAGCCAAACCCTCGCATACGGCACGGTCTCCTTCAGCTTCACCCACCTCGGCGACCGTGACGGGAGCGATGCCGGCGGCCAACCTCCCGTCGGGCCGGTGGACGCCGTCTTCCTCCCCATCCCCGGCCAGGATCTCGACCTCGGCACCTCTGAGCCGAAAATGGTGGCAGGCTCGGAGGCCACGGGCGTCTATGCAGCACCCGATGTCGAGTTCGAACGGGCCGGATTCTGGGAAGTGACGGTTATAGCAAATGTCGACCACCGGACCGAGACCACCACTGGAGCCTTCGAAGTGTTGGCGACGTCAGATGTTCCCGATGTCGGCGAACTCGCCCCGCGGACACGCCAGCCGCTAGCAGGCGACCCTTCGGTCGACCCGAAAGCCATCGACTCCCGCGCCGACGCCAACACTCCCGTTCCCGACCCCGAGCTGCATGACATCACCTTGGCCGACGCCATCGCCACCGCTCGGCCCGCCATGGTGGTGGTGTCCACCCCAACATTCTGTGTCAGCAGGTTCTGTGGTCCCATCACCGACAGCGTCCACGAGCTCGCCCTCCGATACGGCGACCGAATGGAGTTCATCCACCTCGAGGTGTGGCAGGACTTCGAAGCCAACCAGTTGAACCCGGCAGCCGCCGAGTGGATCGCACCCACCCCAGAGACTCAAGGCGGCGAGCCATGGGTGTTCGTGATCGACGCCGCCGGGATCATCGTGCAACGATTCGACAACGTCGCCTCTGAAGCAGAGCTCCTCGCCGCGGTGGAGGATTCCCTCGGCGAGGCGGACAGCTAGATCTTCAGTTTCTGGAGGACCCAGGCTTGCCGCCTGGATAGGAGATCACCACAGCTTCACCTCCATGAACCGAAGCCATGTGCTCCTCTACGATGCGAGGTAGCAGATGACCCGTCGAACAGAACCCTCGACGCCCGCTCTCACTATGTGCTGGCAGAGCCACGACCGGCATCCCATCACCACCCGACTCGCCCTCATCGGTATCCCGATAGCTGTGCTTTTAGCCCTCGTCGGGCTGCCTCCGATCGACATCCACGGGCCGCTCCACTATCTCGGCGTCATGGGCCCCACTTGCGGGATGACCCGCGGCGTAATGTGGTCCGCCCGCGGCGACCTTCTCCGGGCCTGGCAGTTCAACCCGGCGTCGCTCCTCGTCGTTCCGACCATTCTTGGCCTCACCGGACGGGCGCTCTACGGGAAGGTCACCAACCGGTGGCTCAACCTGCACATTCGCTGGCGACCCTGGTGGTGGCTCATTCCCGCCGTCCTCATCCTCCTCCTCTCCATCCGCCAGCAGTTCAACGTCGAATTCCTCCTCGTCTACCCGGCCGGTTAGGGCGGAGGCAAGCACGACACAGCCACTCAGTCCCAGCAGCCGAAAATGAGACCCTCGTAGCGCCCGGTGGTCCTGCTGGCGATAGTCGCCGCCGTCTGTGAGGATGCGCGGACTCCGGTCATGAGGTCCCTTTGGTTTGTGACATGGTTATCACCCCGACGACCCAGACTCCAACGCCGTCAACGACTTCTACCGGATTCCCGGCGCGAGCCTGCAGCGCCCGACATCGTCCCGACCAGGGCCTTCTCGTCGCGAGGGTCCCAGCAACGACCGCCAGCGCTGCACCCCGACCCCTTCTTCTACCGGGTTTCCGAAGGTCCGAACCCAAGGAAGGAGAACCTCATGAGAGGGTATGTGGCTCGTAAGGGTGACCGCTGGTATGCGGTCGTGTACGAGGGGCTGGATCCGGTCACCGGCAAGGAACGACGCCGGTGGCTTCCCGCCGGCACCACCCGAGAGGAGGCCGAACAGTTGGCGGCCCGGCTGGCCGCCGAGCTGAACGGCCGCAACGACAAGACTCGGTCGCTCACGTTCGGTGCCTACCTCACTGGCCAGTGGCTGCCCGGGAAGAAGATCAACCTGGCCCAATCCACCTGGGACGGATACCGGCGGAAGATCGACCGGCACATCGTCCCCGCCATCGGACATCTCCGGATACGACGGCTCCGAGCCCACCACCTGGAGACGCTCTACAACCGGATGCTCCACCCCACCGACGGCCGTCGGGCACTGGCACCGAAGACCGTCCTGGAGGTGCATCTGATCATCCGAAGCGCCCTCCAAGACGCGGCGAAACGTGGTCTGGTCAACCGGAACGTGGCCCTGGTAGCTCACGCTCCGAAACTCCGAGCGATACCGAAGGTGGAACCGCAAGCCTGGACAGCCCAACAGCTACAGGCGTTTCTCCAGGCCGCGGCAGGCCATCGGCTCTTCCCCGCCTTCTGGGTTCTCGCCTCCACCGGGATGCGACGAAGCGAACTACTCGGTCTCCGCTGGGACGACGTCGACTTCAAGAAAGCACGCGTATCGGTCAACCGCGGCCTCGTCGCGGTCGCCTACGAGCTCCACGAGTCACGAGGCAAGACCCCCAACTCGAGACGAGCCATCGACCTCGACCCCACCACCATCAGAGTGCTCAAGGCGTGGCGTGAATGGCAGCGAACAGAACAGGAAGCCGCAGGAGTCCAGTCCGAGCGTTGGTTGTTCACCACCACCGACGGCAAACCCGTGCACCCGCACTCGATCTCCCAGACCTTCGAACGGATCGCCGCCAAAGCCGAAGTCCCGCGGATCCGACTCCACGACATCAGGCACACCCACGGGACCCTGCTCATCAAAGCCGGAGTACCCGTCAAAGTGGTATCAGAGCGTCTCGGTCACGGGAACCCCGCCTTCACCATCGACACCTACCAACACGTCCTCCCCGGGATGCAAGCCGAAGCCGCCCGCATCTTCGAACAGCTCATCAAACAGCAAGCACCCGGAACCGCCGGTAGAAGACCCGGTAGAAGAACCGCATAACACGGTAGAAGCCCTGGCCAGCAGTCCGCTGGCCAGGGCTTTCAGTAGCGGGGGCGGGATTTGAACCCGCGACCTTCGGGTTATGAGTCCTCGTGGGGTAGTGAGCGGCGCTGATTAGCGATAAACAACATCAGGGCGATAAGCAACGGCTGCTAACGAGTAACAGGTCGTGCCACCCTATGTCAGGCCGTTTGTCATCAGTCTGTCATCAGAGCAGCTTCTGTTCACAACCTCTGTTCCCACGTCGTGCACAGCAATACCCTCCGGTCAAGTGCGGCCACCGCAGGAGCAGCTAGGGACAGTCCAAAACACCACTCCTCCGTTCATCGACCAGGCTTACCTTGAGGGCTACCCCCGTCGGGATCATGGGTTGCTGACATGAAGAATGGTCGATACGGCGTCAACACGATCTCGATCGTAGAAGAGCGATTCCTTCTCGCCGGAGGGGATGCCGCTCACCTCGTTCGGGAAGCCGTGAGCACCGAATCTGGCCGGCCTGCCGTCCCACCTTGGCGCTTTGATCGAGTTGAGGAGTGTCGCAATATGACAGGGATCAGCTCCAAACCCCACGATGGAGCGAACGCACCCTCTGCGGCAGGGACTGGCAGGAGATGGAGCCCGGCGACGGACCCGGCCTGGTGCCGTGGAGCCGTCCTGTCCTCGCCCCAAGCTGTCGGAACTGCCTGCGCATCGCCAGCCGTCAGCTGGAGTCTCGCCCACCCGATGAGCGCATAAAGGGCTTAATCGCTGTCACTGGGCCATGCTGGCAGCATTCGTGTTATGAACTCTTTGACCAGTGCCGATAGTGACAGGATGAGCCGACTCCGATGGCAAGGCAATGGCGCTTGTTGAGTGCGTCGAATGCAGTGGCGTCGTGTCCGAGGTGGCTGCGGCGTGTCCTCACTGTGGTCACCCCAACCCTGCCAAAGGCACCAGCCCTTCGGCGTCCAACCCGCCGGACCAACGAAACGAGGTGACAGCCGTGCCGACGGTAGTGGAGGCACCTAAGGCGCGACCCTTCTGGCCGGTGGTCCTGTGGGCAATCGGTTTCTTCGTCCTTGGGGTGTTTGTGAATGCGGGTATCGAGGCGGCAGGAATTGCTATCTCTGGTGACTTCTTCGGTTGGAGTGACACCTACCGCTCGTCGTGGTTTCGCGTGCTCATGCCATACGCAACTGCTGCGATAGGCGCATTCATAGGACTTGCCCGACGCAGAGGAGCTCGTCGCCGGCCGCGAACCAGCGACTCTCGCACGACAGCCGATCGAATGAATCCGATAACTCCCATTCTGGGCGCGTAACGCACGTTTCGCCCAATGCTCACGATCGGCACCTCGGCGCCTATCTCCTGACCAGCGACCTTCGCTCTGTGTGGCTGGAGCTCGGAGCCAAGGGGTCCTCAGGAGGCCAGTGTCTGTTCGAACTCGACCTGGTAGTGGTGGAGTTCGGCTTTGGATCGGAGCAACCGGTGGTTTACCGCACTCGGCGAACTCCAGAAACTTAGGAGCCCGTCGCATAAATACTTGTGGCGTCTCACCGGCCCTCGACGCCCCTGACTGCGTCGAAGTTGCTCGCCGCAGGCTCCCCGTGCGAAACGCGCTCTTTCTCCTTGCCAGATGACGCCTACGGTGGCCGGCGTGGACGAGCCTCGACAAGAGCCTGCGCCCGAAGGGAGTGCTCGGGGTCGGATTGGGCACGCAGGGACGCTTGCGCTGCGCACCGTGCGGGACTCGCTCGAAGACCGGCTCCCCGGGTTGGCAGCGGAGGTGGCGTTCTACATCCTCCTGTCACTACCTCCACTTCTCCTGGTCGGGCTGGGTGCCGTCGGGTATATAGGGGAACTCTTCGGGCCGGAGACGGTGGATGCGGTCCGGCAGAGAATCATCGACGGCGCGTCGGCGGTGCTCACCGAGTCCACCATCGATGACATCGTTCGCCCCGGCATCAACAACCTGCTGGAGCAGGGCAGAGCCGACATCCTCTCGATCGGGGCGATCCTTGCACTGTGGTCGGGGTCTCGAGCACTGCGAGTGATCGTTCAGGCCGTGACGATCGCCTATGACCTCGAGGACCATCGCACCTGGTGGCAGCATCGGCTCCTCGGGTTGGGTTTGACCTTTGCCGGTGTCCTGACTCTGGCCATCCTGCTTCCCTTGCTGGTAGTCGGTCCGAGCGCCGGAGCGAGCCTGGCGGAGAGGTTCGGGTTGGCCGCGGTATTCGACCTGATCTGGCGGGTCCTCTACTACCCGGTTGCTCTGGCCCTGGGTCTATCTCTCCTTGCCTGGGTATATCACATCGTTTCTCCTGTGCGCACGGCCTGGCGACGCGACCTCCCAGGAGCCGTTCTCGCCTTTGTCGTCTGGGTCGCTGCCAGCACCGCTCTGCGCTTCTACGCGGTGCAGTTCGTCGATACGGATTCGCCCTACAGTTTCTTCGGGACGCCTCTTGTCATGTTGCTCTGGATCTACGTGACTGCGGTGGCCGTGCTTGTCGGCGCCGAGCTCAACGCCGAGATAGAGAAGATGTGGCCCACCCCCGGAGGCCCCTACAGCCCCGACTCATCAGAAACCGGCGAGGAGAGCACTACGGGGCCGGCCGAGCGGAAAGACACGTGAGCTTCGCTCGCAGACCCCTACGCAGTCCAGTCGAGGAAATGGCCACCGGCACCATCGGTCTGTCACCGACTCCTGAGACAACTTCAGATGGCGTAGGTCGGTGGTCAAGTCCGCGACGGATCATCGAACCCACTGCCTTCGCACCCGGTCTAAAAAACCGGAGGTCGACGGATCGACGCCGTCCCTGACCACCAGCAGAATCGTCAGGAGCATTGCTCAAACAGCCTGATAGATCATAGAAACCACACTCCCACAGTCTCATCGGAGGGCTCAACCCATCACGCCATCTCGCCAGGGACAACGTCCCCGGTTGTCACAGCTAGTCGTTTCAGCCTGCAGTCGCTTTGGAGCGGGGACATCGGCTCGTCTCAGCCGTCCCGGCAGGGCGTCTTGGATCTGCAGGGTGTACCGGTGCCCGGGAGAGGACCCGTTTCAGTGAGGAACAACTGCCACCGCCTTCAGCTCCAGGATGAGGCGGGGATCGGTGGCGAGCCGCACCACCTCCACCGAGGTGCTGGCGGGGCGATGATCACCCAGATGCCGGGCCATGGCCCGGTTGACCCCGTCCTGGTTGGTCGCCTGGTCGACCATGTAGCGGGTCAGCTCAATGATGTCTCGCAGCTCCCCGCCGGCGGCCTCCATCACCGTCTTGAGGTTCTCCATGCACATCGAAGCCTGCTCTTCGGGATCGAGGGGAATGTCGTCGAACTCCTCCGGCACGTGGGGATGGGTGTGATACACGGGGGCGGCGGTGACCCCCGCGAGATACACGATCTGCCCGCCGGTCGCCTTGATGGCCGGCGTGTAGGGCATGTTGAAACGCGGCTCGTTTTCCTGGGTATGGATGTACTCGTACAGGTTGCTCACGGTCTACTCCTTCTCTCGTTCACTCGAAACCTGCGGATGCCGTCATTCGGTGACGGCCATCAGGTCGATCTCGATCAGGAACTCCGGGTCCGACAACCGGGTCACCCCGATCAGCGTGCTGGGTGGCATCCGCTCCGGGTTCCAGTACCCCTGGATCACCGGGTCCTCGGCGCTCGCCTGGAGAAAGGCGTCCACGTCAAGAGTGAAGATCCGGCGGAACACCACGTCGTCCCACGTGGCCCCCACCGTGTTCAGTTCGTAGTCGAGGATTTCCATGACCCGCCGGTACTGGACGAGGAAGTCGCCGGGGCCGACACAGTTGTAGTTCTCGTCGACCGAACAACGGCCTGCGAAGAAGAGCCATTTGTTGGGATCAGTGACCGTTACGATGGATGTGAAGGCGGGATGCTTGTACACGCCCTCTGGGTCGATGAATTCACGGTTCATAAGTCACCTCCGTTTGGTGCTTAGTGATTGCTAGTCCCAGTCGAGGAATGCGGGTAGCTTCCCCCGCTGCCGCAGGCTGCCGACGATCCCGAGCGGGAAGAACAACAGGACGACGATGAGGATGCCGCCCGTCACCACGATGTTGAGCTCGGAGGAGCCGAACTGCGACACCGACGCCTCGTTGAGGGTGACCAGCAGTATCGCCCCCACCGCCGGACCTGCCACCGTGGCCCTTCCGCCGATGATGGCCATTAGCACCATCTGGGCGGCGATGCCGATCGTGAAGAAGATAGAGGGGCGGAGGTAGGTGAGGGAGTATCCCCATATGGCTCCCACCACGGCGGGGAAGATACCGCTCAAGGCGAAGGCGATGATCTTGTAGCGCTTAGTGTCGATACCCAGCACCTCCGCCTTCACCTCGTCCTGGGCCAGGGCACGGAGACCGAGGCCGAGCTTCGAATGGGCCACCTTCCACGAGAGGACTACCGACCCGGCGGCGGCGATCAACATCGCCAGGTAGAAGGGGGCGCGGGCCCAGTCTCGGGGAAACTGGGGGAGGGGGAGGCTCAGGCCGTTGGCGCCGCCGACGAGCTCCCAGTTGTCGAAGATCAGAGCCGCCATCAACAGCAGGGCGATGGTGGCGATGATGAAGGCCGGCCCCCGGGTCCGGAGGGTGATCAAACCCACCATGAGCCCCACCAGAAAACCAACCAGACCTGCCAACAGGGCGGTGACGAAGGGCGACCATCCCTGGTAGACGAGGAGGGCGCCGGCCAGGTACCCGCCGATCCCGAAGAAGACGTTGTTGCCGAGAGAGATGTATCCGGCGTAGCCACCGATGAGGTTCCAGCTGGTGGCCAGGGCGACCCACATCAACGCGATGGTGGCCACCTGCATCACGTAGTTGTAGAGGCCTCCCACGATAGGACGTGAGAGCGGAAGGAGCAGGAGCAGTCCCGTGAGCCCTATCGAGCAGACGACTCTCGACCTTCGGCCGTTCGAAGACGGCTGGGCGGGGGGTTGGGTCGCCAGAAGGGGGTCCTGGTGGGTGTCGACCACTAGACGGCCTCCTTCTCCCCGAACAGGCCCTCTGGCCTGATCAACAGGATCACGAACAACGCCAGATAGAAGGTCATGGGCGACCAGGTGGCACCGAATGCGTTGCTGACGAACCCTGCCAGCACGGCCAACAGCAACGCACCCACTATCGCTCCTCGGATGCTGCCCATGCCCCCCAGGACGATCAGCGACAGCAGGATGGCGATCCACTGCCAGTGCTGTCCGGGGAAGAAAGTGAAGAGATAGCTCATCAGCGAACCCGCCGCTCCGGCCAAGGCCATGCCCACGCCGAAGGCGAACGTGGAGACCCGGCTCACGTTCACTCCGACCGTCTGGGCGGCGGTGCGGTTCTGGGAGGTCGCCTGGATGGCGTGCCCGATCTTCGTGTATCCGAGGAGCGCTCCCAATGCGAGAAGTAGCACCACGCTGGCGACGGCTCCGTAGAGCTGACCTTTCGGGATGAACAGATCTCCGAGGAGAATCGACTCGGTGGCGTATGCCGGGCTGGTCGAACGGAAGATCCCGGTGAAGAAGAATCCCAGCAGACCCTCCAAGACCAGCGCCAGCCCAAACGTCAGCAGCACGGTCATCTCGCTGTAGCGGTCGCTGCCCTCCAGACGCGGGAACAGGAACCGGTGGATCACCATCCCGAAGATGAACATGGAGGGCATCGTCACGATCAGAGACAGGAAGGGGTCGAAGCCCCATTCGGTGAACAGGAAGAAGGCTCCGTAGGCGGCCAGCAGCATGAAGACGCCGTGGGCGAGATTGACGATCCTCATCACCCCGAACAGCAGAGTCACGCCCGATGCCATCAGGGCGTAGACGCCGCCCAGCACCAATCCGAGGATGAGGGTCTGGGGGATGTTCATTCGACTGTCGGGGCCTTCCCCATGTAGAGCTCCCGGATGCGGGGATCGGCCAGGATCTGGTCGCTCGGGCCTTCGAAGCGCTTCTGTCCCAGATCCAGGACGAACGCCCAGTCGGAGACCGCCAGGCCCCGTTCGACGCTCTGTTCCACCAACAGCAGGGTGATCCCCAGGCTCTTCAGCTCGGCGATGATCTCGAAGACCTGATCGGCGGCCTGAGGGGCCAGGCCGAGGCTGGGCTCGTCGATCATCATGAACGCCGGCCTGATCATCAGGGCTCTGGCGAGGAGCAGGATCTGCTGCTGGCCACCCGAGAGGGTTCCGGCCGGCTGACGCTCCTTGTCGGCCAGGATCGGGAACATCGAGAAGATCTCGTCCAGCCGATCGCGGGCCACCGATCTGTCGGACTCCAGGTAGGCGCCCATCATCAGGTTCTTGCGGACGCTCATCTTGGTGAACAGGCTCGGATCCTGGGGCACTAAGCAAATCCCTCGTTGCAGGAGCTGGTCGGGGCGGAGACCGCCCACTTCGTGGCCGTGGAAGCCGATCGATCCCGATCGCGGAGCGAGGATCCCTCCGATCAGTTTGAGGACGGTGGATTTGCCGGCGCCGTTCGGCCCAATCATGCAATAGGTCCGGCCCTCCTCGACTTCGAGGGAGAGCTCGTCCACGATGTCGGGCCCGCCTCCGTAGCCCGCCGACACGTTGTCCAGTTCGAGCAGCACCTCAGACCTTCCCCAGGTAGGCGTCCAGGACCAGTGGGTCCTCCTGGACGACGGTCGGCGTGTCCTGTGTGAGCACGGCACCGTGGGCCATCACGACCACCGAGTCGCACAGCTTCATCACCATGTCCATGTTGTGCTCGACGATGAGGAAGGTGACGCCGTTCTCCCGGAGCTGGCGGATTCGGTCGACGATCCTCTTCAGAAGCGTCGGGTTGACTCCGCCGGCCGGTTCGTCCAACAGAACGAGGTCGGGATCCGACATCATCGCCGAGGCGAACTCGAGCAGCTTCCGCTGGCCGTAGGACAGTTCCTGCGCGACGTTGTCAGCGAGGTGATCGATCCCGACGAAGTCGAGCAGATCCATGGCTCGCTCGACCTCCTGTCGGGCCATCTTGGAGGCGAACAGCCCTCTCAGGCGGAGGGGTGGTGCGGCGGCGATCATGTTCTCCAGCACCGTGAGGTGGGACAGAGCCCGGGTGATCTGGAAGGTTCGGCTGACTCCCCGGGAAGCAACCACGTGGGGGCTGAGCCGGGTGATCTCCTCGCCCTTCAGGCGGATGGAACCCCGGTCGGGTCGCAGCACCCCGCTCACCAGGTTGAATGCCGTGGTCTTGCCCGCTCCGTTCGGTCCGATTAGGGCCGTGATGGAGCCGGCTTCCACCGTGAAGCTGGCTCCAGTCACCGCCGTCAGGCCGCCGAAGGCCTTATGTATGTCGTTGATCTCCAGCAAGCCCTTTACCGCCTGGGTCCTGCGGGGCAGATCACCATTCCGGCTTGGGGAACTGCAGGTCGACTGAGCTGGCGTAGGCGTCGCCTCGGGGGAAGACGAAGTTAAGCGCGCCGTCCTGCCACTGGAGTAGGAGCACGTCCCGGTCGGCCGCCAGTCCCAAGTCGTCCCAGTGCATGGCGCCCTGGATGGTCGGGACCGGATCGTCGGCTGTCCGCGACGCCATCCAGTCCCGGATCTCGGTGTTGTCGGTCGACCCGACCGCCTCGATCGCCTGGGCCATGGTCTGGCACACCGTGAACGGCTGGGCATGGTCCTCGTTGGCGGGTGCCCCGGTCCGCTCCTCGACCTCCCGGGCGAAGTCCTCGTTGTTGAACGGCTCGCCCGCCAGCATGCCTTCCCATTCGATGGTCGGGTCCCACGTGCTCCAGACCATGATCCCGTTGGCGGCGTCGCCCAGCTGCTCCTGGAACTCGTCGTAGGTGCCCTGGGTGAAGAACGCCGTCGACGGCTGGTAGCCGACGGTTTGCATCGCCCGCACGATGTCGACCTCGCCGGGGGGAAGGGTGAGGGCGAAGAGCATGTCGGCGCCGGCGCCTCTCACCCGGGTGGCCAGCCCGACCCAGTCGGTGAATTCGGGCGGGTACTGCTCCTGGAACACCAGGTCGATACCCACCTCTTCGAGATATCCCTCGCCGAAGTCCACCACATCGTCCGATCCGGGGATCTCCAGCTCGCCACCCACCAGACCCAGCGAGATGCTGTTGGTGAAGAAGTCGTCCTGGTAGATCACCGCCGCCGTTTCCGGGAACTCGTCCTCGGGGATGATGCCCTGGTCCCGGTAGTAGGCGAGGGTGTCGACGGGGGTCTGTCCCACGAAGTTGATCGGCTTCAGCGTGAACCCGAAGTTGTACTCGAAGCCCCGGGAGTGGGACTGCAATGAGCTGTCGGACGGCTCGGGGTACACCATCTGGGCCTGCTCGGCCACCGCCGAGGCGGGGAAGGAGAGAAGCGTCGAGAATGTGCCCAGCAGGATGTCGGCGTTGTCGACGTTGATGAACCGGTCGGTCTGCGAGACGCTCGTCTCAGGGTCGGACTGGTTGTCGGAGATGATCAACTCGACGGGGCGACCCAGCAGCCCGCCTCGCTCGTTGATGATGTCGACGCAGACCTGATAACCCTCTTCGTGGAGGGTACCGGGCACCGAGAAGCCACCGGTGAGGGGAAGCGAAGCGGCGAAGACGATGGGGTCGCCCTCCGGGGCCTCGCCCTCGCCCGTGGTGGCGGTGGTGTCGCCGGGCGCCTCCGTGGTGGCGGGGGTGTCGCCGGGAGCTTCGGTAGTGGCGGTGGACTCCTCCGCAGTGTCGCCACAGGCAACCATCACCAATGCCATAACGACCAGCAGGGACAGTGTCCTCTTCCGCACTTGCAACCTCCTTGTAGTGATCATGAAACCACGGCCAGAGTCCATCTCGCAATCGATTGCCAGGTTTTCTGGAGTTGTGTCCCAACCTACTCGTCGACCGAATGACATCGGTTGTCCCCCACGACCGGAGGGAGTGGGGGAAGGTCCCTGCCGCGAGCCCGCTAGGGCTAGCGGGAGGTAGGGGGCGACCCGAAGGGGCCGGGCAAAGCGGTCGATACACCGCAAGGCGCGTAGCTGGGAGACTCGACTCATGTGGCATCAGAGACTCGAGTCACCCTAGAACCGCAACGACCGAGAGACATGCCGGCGCGATCACCGAGGCGTCCGTCCACCCCGCCTACAGGAGAGGTCACCCTCACTCTCCTAGGTATGCTCGGGCCTCGATCTCGATCAGCCAGCCGGTCTGAGCTAGGGACGACACCTGCACGACGGTGGATGCCGGGTAGGGCGGGGAGAAGAATTCGGTGCGGATCTCCGGATGGTCCATGAACACCCTGATATCGGTGACGTAGCTGGTCAGCCAGAACACGTCGTCGAGTGTCCCTCCGGCAGCTTCGACCAGCTCCTCGATGTTCTCGAAGCACTGCCGGGTCTGGGCCACCGGGTCGCCCGGTCCGACCGTGTTCCCCGACCTGTCCAACGGCACTTGACCCGAGATGTACAGGAACTCGCCAACCCGCATCGCCGGGCTGTAGGGACGGCCGCCCGCCGACTTCACGTTCGCACTCTCGACAAGCTGACCTTTGCTCATTTGCCGTCCTCTCGCTCGACCTGTGGGGAACTCTAGAAGAAGCTTCCTGTGACGAGCCTGGAGTGGGCCGGGGCTTTCACCAGTGCGGCCAGCCTCGTGCCGCCTCGTGTTGAGAAAGATCCCTCCCAGAGGCCCGTCTCCAACGGAGTGGTCGACCGGGACGGGTGTGGACGTCCATGCCTGGACCGAGCGATCCGCGAATCAGGACGTGTTGCCGTCGATCTGCCGGTGGCCGGGGACGAATGGGCGGTTGAAAGACCTTGAACTGATCCTGCATCAACGCGGGAGGGCCGCCCAGAGGTCGGGTTCAAAGCGGACACCTTGTTTCGCGGTCAGACGGGACACCTCGACGACCATTGGCACCGGCGGAGGTCGACCGAAGTAGCTGGTCACGATCGGCTCGATGGTGTCCCACTCACGAATATCCGTCACGTACCAATTGGACCGAAACACGTCGTCGAAGGTTGCACCGGCGGCTTCCAGCACCTTCTGTTGATTCTGCATGCCGAGGGCCGCCTGCTCCTCGATCGTTCCCAAAGGAGTCTGGGCGTACATCTGGGATGCCTCACCGCCAACGAAGATCCTCAAGGCACCGGTACCCGTGAGCGTGAGCAACCGTTCCCGAAGGTCCACTGTGGCAGTGCCGTCTCCAGCATCGTCTCGGCTCACCCGTGCCCACCCGGTCATTTCGACCTGCCCGCCGGTTGAGAGATTCGAGACGACCACACCATTAACTACTGGGCTTCGTTTGCCGTACTTCCCGAAGATCATCGCTTCGATGACTTCCCAGGACCGAGGGTCGCGAAAGTAGACCGTCAGTTTGGCGACATCTTCTTGATCCGCGCCATGCCGTTCGAACTCAGCTTCGATTCTCGACAGACCCGACCTCAGCTCAGCTTCGAGGGAACCACTCGACCCTGGGCTTACGGCAGCGACGCACAACTTCTGATCACCCCTCACCGAAACTGCCTCCGGCGTCAGCCGATCCCCGAAAAGACGCTCCACCGGCTCGACGTCAGAATCAGATGGCGCTATCGCCCAACCCTCCAGATCAACGACCGAGCCGAGGAGGGGCGTGCCGGGAACCTCGAGGGCCGTAGAGGCCGGCAATTCGCCGCCAAAGGCCTCATTCCAGATCGTGACCGTCTCAGGTGTCCGATGTCCGCGACCGCTAGTCATGTAGCGTCTCACCTTCGCGATTCGCGCCTGAGGGCTGACCCGAGCAGCCAATCGCTGCAGGTAGTCGAGAGAGTCACGTGACTGGGTGTGGAAATCACCCGTTGTCATCCCCCGATGGCGGGCGTAAGAACTCTGCAAGAAGACGAGACGACTCTCCGGCTCAACCCCGTATCCCAGAGAAAAGACAAGACCGCGAGGGACATCGTCGCGACTGAGCGGATCAAGCATCTCGTCGCTCATGGGTACGAGGATCGCTGACCGGTCCAGACCGCGACTCTTCTCTGCACCGTCGGCTCTTCGTGGTTCGGGAATCCACAGTCACTCCTTGGGAGAATAGAAGTGAATAGTGGATCCTGCGCTCAAAGCTCACCGCTATGTCTTCGTCGAAGGACCCCACCCCAACCTCCACGGTGGACTGACCACAAACACTGGCAGTCCCGCAGGCCGCGCATCGAGCCCGGAGCCATCTCCCGGTGGGCGGGAAGATCTCCGATCACGATCGAGCATCCCGATCCTGGCGGGGTCAGCTGGACCACGTGCATCTGATCGGTCGTGGTGTCGTGGCCGGGATCGAACCCGACCTGGTCCCGGTAGAAAGCGACGGCTCGGTCGATGTCACTCACCGGGAGGAGGACGACCTCGAGTGTCCAATCCATCACAAGACTCCTGTTCTGTCCGTCAGAGCTTGGCCAGGACCTCGTCGAGACGCTCGTAGCCCTCGGTCATCCCGCCTTCCATGCCCCCGGCGACCATGCCGTCCCGTGCCTCCATCGAGGGGTACGTGGCGTGGCCACGGAGACGGGTCCGGCCCCCGCCCAGGTCGTCGAAGCTGAGGCTCTCGATGCTGACCACGTCGGGAAAGGCCTCGAACTCGAAGGTTTGGATGGCGAACTCGTTCTCACGGACTACATGGAAGACGCCGTTGAAGGCATATTCCTCGCCTTGTGGGTTGCGCTGGACATAGCGGTAGCGGCCACCGGTCTTGAACTC
>Ga0214472_10002872_pt1 | contig 18338 bp, 14 predicted proteins | sample RVTome_6_FD_207662 | JGI IMG/M metagenome (GOLD analysis project Ga0214472, IMG submission 207662) | Soil microbial communities from uranium-contaminated site in the Upper Colorado River Basin, Wyoming, United States - RVT140D175 | ecosystem: Environmental > Terrestrial > Soil > Contaminated >...
TACCGACGATTGTCCAAAGACTACGAGACGCTCACACAGAGCAGTGAAGCCATGATCCTGATCGCCATGATCAACCTGATGGTTCATCGCCTCAGTCCCGGATGAAATGGCTTTTCACACACGTTCTGAAAGAAAAAACAAGCGAATGAAGCGTACGTCGCAGGCGGATCAACTGCCGTCCGGAACGGAAACACGGGACGCAGTCGAGAGCGCTATCAACCTGTCGAAAGAGGGAGGCGAGGCAACGTGGGAGCAGCAAGTCAAGCGGAGCAAGCGCATCACGCGCTGGACCGAGCATGTGCGCGCGTCCAGTGCCCCGCCTAGCGCCCCGTGAAGTTCGGCTGCCGCTTTTCCAGAAACGCCACGACCCCTTCGCGATGGTCCCGGGTCTGCCCCGCGGTCGTCTGGAGCATGGCCTCGTAGTCGAGTTGTGTCTCGAGGTCCGCATTCCAGGCGGCGTTGATGGCCCGCTTGGTGAGGCCGATGGCCCGGGTGGGCAGCGCGGCGAGCCATTCAGCGACCTTGCGGGTCTCGCCGTTGAGCTGGTCGTCAGCGACGACCTGGTTGACCAAACCGATCCGCAGGGCCTCGTCGGCCTTGACCTTGCGGCCGGTGAACGTCATCTCCATGGCCCGGGCGATACCGATCAGACGTGGAAGCGTGAACGTGCTGCCGCAATCGGGCACGAGGCCGACGCTGACGAACGCCTCGATGAAGGTGGCCGATTCCGCGCTGATGCGAAGGTCGCAGGCCAGAGCGAGGCTCAGGCCGGCCCCGGCGGCGACCCCGTTGACGGCGGCGATCACGGGCTTCTCGATGTTGCGGAGCTTCGCGATCATGGGGTTGTAGTTGGCGCGGAGGTGGGCGCCGAGCTCGAGCGGTTCAGCGCTGTCATAGCGGCTTCCCACGTCGGCGAGATCCTGCCCGGCCGAGAATCCGCGTCCGGCCCCGGTGATGACGATACAGCGTGCAGCCGGGTCCTTCTCGGCATCCCGCAGTACCCTCCCGAGCGTCTTGAGCATCTCGGTGTTGAAGGCGTTGAGCACGTCGGGGCGGTTGAGGGTAATCGTGCGTACAGCCTTGTCATCAGTGGTCACGACGGTGGTTTCCGGCATCGCATCGCCTCCGTGGGGGTTCTCAACAGTGGGCCGGGGGAGATTATCCGACCTGCGTAACGGGTGTCAAAGCGGGCCTTGGAGGCAATCGGGGGGTGGGTAGCGGCCGATAGAACCGTTGCGGCGTGACGGGCCGGTTACGCTCGCGGGTTTGACAGGACCGCGTTCGAGGAGTAGCAATAAACGGATGGTTCGGGCCCCACATGGAAACTTGGTGCTTGCGGTCTGGGCGCTGGTTGCGCTTCCCGTGGTCTGCGAGACCGGACTGATGGAGCACCTTTGCCACTGCTTGCTCGGCAACGTCTGCGATCACGAGAGTGATTGCGAGACCGACCCGTGCAACGCGGTGACGACACGGAACGAGTCGCAGTGGTCGGGCACCTCGCCGGCCCTGCCTCCGGTTGCATATCTGTCGTCGTGCCCTTCCGCGGACCGCGAGTCTCGGGTTGTTGACGGCGGCCACGCGGGTACGGTCCCCCTGTTCGAGATTCTCTTCTGTCCCTCTGACCGTCCGCTTCGGATCTGATCTCACCCTGCGCTGATCTCAATCGGGCGCTGTGCGCGCCGCGTGCACGCAGTGGATTCGATGCGGGCGATTCTCGGTGCTCGCGCGGCTTTCCTGGCCGTGGCGCAGCTATCTGTTCCTGGAAGTCACTGATGAGGCATCCTAACGCGCATTGGACCGCGGGGCTGATCCTGTCGGTCCTCGCCGGCTGTGTCGGCGTGGATCCGCGCCCCGATTATGCCCGTGCCGGGCGTCAGATCACCGACTCCACCGGGGTCGCGGTGGCGTTCGATCCGTCGGACACGGCTGCGGCCCAGACGCGGGTAAGCGCGTTGCTGGACGGCGGTCTTACGTCCGACGACGCCGTGCAGGTGGGCCTGTTGAACAACCCGCGGTTGCAGTCGCTGTACTATCGCATCGGCGTGGGCCGCGCCGACGTGGTCCAGTCGCAGCTCCTTTCCAATCCGTCGCTCGGCGTCTCGACGCGCTTTCCGAGTGGGGGCGGGCTGGTCAACCTCGAGGCGGGGCTCGCCCAGAACCTCGTCGATCTGTGGCAGCTTCCCCTGCGCAAGGAACGAGCCGAGCGGGCGCTGGAGCAGGTGATCCTGGAGCTGGCCCACGAGGCTGCTTCCGTCGCCGCGGACATTCGTACGGCCTACTTCAGGGCGGTTGCGGCGGAGCTGTTGGTCGAGATCGCGGGACTCAACGGCGCCGCGGCCCAGGAGCTGCTTCGATTGACGGAGGGTCTGCTGGCCGCCGGGGCGGTCAGCCGTGTGGACGTGGACCTGTCGCTCTCGGAGGTTCAGGCGACGCAGTTGTCGATCCGGGCCGCACGGCTGGACGCGTTCGAGCGCCGCCTGGGCCTGCTGCGACTGCTCGGGCTTTCCGGCGGCCTGGACGTGGGCTTGAGGGAAGCGCTGCCCGATCCGCCCGAATCCGCCCCTACCCTCGAGCAGGTGCTCGAGGCAGCGGCGCAGTGGCGGTTGGACATCGCCGCGGCGCGGAAGGAGCTGGAGGCCCTGTCGTCCGATCTCGGGCTCCAGCGGCGGCGGGTGTTTCAGGTGATCGAGATCGGGGTGGAGATCGAGCGTGAAGCCCGCGGACGGTCGAACGACGGCCGGTTTCTGGGCAATGCGCTGCGGTCGTCGCTCCAGGCCCGTACGCCGACGCTGCCCCCGGAGTTGTGGGAGGAAGACGCGGATTCCGAGGTGACGGTCGGGCCGTCGCTGACCGTGGAGTTGCCGCTGTTCGACCAGAACCAGGCGCAGATCGCCAAGGCCGAGCTCACGTTCCTGGCGGCCGCCCGGCTGGTGCAGGCGATGCTCCTGGACGTGACGCACGACGCGCGCGTGGCCCACGAACGGGCGGCGACGGCCTGGGGGATCGCGGCGACGTACGAATCGGAGGTGCTTCCTTTGCGGGAGCGGAACCTGGCACTGGCGCGGGAGGCGTTCCGGGCCGGGAAGATACCGCTGATTCCGGTGATCGAGGCGCAACGGAACCTGCAAACGGCGCGAGCGGACTACGTTTCGGCGTTGCGTGACAGCGCCTTGGCGTGGGTCGAGATCGAGCGCGTTGTCGGGCGACCGCGGTCGTTTCTCGAACCGGAGCAGGAAGGTGGGACGAGTACGGCGGCAGAACCGGATTAGAGGGTAAGCGTGAATTCGATGGCAACAACGCGGATGTTCAGGTTCGTGACATGTGGCGTACTGGTGGCGGCGCTTGGTGCGCAGGCGTACGGGCAGAGTGGGGGGACAAACCAGCAGCGCGACCCGAATCGGCTCTGGTGCGCCGAGCACGGCGTCTATGAGGACGAGTGCACGATCTGTCATCCCGAACTCGCGGACAGAGCCAACGAGCGCGACCCGAATCGGCTCTGGTGCGCAGAGCACGGCGTGTACGAGGACGAGTGTACCCTCTGCCACCCCGAACTGGCCGACCGTCCCGAGCGCGTCGGCCGGGATGACCTCGAGCTCTGGTGCAACGAGCACCGGATCGCGGAGCGCGAATGCGGGATCTGCCAGCCTCAGCTCGCCGGGCGGCTCGCCCCCGGGGCCGGGCTCAAGGTCCGGCTGCCCTCGCAGCAGTCCGCCCAAAAGGCGGGCATTCGGACCTCGCGCCCGCGCTACTCGGAGATGAGCGCCGGCATCGACGTCTTCTGCGACGTGCGCTACAACCAGAACCGGGCCGCGAAGATCACCCCCTTGGCTGCGGGCGTCGTCCATCGCGTGCATGCGGACGTGGGGGACACGGTGGAGGATGGCGAGCTGCTGGTGGAGATCGCCTCGCCGGACGTGGCCGCAGCGAAGCGCGACTTCCTGACCGCCATCGTCGATGAACGGCTCAAGCTCCTGGCGTATGAGCGCGAGAAGGAGCTGCTGGCGCAGGAGATTTCGGCGGCCCAGGCGTTCCAGGAGGCGGAGGCCCGATACGAAATGGCCCGGCTCGCTACGCGCTCGGCACGACAGCGGTTGATCAACTTCGGGTTCACCGAGCCGGAGGCCGACGAGGTCGCGGTCACGAAGTCAAGCGATTCACTGGTTCACCTTCATGCGCCGTTCTCCGGCACGCTGGTGGCGCGGTCCGCGGTGCTGGGGGAGGCGGTCGAGACGGGACAGGAACTGTTCACGTTGGCCGACCTCTCCACGATGTGGCTGTCGCTGTCGATTCCGGAGAGCAAGGTGGCGATGGTGCGCCGCGGGCTCGCCGTCGAGGCCCGGTTTGCGGCGCTTTCCGGTGTGGTCGCCCGCGGCGAGCTGGCCTGGATTCGTTCCGCGGTGACCGAACCGAGCCGAATGGTGGAGGCCCGCGCGGTCGTGGACAACCCGGGCGGGCTGTTGCGCGACAATCTGTTCGGCGAGGCGCGGATTCTCCTGGCTGATGCGGAGCGCGCGTTGACCGTTCCGTCGGGAGCGGTGCAGCGGTTCGACCAGCATCCGTTCGTGTTCGTGGCGCTGAACGACGATCTCTTCGAGTTGCGGCGGGTGGAGCTAGGGGTCACCGATGGGGACCGCGTTCAGGTCGTGGCCGGCCTCGGGTCGGACGACGCGGTCGTCGTGGTGGGCAGTTATACGATGATGTCGGAGTTCCTGAAATCCCGGCTCGGGGCCGGGTGCGTCCACGACTGACGTGGCGAGACTGAGCGCTTGCAGTGGGACCCACAGGCTCTTGTGGGAACGACTTTCCAGTCGGACTGGTGCATGGACATGCTCGAGAAAACCACTGAATTTGCCCTGCGGAATCGCGTGCTGGTGCTCGTGTCGTTCGCGCTGGTGTTCGGGCTGGGGTCCTGGCGGCTGCTGGCGCTGCCGGTCGACGCCTTCCCGGACACGACGCCGATCCAGGTGCAGATCAACACCGTCGCGCCGGCGCTGAGTCCCGAAGAGATCGAACAGCAGATCACGCTCCAGGTGGAGCTGGCGATCGGCGGTTTGCCGGGGCTGGTCCATGTGCGGTCGATCTCGAAGTTCGGGCTCTCCCAGGTCGTCGCTACGTTCGACGACACGACCACGATCACGGACGCGCGGCAATACGTCAGCGAACGGCTCGCTGGGGTGAGTCTTCCCGGCGGCATCGGGCGTCCGGAGCTGGGCCCCATCTCGACCGGGCTGGGCGAGGTGTTCCATTACGTGGTGCGTTCGGACAACCCCGGGCGGTCGATCGAGCAACTGCGCACGATCCATGACTGGATCATCAAACCCGAGCTGCGCAAGGTCCCCGGCGTGGCGGAGGTGAACACCTGGGGCGGGGAGGAGCGTCAGTACCACGTCATCGTCCGGCCGCCGGCGCTTATCGAATACGGTCTCACCATGCACGACGTGTTCGACGCTCTCGAGCAGAACAACCACAACGTCGGAGGCGGACAACTGGTCTCCGCGGGCAGCGCTCGGCTGGTGCATGGGATCGGGCGGGTCTCGACGATCGAGGAGATCGAGAACATCGTCCTCAGCGCCTACCGCGGCGCGCCGGTTTACATCCGGGACGTCGCGGAAGTGGCAATCGGGCACGAGATCCGGCGGGGCGCGGTGACCGCCCAGGGCCGGGGCGAGGTCGTCCTGGGTCTCGCGTTCATGCTCATGGGCGAGAACAGCAAAGAAGTCACCGAGGCGCTGAAGGTTCGTCTCGACAACGTGCGAAAGTCGCTGCCGGAAGACGTTGCCGTCGAGGTGGTCTACGACCGCACGGACCTGATCACGGAAGTGATCGCGACGGTGCGGAGCAACCTCTCGGCGGGGGCGGTGCTGGTCGTGCTCGTCCTGTTCGTGCTCCTGGGCAACCTCCGCGCCGGTCTGCTGGTGGCGCTGACGATTCCGGCGGCCATGCTCTTCGCGGTGCTCGGGATGCACGAGTTCTCGATTGCCGCCAGCCTGCTCAGCCTGGGGGCGATCGACTTCGGGATCTTGGTGGACGGTTCCGTCGTCATGACGGAGTCCAACATGACGGCCTTGGGCGAGGCTGGCGGTCGGCTGGGCCGACCGCTGACGCGCGACGAGCGCATGCAGGCGATCGTGGCGTCCGGCCGGCAGGTGGCCCGGCCAATCGTGTTCGGGATGGGTATCATCATCGTGGTCTTCTTTCCCGTGCTGGGCCTGGAGGGCGTCGAGGGCAAGATGTTCAAGCCGATGGCCTGGACGTTTATCTTCGCGCTGGTCGGGGCCCTGCTGATCGCGCTGTTCCTGTCGCCGGTGCTTTCCTATTACTTTCTTCCGCGCCGTGTCGGCCGCGGCGAGGCGCCGGTGACGCGTCTGCTCAAGGCCGTCTACGAGCCGCTGCTGAATGCGGCGTTGCGGCTCAGGTTCGTCGTGCTGCCGTTGGTTGCCGCCGTGTTGGCCGTGACCGCGTGGTTGGCCGTCCGACTGGGCGGTGAGTTCATCCCGCGGCTCAGCGAGGAGGCGCTGGCCGTCAACGTGATCCGCCTGGCCGGGACCGCGATCGAAGAATCCACGGCGTACAACACACGGATCGAGAAGCTGCTCCTCGAGCAGTTTCCGGACGAGATCGAGCAGGTGTGGAGCCGAATCGGCACCGCGGAGGTGGCCACCGACCCGATGGGCATCGAGCTGACCGACATCTACCTGACGCTGAAGCCGCGGGGCCGCTGGACACGAGCGGATTCGCAGGCCGAGCTGGTCGAGGCCCTGCAAGGCGTGGTGGGCGACCTTCCCGGGCTGAACATGGTCTTCACCCAGCCCATCGAGATGCGCATGAACGAGCTGATCTCCGGGGTACGCTCCGACATCGCGATCAAGATCTACGGCGACGACTTCGACGAACTCATCCGGATCAGCGACGACGTGCAGCGGGTGCTGACCGACCTCGAAGGGGCTGCGGACATCTCCGCCGATCAGATCACGGGTCAGCCGGTGCTGCGCATCAAGGTGGACCAGAAGCAGCTCGCCCGCCACGGCATCCCCGCGGTCAATGTGCTCGATTTCGTGGAAACCGTTGGAACCCGGCACGTGGGCGAGGTGTTCGAGGGGCAACGCCAGTTCCCCCTCGTCGTACGCCTGCCTGATGCCTACCGGCGAAACAGCGAGCTCTTGGCCGGGACGCTGATCCCGACCACGATCGGGCCGATCCTGCCGCTGCGCATGCTCGCCGACGTTCGCGAGACCGAGGGGCCGGCGACGATCAACCGCGAATGGAGTCGGCGCCTCATCCGCGTGCAGTGCAACGTTGCAGGGCGTGACGTAGCGTCCTTTGTGGCCGAGGCCAAGCAGCGGATCGCAAACGAAATCGCGCTTCCCGAGGGCTACCTGATCGACTGGGGCGGGCAGTTCGAGAATCTCGAACGGGCCCGCATCCGCCTCGGGATACTCGTGCCGGTCACGCTCGGGCTGGTGTTCTTCCTGCTGTATTTCAGTCTGCGGTCGTGGCGCGATGTGCTTCTGATTTACACCGGGATACCGTTCGCGGCCGTCGGCGGTGTCATCGGGTTGTGGCATCGTGGGATGCCGTTCAGCGTCAGCGCCGCGGTCGGGTTCATCGCCCTGACCGGGATCGCGGTGCTCAACGGGCAGATCCTCATCGCCGCGGTCCGGTCCTATCGCCCCGAGGGCTCGTTGCTGCGCGGGGCCGTCGTGGCAGCGGCGAAGCAGCGCCTTCGGCCGGTGCTGGCGACGGCCGTCACCGACGCCGCCGGCTTCATCCCCATGGCCGTCTCGACCGGGGTGGGGGCCGAGGTTCAGCGCCCGTTGGCGACCGTCGTCATCGGCGGCGTGCTGACATCGACTGCACTGACGCTGTTTGTTCTACCGCTTCTCTACGACCTGTTCGTGGGTCGGGGATCGAGTATGGACGGTGCCGGCGCGGCCCCAGTCGTAAGTTCCGATCGGCCCTGACACGTTCTCACAACTCCGCGCTCACCGGACCGCGGCACCTTGCAGTATGATCGCAGGGGGCCGTGGGGTCGATGGTTGACCTCACCGGCGAAGAAACAAGCTGGAGCCGTGTCGATGAGAGCGCAGACCATTCTCCTGTTGGGGGCCGGGGCCATCCTGATCCAACCGCTGACCACGCACGCCGGACTTCCGCCGCTCATTCCCCTGGAGACCTTCTTCGGCAACCCGGACAAAATGAGCCCCCAGATCTCGCCCGACGGCAAACGGCTGGCTTACATCGCCCCGGACGAGGGGGTCCTGAACGTCTGGGTACGGACGGTCGGCAAGGACGACGACCGGGCCGTGACCAAGGATCGGGATCGCGGCATCCGGGCCTACTTCTGGGCTCAAAACAACAAGCAGATTCTCTACATCCAGGACAAGGGCGGCGACGAAAACTGGCACGTCTACGCGGTCGACCTGGAGGCGAACACCGAACGCGACTTGACTCCGTTCGACGGCGTTCAGGCGCGGATCGAGGCCGTGGACCCCGACTTCCCGGACGAGATCCTCGTCTCGGTCAACAACCGCGTGCCCGAGCTGCACGACGTCTATCGGTGCGACCTGTCGAGCGGAAACCTGACGCTGGAAGAGCAGAATGACGACGGCTTCGTCGGCTGGCTCGTGGATCACGATCTCGACGTGCGCAGCGCGGTGAAGTTCAATCCGGAAGGCGGCAGCACTCTGTTCGTGCGGGAGACGACCGAATCGGCGTGGCGGCCGCTGGAAGAGTGGGGCCCGCAGGACTCACTCAACAGCGCACCGATCGCGTTCACGCCCGACGGCACGGGGATCTACGTCATCAGCAGCGAGGGCGCCAATACCAGCGAGCTGCGCGAGCTGGACATCGCGTCGGGCAAGGAGAAGACGCTCGCCTCGGATCGGACCTTCGACGTAAGCAACGTGCTCATTCACCCGATCAGGCGCGTGATCCAGGCCGTGGGCTTTTCCAAGGAGCGTATGGAGTGGGACGTGCTCGATACGGCGATCGAGGCCGATTTTGCCGCGATCAAGCGCATCCGCCGCGGCGACTTCGGAGTCATCAACCGCGACCACGCCGACACCACCTGGTTGGTGTACTTCAACACCGACGACGGCCCGGTTCATTACTACGCGTATGACCGGGAGACAAAGAAGGGTAAGTTCCTGTTCACCAACCGCCGTGCCCTGGAAGGGCTGACGCTGGCGAAGATGGAGCCGATCAAGTTCCGGGCGCGGGATGGGCTGACCATCCACGCCTACCTGACCCTGCCCACCGGCATCCCGGCGAAGAACCTGCCTACGGTGCTCAACGTGCACGGCGGCCCGTGGTACCGCGACTCCTGGGGTTATGACGGCGAGGCGCAATGGCTGGCCAACCGTGGCTACGCCGTGCTCCAGGTCAACTTCCGCGGCTCGACCGGCTACGGCAAGGAGTTCGTCAACGCGGCCAACCGCGAATGGGGCGGCAGGATGCATGACGACCTGATCGACGGCGTCCGCTGGGCGATCAAGAAGGGCATCGCCGATCCGAAGCGGATCGCCATATTCGGCGGCTCCTATGGCGGGTATGCCACGCTGGTCGGCCTGACCTTCACGCCCGAGCAGTTCGCCTGCGGAGTGGACATCGTCGGACCCAGCAACCTGATCACGTTTCAGGAGACGATCCCGCCCTACTGGAAGCCGCTCGAGTCCGTGCTGTGGGATCGCGTCGGACACCCGCAAAAGGACGCCGAGTTCCTGAAGTCGCGCAGCCCACTCTTCCACGTCGAGAAGATCACCAAGCCGCTGTTGATCGCTCAGGGGAAAAACGATCCACGGGTCAAGGTGTCGGAGTCGCTGCAAATCGTGGAGGCGCTCAAGAAGGCCGGCAAGCAGGTCGAGTACGTCGAGTACCCCGACGAGGGCCACGGGTTCGCCAAGCCCGACAACCGGCTGGACTTCTACCGCCGCGCCGACGACTTCCTCGCCGAGCACCTCGGCGGCCGATGCCAGGACCGCCCGTCCACACATACGCCGGTGCCCACCAACGTTGAGGACGACAGTTAGCCCTGGGAGTCGCCCGCCGTCTCCACGCGTCCCCGGCCGCCCGGCATCTTACGGGCTTCCGGCGAACGCCGGTGCCGCCTCCCAGATTATCCGGCGGGCGTCGAAGACAGGTCCCTCCGTGCAACAGAGGGCGTAGCGCCAGGCGTCTGGCGCTGTCTGATCGTGCAGGGGAACTACGCACGATTGGCACATGCCGGTGCCGCAGCCCATATTGCGTTCCATGCACACGTAGCACTCGACGCTATGGGCGATGGCGTAATCGGCGACGGACTGCATCATTCGCTCCGGGCCGCAGGCGTACACGACCACGTCGCCGGCCGTCGCGGGGTTGGCGCGGGCGTAGGCGCTGAGTGCCGCGCCAATGTGGCCGTGGAACCCGGCCGTCCCGTCGTCCGTGCTGATCACCACGGACGCACCGACCGCGGCGAACTCGGACGCGGACGCCACCGCGCGTTGTGCATCGGACGCGGGTGGGATGTCCGGATCGAGCGTAAGTGGCAACAGGTCGGCGCTTCGCGCGCCGCAGAACGCCACCGCCCGCTTGCCGGCGCGATGGAGCGCCTCGGCGAGCCAGAGCATGGGCGGCAGGCCAACACCGCCGGCCACCAACCATGCGACCGGCTTGGAGCCGGAAATCGCGAAGGCGTTCCCGAGCGGGCCCATGCAACTGACGCTGTCGCCGGGCTCCAGCGACGCCATCCAACGCGTCGCCGTTCCCACGACACGGTAGATCACGTCGATCTCCACGGCTTCCGCTGTTTGTCGCAGTCCCGCGATGCTGAACGCCCGGCGAAGGAGCGGAACGCCGATTCCGTCGAAACTGTGCAGCGCGCCGTGCCGGTTCGATTCGTCCCACACCCGGTACTCGGACGCCGTCCCGACGGCCGGACTGATGTGGACGAATTGCCCCGGCGCGCACGACCGGAAGCCCCCGGCCGTCAGAGTCAATCGGTAGTGCTCGCGGCAAAGCTTCCGGTTCGCGGCAACACCCGCCACTCGGACGATGTCGACGGTATCGATGCGGGGCGACACTTGCGCGATTCGGACTCAGCGTGGTTCAAAAAAAACTTCCGGGATTGGAGCGTAGCCGCAATCCCGGAAGTCCGCCACGGCTTCAGGAAGCCGCATAGTCGAGGCTGCAAGACGCGCATCTGCCGGACGCGACTCCGGATGCACGTAAGCCCTCTAATCAACAAGCATCTTGTAGCTCAAACAACCCGTCCGGTCAACGAATCATTGTGGAGAAATCGACAAAACGAAAATATTCGTAAACTATTTGATTACAATAGCTTACGATCTACAGCATTATTGCCTTAGTTCTAATAAACTGTCAAACATCACGTCTTACGTTAATTCTATGGTTTCACGCAAAACCGGCGCCGCTGTCGAAGGACAAGCACCGCCGCCACAATACTGCGGGCGGGCACGGGTGCTTGACCGGCATGTGCAGCCGGCCGCGGCGTTCCGGACCGACGCTCGCGGCTGGCCACGGATCTGCCCGGCACGGTGCTCGGAGCGCGCGCCGCGCTGCACCTGCCCGTGTGGCCCGTTGACTTCGAGATGGCCCTGACACCTGCGGGGCCGAATGATGGGGTGTTCGACGCTTCCCGGTGAACCCGGGGGCGTTGAGTCGCGGCGAGGCCGCCTATCGTTCGAAGCGCCTTTGTGGCACACGGTCTGGTAGTCCTGAGGCGCGCGATCCGTCGGGTGGGGGAGCGCGCGAGTCACGCAACGCGCCGGCGGGGCAGCCGGGTCGCCCGCAGCCTTTCCGGGTCCCGGCGGGCCCCGCTTGCATGGGGTCGGTTCCCGCCGCGCCGACCGAGCCCCCGCGCGTGCAAACCCCTCGTCTCGCCCTTAAAATCCGCAGCCATTGACGCGTTGCGTACCGATGGCCCAAGAGGACCCCAATCGTTTCTCCGAATGGCTCATGCTCCTGCGCCGGCAGGCCCCGATCGTGCGGCAGCGCGCGGCCGACTGGGTCGACGCGGTCCGCGAGGAGCCGATCCTCATCTGGCACACGCCGGCCGTGCGCTACGGCGTCTACTTCGCGGTGGGTATGGTCTTGATGTGGGGTGGCGTTCGGTTGACTCGGGCGCTGGCGCCGCCGCTCCCGTCCGGGGCGCGGGCCGTGGCGGACAGCGCCGATTTCCACGTCGTCTGTTCGAACGAAGCATGCAACGCGCACTTCATCATCCATCGTGAGTTCGGATTCGACGATTTCCCCGTCGAGTGTCCGGCGTGCAAGCAGCTTACCGGCCGGGCGGCGGTGCGATGCAACGCACCGGCCTGCAAGGGGCGATGGGTAGCTCCGCTGCCCGACGGCGATCAACTGAAGTGCCCCCATTGCGGGCGTCGATTAGATTGATGGCCGGTGCTTCCGGGAGAATCGCGTGGTGACGGGCGGCGGGCTGGGTTGGCTTTGCGCAACGGCTGCGGCGGTCGGTGTCGTGCACACGCTGCTCGGTCCCGATCACTACCTGCCATTCGTGGCCATGTCGCGGGCCGGGCGGTGGTCATTTCAGCGGACGCTGGCGATCACGGTGGCATGTGGCGTCGGTCACGTGGTGGGCTCGATCGTCCTGGGGTTCGTCGGCATCGCGCTCGGCGCCGCATTGTTCCGCCTGGAACACGTGGAGGCGGTGCGCGGCGGATTGGCAGGCTGGCTGCTACTGGCGTTCGGCGTCGTGTACGGGTCGTGGGGCGTGCGGTACGCGCTGCGCACGCGCCGTCACGCGCACTGGCATGCCCATGCCGACGGAACCGTTCATATGCATCCGCACGTTCATCTGGCGGAGCACGCCCACGTGCATGCGCCGCCCGCCGACCCGGGCGCCGGCCGGCCGGTCAACCTCACGCCCTGGGTTCTGTTCACCATCTTCGTCTTCGGGCCGTGTGAGCCGCTGATCCCGCTGCTGATGTACCCGGCGGCGGCGGGCGGCGTCGTTGACGTGGTCCTGGTCACCACCGTTTTCGGCGTCGCCACGATCGCCACCATGACGCTTGTGGTGGCGGCCGGCTGCTTCGGGCTCGGGGCGATGCGTTTCGGGCGGCTCGAACGTTACAGTCACGCCCTGGCAGGTCTGGCGGTCGCGATATGCGGCGGCGCTGTCGTCGTGGGCCTGTGAGGTGGCGCCTTTCCGTCCGGGCCAGAGCTCGATAGAATACAAGCGTCACGTTGGCAGTTGCAGGTTTGCGGTTGAGAAACGGGAGAAATGGCGTGCACAACGAGCGCGACTTCGCCTGGCTCAATGAACACGGGCCCGAAATCTTCCGTGAATACCGGGGCAAGTGGATCGCCGTGCACGACGGCAGGATCGTGGGTGTCGGCGACACGGCGACCGAGGCGGCCGAACAAGCGCGCCGAAGCGTGCCGGAAGGTGACTTCGTTCTCGAGGGTGTGGATTTCGAAGCGGACGCCATCTATGTCCATTCTTAGAATGGCGGCGGCGCCCGACTGAGCATTTCGATGCGGTGTGGGTTCCGTTTGCCCAGGCGGACCTGCAAACAGCGGACCGCACGTTCCACTCGTTAGCGTTGCAAGTCGATTCAGGGGTGACGTTGCAGGAGACGCGGATCAGCGCACCCCGGCTCAAGCGTATCGGCCGCGTTGGCCGATTAATGAACAAGTCGAGGTGACGGTCTGCGCTGACGGCGGCCCGGCCACCGGCGGGGACAGGCAAATGGCCGACGTACTGGATCAAAGCGAAGTTGATGCCCTCCTGGCGGCGATCGAGTCGGGCGGCGTGCCGGCGGGGGGCGACACCGCCGGCGCACCAGCGGGCCGGACGCCGCGCGACATCCAGGCCTATGACTTCAAGCGCCCCGAGCGCGTCAGCAAGGAGCAGATGCGGGCCCTCGAGGGAATCCACGAGGCCTTCGCCCGCAATTTCGGTGCATCCCTTTCCGGTTTCCTCCGCACGATCGTCGAAGTCCGCGTCGCCACCGCCGAGCAACTGACCTACAGCGAGTTCATCCACTCCTTGCCCAACCCCACGAACTTCAACCTCGTCAGCGCCGACCCGCTCGAGGGGCAGATGTGTCTCGAGATCAGCCCGCTGATCATCTACCCCATCATCGATCGGCTGCTCGGCGGCTCCAACACCGAGCTGTTCATCCCCCAACGCCCGCTGACCGTCATCGAGCAGCGCCTCGTGGCCCGGATCACGAGCCGCGGCCTGACCTGCCTGAACGAGGCCTGGGCGGAACTGGTTCCCGTCACCTTCAAGATCACCGAGGTCGAGAGCAACCCCCACCTGGTGCAGATCGTTGCGCCGAACGAGGTGGTCGTCGTGCTCGGCTTCGAACTCAAGATCGCCGGGCGGGCCGGCACGATGAGCCTGTGCATCCCCTTCAACGTCATCGAGCCGGTCATGGACAAGCTCCTCTCGCAGGGGTGGCTCGCCTACCAGCGGCGGGCCGTCGACGAGGACAAGACGCACGACCTCGCCCGGGCGATCGGCGTGACCGACGTGGTCGTGACGGCGTACCTTGGCGAAACGACGATCACGATGAGTGAGCTGATGGGCTTGCAGCCGGGGGACATCATCCAGACCGCCAAGCCCGTCGGATCGGAGATCATCCTGCGGGTCAAGGGGCGTAACAAGTTCGCGGGCCGCATCGGCCGCCACAGGGACCGTCTGGCCGTTCGGATCACCCGCCCCGCGGAGATCGAAGAGCCGCTCTGAGCCGTGTCGTTTCGGCCGATGCACATCGCATCACGAAGTCCCGTACGACCGATGCGAACGCCAGGACCCCCGCCTCCGTATCGTAGGAATCGGGTGAAACGCGCAGCGCGCTTTGCGCCTCATGCCCCTCGTGGTACAGAGCCGCGGACCGTCGCGACGGCGAAGACGTGTTGGTCCTTCGGGCACGGAGGGCCGACGCGACCGCATCTGCATCCCAACCCGTCGCGCAGGCACCGGCGATGCCGCACAATGCGCTGCCACGATCGAAAACACACCAGCCTGGCCCGCGGCCTTTTCGGACGTCGACGGCGCGAGCTTCGTCCTTGATCGACGCCCGCTCGCTGCCTAGACTAACGCACACGTGACGCGCGAGCGTTATCGGTGCAGCTCGGGGTGGAGAGTCGGGCTTCGATTTGCCCTGGGGAGGCGCAATGAAGCAGATCAAGACACTGATCCACGTTCATACGGACTTCTCGTACGACAGCAATATCTCCGTCCGTGCACTGGCGAAGTTCCTCGAAGCCGAGCATTTCGGGTGCGCGGCGGTTACCGATCATGACACCATCGAAGGGGCGCTGCGGCTGCGCCGGGCCACCGGCGTGAAGGTCATCATCGGCGAGGAGGTCAGCACGTCTGACGGCCACCTGATCGGGTTGTTTCTCAGAGAGTGGATCCGTCCCGGCATGTCGGCGCCGGACACGGTGAAGGCGATTCACGATCAGGGCGGGCTCGTCCTGCTGCCGCATCCCTTCGTGACCATGTTCAGTTGCGGGCTCGGCGACACGGCCTGGCGGATCGCCGACCGGATCGACGCGGTCGAGGTGTTCAACGCCCAGAACATGGTCCCCGGCCCGGATCGGAAAGCCGAGGAGTTCGCAACCCAACACGGGCTGTGCAAGTACGTCGGGTCGGACAGCCATTCCACGGCCAGCATCGCCCCCGCGTTCCAGATGATGCCCGACTTCGACACCCATGCCCAGTTCCTGGAGTCCCTCCGCGCCGCCAGGTTCCACACCCAGCGACATCCGATCTCGTACTTCGCAGGCGCCGGATACCGGACGGCGCGCCACCTGCTCGGCCTGCACCCGCCGCAGGCATTCGGGGCCCATCATGCCCCGGCCGATGACGGGGCGGGACGCGCGGTTGCCGTACCCGCAGCCTAGCGAGGAAAGGGGACATTCTGGTTTTTCAGGCGGCGCAAAAAAAGTAGAATGTCCCGTTTCCGAGCCGGATGGCATACAAACCCGCCGCGTTCCGATATACTCCACCCCGTACATCGGCGATCGGTGCGATCGCAGGGTGATGGGTGTCCGCGCGAAGGGCCAAACCGGGGAATGTCGATCGGCGCAGGCGCGTGCGTCCGCTCCGGTTGCTCATCATCGCGCTGGCAACCTACGGCGGAGTCTGCGTCCTGCTCGCGTTCCTCCAGACCAAGCTCATCTACTTCCCGACCCGCGAGTACTCCCAGACGCCCGAGGACCGCGGCCTGGAATTCGATGACCTGACGCTGACCACACGTGACGGCGTGAACGTCGCCGCATGGTACGTGAAACACGCCGCGGCGACCGCGAGCGTGATTTTCTTTCACGGAAACGGCGGCAACATGTCGGGCCGGCTGGACGCGCTGGCGCTGCTTCACCGCGCCGGCTTCAACGTGCTCATGCTCGACTATCGCGGCTACGGCCGCAGCGAGGGGCGCCCCACCGAAGAGGGAACGTACGAAGACGCCGACGCGGCGTGGCGGTACCTGGCCGACACGGAAGGAGAACGGCCCGAGCGGATCGTCCTGTTCGGGCGGTCGCTCGGAGGAGCGGTCGCGATCGAGTTGGCCTTGCGTCATGAGCCGGGGGTCCTGGTGGTCGACTCGACCTTCACCAATCTGTACGACATCGGGCGGATGCACTATCCGCTCCTGCCGGTTGGTTGGCTCCTGACGTACCGCTATGACTCGATCGAGAAGGTCGGGAGGATCCACTGCCCGAAGCTGTTCGTTCACGCGCAGGACGACTCGCTGATACCCATGTCCAACGGGCGACGGCTCTACGAGGCCGCGACCGACCCCAAGGAGTTCCTCGAAACCCCCGGAGAGCACAACACCGGCGGCTTCGAGTACGCCCCCGAATACGCCGCCCGCGTCATCACCTTCATCAACCGCGCCATCAGCCCCGACGCCCCGTGAGCTCCCTCGGCGCCGTCCCCCTTACCAAGCGCCGCGCCGTGCCCCGTACCGACGGGGACCACAGAGGGTTGCCGCCGAACTGCGCCCGTGAGCAATCTCGACCCTGAATCCCTCACCCCCGCGCTCGAGCTTGAAAGTTGTTGCCTCCCTTCTTCTTGCTCTTCTTAGTCGCGCCTCACACCCGCGCTCGAGTCTGAAACGCTCAAAGAGAGTAGCCGTGTGCAAGCAACGCGCCGCCCACGGAACCCGAGCGCCCCCTACCAACCCGCCCGACCCCGAACAGGTCGCACCAACCACCGCCCGCCCCTTCCCAGCCCTCCGGGTGGCACCTCTCCCCGGCCCGGTGGCGCAAGCCCCGGGAAACCTCAGCCCGCAGGGCGACACCTCCGCCCAGCCCGGCGGCGTAAGCCCCGGGAACGCGAGCCATTCCAGACACAATCAAGCCCCATTCAACGGGCGACACATTCGGGCTGCCTACGGGCGTCAAAACGTGCTATCCTCCCACAGATGCCCCACACACTCAGCCGCCTCTACTATCATTGCATTCTCTCGACCAAGGACCGCCGCCCCTTGATCGCCGACGACAGCGGCGCCAGGCTTCACACACACATTCGCGTCCTCAACAAGTCGCCCTGACGTTCGTCGCTGAACACCGCCTGGATCGCCTCGTGCAGCTTGGGATGGTTGTCCTTCACCGCCAGCACGTCGTCGCCCTGGGCATCGATGATATTCCTCGCGATGTCCTTCTGGCAGCCCATCGCGTCGATCGTGACCGTCGCCCCCTTCACGTCGATCCGCTCGATCAGCTCGGGAATCACGGTGATTTCGTTGGATTTCTCCTCCGTGACCGCCTGGCCGAGGGACTTACCGCTTTTCGTCGCCCACGCGCTGACCAGATGCAGCGGGCCCAGACCATTCCCGGAATCGTGCGGCCGCCGCAGAGTCTTGCCGTCGATGGCCGCCAGAGGCCCGCCCGTCGAGTCGTCCTTCAACAGGCTCGCGATCCACGCCAGAAACATTCCTGAAACGCCTCCGGTTTCAACGCCGTCAGTACCCGACGAATGCAGTCCCGCGACGGAATGCCGTTGGGAAGTTCCAGAAACCCCTTCAACCATTCCTCGTTCGGCTTCGCCCAGATGCGGATCGCGGCCGGACCGTCACAGCCGACGATTACCCCGCACACCGCAATGGTGATGACATCCACCAGCAAATGCCGCCGGTTGCGGCGATGACGAGGATCGGGAAGCACCTCGAAGTAGACCAGCCGGTTGTTCGCGCTTTGATACGTGCCCGGATCCTCCAGGTCGTAGTGGTACTGGACCTCCACGTCGTTGACCGCGTCGATCTTCTTCAGCCGGTTGCCGCCCTGGTCGTACGTGTAGGTCAGGTCGTAATCACGGTCGTTGTCGCCATCGTCGCGGTCCTCGTGGACAAGCCGCCCGCGGG
>Ga0214472_10002873_pt1 | contig 18336 bp, 16 predicted proteins | sample RVTome_6_FD_207662 | JGI IMG/M metagenome (GOLD analysis project Ga0214472, IMG submission 207662) | Soil microbial communities from uranium-contaminated site in the Upper Colorado River Basin, Wyoming, United States - RVT140D175 | ecosystem: Environmental > Terrestrial > Soil > Contaminated >...
CCCCCGCTCGTCGTCGTACTCGATGCGCGCGCCCGCCTGCGCGAGCAGTGAGTAGGCGGGCTGGCGACCTCCCGACATGACGAGAAGGTCGCACTTGAGCCGGAACCCGTCCAGCTCGACAGAGCGGACGCGGCCCTTCCGGCCGCGCGCGGCGATCTCGCGAATCCGCTCACGGCGGAGGTCGAAAACGCCGGCGAGCTCGACGCCTGCGCGGCGCAGCCGCTCCGCGGCCTGGCGGCCGCCTTCGTCCGCGGTGACGACGACAGCGCGCTCACCCGGCTTGATCGCCCAGTCGTCCACGAGCCGGCGAACCGCGTCGGGCAGCATGACGCCGACGAGGTCGTTCCCGGGGAAGACGAGCGGCTGCTCGATGGCGCCGGTCGCGACGACGATGTGCTCCGCGCGGAACCGGTACAGGACCCGGCCCGCGTCCACCGGGACGAGCCCGCCCTCCCAGATCCCGAGAGCGCGCGCGGGCTTAATTACCTCGAAATCTCCTTCGTCGATTTCGAGGTAGGGGTTTTCGTCCACGAGGACAACCTGCTTGCCGGCCGCTGCATGGCGCGCCGCTGCTTCGCGTCCCGAGCGGCCGCCCCCGACGACCAGGACCTCAGCTCGCCGGTGCTCGACGTCGTAGCGGCCCGAGCGCCGGCCGTGCTTGTGCACGTGGCCGAGCCCCGCCACGCGGCGGAGGAAGCTTTCGTAGTACGGCCAGGCCCAGCGCGGCCTGATCATCGTGCGGTAGTAGAACCCGACGGGCGTGAAGGGACCGCCGAACTTGTCCACGGCCGAGAGCAGGTCGCGTTCGAGCGAGCCGAAGACGTTCTGGGGTCGCACGTCGGCGCCTTCGCGCACGGGCTCGGCGCAGACCCGCACGTTGGGGACGTCGTCGACCTCCATCATGCAGTTCGGGCAGCTGCCCGAGCAGCAGAGCAATCCCCGCGGGCGGTGGTACTTGAAGCTGCGCGAGAAGACACGCCGCCCGGCTGCGTAGAGCGCAGAGCCGATGGTGTCGCCCGCGAAGCCCTCGACCCGCCTCCCGTCGAAGGAGAAGGTGACCTTGCGGTCGCGGTCGATCCGCTCGCCGGGTTGTTGCGGGAGCCTCACGACTCCTGCCGGACGGCGGGCCCGACCAGCTCGGTCAGGAGGATCTCGTTCGTACGCGTGTCGCGCTCCGCCTGGAACCAGAGCTCGCATCCCAAGCGGTGGAACCACCATTCGCGCTGGACGCCCGCGACGTTGCGCCGGAAGTAGAGATATGTGGCCAGCTCGCGCAGCGTCGGGCGCTCCTTCGGCCTGACGGTGACCTCACCGGCACAGGAGAACTCCTCCACCGGGCGCGGGCCGCAATTGGGGCAGGGGAGCAGGAACGACATCGGCGCAAGACTATGTGCCGGGGATCCAATCGGTGCCGGCGAGCGGAACCCGCGCCATCGCCGCGGCCTCGACCGTGAGCGCAACGAGGTCTTCGGGCTCGAGGTTGTGGACATGGGACTTCCCGCAGGCGCGCGCGAGCGTCTGCGTCTCGAGGGTCAGCACGCGCAGGAAGTTCGCGATGCGCCGGCCCCCGAGGACGGGATCGAAGCGTGCGGCGAGCTCGTCCTCCTGTGTCGAGATCCCGGCCGGGTCGCGGCCAGCCTGGTAATCGTCGTAGAACCCGGCGGCGCTCCCGATCTTGCGGTACTCGTCGTCGTACTCCGGGCTGTTGTCGCCCATCGCGATCAGGGCCGCCGTCCCGATCGAGACCGCGTCGGCGCCCAGCGCGAGCGCCTTCGCGACGTCGGCGCCGCTCCGGATCCCGCCCGAGACGATCAGCTGCACCTTCCGGTGCATGTCGAGCTCCTGGAGCGCGTCGACGGCGAGCCGGACCGCCGGCAGCGTCGGGATGCCCACGTGCTCGATGAAGACGTCCTGCGTCGCCGCGGTCCCGCCCTGCATCCCGTCGACGACGATCGCGTCCGCACCCGCCTTCACCGCGAGCTGGACGTCGTAGTACGTCCGCGTCGCTCCGACCTTGACGAAGATCGGCTTCTCCCAGTCGGTGATCTCGCGCAGCTCGCCGATCTTGATCTCGAGGTCGTCCGGGCCAGTCCAGTCGGGATGCCGGCTGGCGCTGCGCTGGTCGATTCCCTTGGGTAGGTCGCGCATTTCCGCCACCCGGTCGGAGATCTTGTGCCCGAGGAGCATTCCGCCCCCGCCCGGCTTCGCCCCCTGGCCGACGACGATCTCGACCGCATCGGCCTTGCGCAGATCGTCGGGATTCACGCCGTACCGGGAGGGGAGGACCTGGTAGACGAGGGTTTGCGAGTGCTCGCGCTCCTCTCGCGTCATGCCTCCGTCTCCGGTCGTCGTCGAAGTCCCGACCTCGCTCGCGCCCCGCCCGAGCGCCTCCTTCGCCGGCGCCGAGAGCGCGCCGAAGCTCATGCCGGCAATCGTGACCGGGATCTTCAGGTGGAGCGGCTTCTTGGCAAACCGGGTCCCGAGCACGACGTCCGCGTCGCAGCGCTCGCGGTAGCCCTCGAGCGGGTAGCGCGAGATGCTGGCGCCGAGGAAGAGGAGATCGTCGAAGTGGGGGAGGCGGCGCTTGGCGCCAAAGCCGCGGATGCCGTAGATGCCTTCCCGGGCGGCGCGCTGGATCTCGGCGATGACGTTGCGGTCGAACAGGTACGACTCGCGCAGACTCCACGGGTGACGGCGGTCCAGCGTCGACATCAGTAGGCGTTGTCGACCTTGAAGGTGTAGAGCCGGCGGGCCGAGCCGTAGCGGCGGAACTCAGCGGGGTCCACCTCGTCGATCCCGGCTCGCCCGAGCAGGTCGCGGAGCTCCGCGTGATGCTCCTCGCGCAGCTCCTTCTCGACGCAGTCCGCGCCGAGCCCGGCAACCTCACCGCGGACATAGAGGCGCGCCTCGTAGATCGAGTCGCCGAGCGCCTCCTCGGCGTCGCCGCAGACGACGAGGCGTCCCGTCTGCGCCATAAAGGCGCTGAGGTGCCCCACCGAGCCATTGACGACGATGTCGAGGCCCTTCAGCGAGATCCCGCAACGGGCCGCGGCGTCGCCGTGGACGACCAGGAGGCCTCCGTGTCCCGTGGCCCCTGCCGACTGGCTCGCGTTGCCGTCGACGACGACGCTTCCGGACATCATGTTCTCGGCCAGGCCCGGTCCCGCGTTGCCATGCACCCGCACGGTCGCGAGCTTGTTCATGCCCGCGCAGTAGTAACCGACGTGTCCTTCGATCTCGACCTCGATCTCCGCGTCCAGGCCGGCCGCGACCGCGTGCGCGCCGTTTGGGTTCAGGACACGCCAACGGTGTGGGCCCGGCGGGCCGCCGCTCAGGCCGTGGAGCCGCTGGTTGAGCTCGCGCAGCGGCACTGCGGCGAGATCGACGATCTCGGCCGCGGTCGCCTCGGGCGCCCGCGCCGTCGTCAAACCTTCGCGCGCTCCCACGCGTAGACGACGCCGGGCGCGGGCTCCCAGGAGCGGGCGTGGGCGGCTCCGGGGAGGACCGAGAGGGCGCGCCACTCGGAGGCCATCGCGACCCAGTCGTCGGACTCGGCGAGCACCGCAGGCTTGCACGCGATCGGGTCGCGCAGGACTGCGAACCCCTCCGCGGTGCCGACGAGGAACGTGTAGAAGCCGTCGAGATCCGTGAGACAGCCCTCGAGGGCTTCCTCGAGCGCGGCCCCCTCGCGTAGCCTCCACGCGAGGTAGCCGGCAGCGACCTCGGTGTCGTTCTCCGTCTGGAAGCCCACCCCCTCGCGCCGGAGGCGCTCCCGCAGCCGGTTGTGGTTCGAGAGGGAGCCGTTGTGCACGAGGCAGACGTCGAGGCCGGTGGAGAAAGGATGCGAGCCCTCGGTGGTCACGCGGCTCTCGGTCGCCATCCGCGTGTGGCCGAGCGCGTGCGTGCCGCGGAAGTCACCGAGCGCGAACCGCCGGACGAACTCCTCGGGACGGCCGGTCTCCTTGTAGATCTCGATCGTCTGGCCCGCGCTCATCACGCGCAGCTCCGGGTGCGCCTCCCGCACCCAGGCCTCGGCCTCCGCGGCTTCGGCCTCGACGAGGAGGACGGCGTGGCTCGAGCGGACGCTGGTCGCGGGCGCACCGCCGAAGGCGTTCCCGAGGTCGGCAGCGACGGCGTCCCAATCCTGGAGCGGGTCGGGCGAGAAGAGGGTGAGCTTGCTCGAGCCCGCCGGAGCGGCATCGCGGTACACGGCGATCCCCGCGCTGTCAGGGCCGCGGTCGCTCATCTGCTCGAGCATGGCAGCCAGGTGCCCGCCGAGCGATTCCTCGATTTCAGACGACTTGGCGAAGAGTCCGACGATGCCGCACATATGTACTCAATCTACATGTGGAAAAGCTGTATTTCTGACGATGTTGCCCATGATGATATGTCGGGTATCTACATATGATCATCAGAAGCGGGTCAGGTACTCGCGGATCTCCCAGGGCGTCACCTGCTCGTGGTAGCGGTTCCACTCGTCCCGCTTGACGCGGATGTAGTAGTCGGCATAGTCCTCGTCGCGCCCCCGGCCGAGCGACGCCCGGATCACGTCGTCCCGGTCGAGCTCCTCGATCGCCTCGAGCAGGTTGGACGGAAGCGTCTGAAGCCCGCGGCTGCGGAGCTCGTCGTACGGGATGGCGTAGAGGTTCTCGGAGTTGGCCTCTCCCGGGTCTGCCTTCGACTCGATCCCGTCGAGGCCGGCGGCGAGGATGACCGTGGCCGCGAGGTATGGGTTACAGGCTCCGTCGATCGTCCGGTCCTCGACCCGCCCGGGACCCGGGATCCGGAGCATCTGGGTGCGGTTGTTGTAGCCGTAGCTGATCCAACCCGGTGACCACGTCGCGCCGCTCGCGGTGGTCCCGACCTTGAGTCGCTTGTAGGAGTTGACCGTCGGCGCGGTGACCGCGCTGTAGGCGCGCGCGTGCTTCGTGAGGCCGCCGATGAACCGGTAGGCGGTCTCGGAGAGGCCGAGCCCGCGCGGGTCGTTCTCGTCCAGGAAGAGGTTCGTGTCCCCGTCCCAGAGGGACATGTGGAAATGGCAGCCGTTGCCGGTCAGCTGCGTGAACGGCTTCGGCATGAAGGTGGCGAGGATGTTGCGGCCGTCGCGGCGGCCCTGCTGCTCTGCGAGCTGGTGGACCATGTAGCGGAAGAAGATCGCGCGGTCGCAGCTCGTGAGCGCGTCCGCGTAGGTGAAGTTCTGCTCGAACTGGCCGTTCGCGTCCTCGTGGTCGTTCGCGTAGTTCCCCCAGCCGAGGCCGTTGACATACCTCGAGATGGTGGTGAGGAACTCGTAGTGGCGTGTGAGGCCGTTGAGGTCGTAGCAGGGCTTCTCCAGGGTGTCGAGGGGATCCTCGAGCTGGATGGAGCCGTCGGGGAGCTGCTCGATGAGGAAGTACTCCAGCTCGAGGCCCATCCTAAAGTCGAAGCCCTTCTGCCGCGCCTTCTCGACCTGGCGGCGCAGGATCGTCCGCGGGTCGTAGGGCCACTCTTCGCCGTCGACGTGGATGTCGCAGGCGAAGCGGGCGACGGTCGGCTCCCAGGGAACCGGGGTGAAGCTGGCGAGGTCGGGGATCGCCGCGATGTCCGGGTCGCTCGGCACCTGGCCGATCTCGCCCGCCGCGAAGCCGGCGAAGCCGGCGCCGTCCGTAATGAGGTCATCGAGATTCTGCGCCGGCACGAGCTTCGCGCTCGGCCGCGCGTACATGTCGACGAACTGCGCGAAGTAGAACTCGACGCCGAGCTCTTTCGAGCGCTTGCGGATCTCCTCGACGGTGGGCGCGGCGGACGTCGTTGCGGCCATGCGGGCTCCCTCCCTTGCCTCGGTCGGTGTGGAAGATAACCCGCGCGCGCGGGCGCGCCGATGGAAGCTTTCTACACGCGCCGCGTGCGCGTTATGTCCGAACTCGCCGACGCCCCAGGGCCGAGAGCCTGTTGGAGCTTGACCATCTTCACGGCGAGCTCGACGAGAAGCCAGTCGTCCTTGCGCAGGTCGATCCCGGAGAGCTCCATGATGCGACGGAGCCGCTGGCGGAGGGTGTTCGGGTGCACGTAGAGGGCCTCCGCGGTGGCGCTGACGTTGCCGCGGCGACGCAGGAACTCCTCGAGGGTCTTCAGGAGGGCGGTGGAGCGCTGGCGGTCGTACTCCGCGATGCGCGCGACCGCATCGCGATGTGCGTCGCGCACCGCCGAGTCGAACGGCATCCGCAGCAGATACTTGTACGGGCCGAGCTCCTCGTAGCTCATGACGCCGGGCTGGCCCCGGATGACGGACGCGCCGAGGAGTGCGTGCGCCGCCTCCTCGAACCCTGCCGCGTAGGTCGCCGCGCCCTTGCACGGATTCGAGAGACCGATCGTCGGCGCGGCCTCGAGCTTTTCCACGGCCTGCTCCAGCTTCTCGAGGATGCGCGCTTGGTCACCCGACTTGAGCGGGAGGAGCCCGCGGATCGAGTCCTCCCGCCGGTCGAAGAGCGAGCCGTGGAAAGCTGCGGCGAGCGCCCGCTCGGTCGCCTCGTCGGCCGGGGTCGCCGCGAGGACGAGGTGCGGGCTATCGAGGTCGCAGCCGAGGCGCGCAGCCTTCCCTTCGGCGGCCCCGAGAACCACTCCTCCGGCGAGCTGCTCGAAGAAGTCCTTGATCAGGTTCTTCTCCGTCAGACGTTCGATCAGCTCGATCTTCTTGATCGCCACAGCCGCCTGATTGGCCGCGGCGCGGGCGAGGTCGACCTCGGAGGTGCCTTCCGCGTGCAGGAGGCCGAGCAGCTCGTCGTCGGCGACGAGCGGGACGGCGACCGTAGCCGACCGCCCGCTGCGGGCGAGCTCAGGCCCGAGCTCGGAGAGAGCGATCTTGCCGCGAGCCTCGGCCTTCGACGGGGCCGATGCCCGGAGGCGCAGCTCCTCGCTTCCAGGATCGAGCAAATAGAGGTGGACCGCGCTCGCGCGTAAGAGCTTGAGGGCCCGTTCGGCGACCGCTGGAAGAAGAGCGTCGAGACTCTGGGCGCGGGCGAGCGTCTCGCCGAGCTCGGTCAGGTGCTCGAGCTCGCCGACGCGCCGGCGCATCTCCTCGTACAGGCGCGCATTCTCGATCGCGCCTCCGACCAGCGAGGCGCTCGAGACGAGGAACTCCAGCTCGCTCTCCGTGAACTCGCGTGGCGCCTCCGTGTGCAGCGAGATGACGCCGATGACGTTGCTGTCGCGGCCGACGATCGGCACCGAGAGGAGCGACTGGAACTTCTCGTCCTCCAGCTCGGGCACGAACTTCGAGCGAGGGTCGGCCATGGCGTTCTGCGTGAGCGCGGGCTCCTTCTGGTCAGCCGCCAGCCAGGCGATCCCTTCGCCGCGCTCCAGCGTGATCTGGTCGACATGCTGCGCGTACGGGGCCGAGGCGGCCGCGAGTACGAGCCGCTCGCCGTCCTCGACGAGATAGACGAAGCAGGCATGCACGGCGCTTGCATCCGAGAGCAGCCGCACGACGGCGCCGAGGACCTCCTCGAGGTCGAGGGAGGAGCCGACCGTCGAGATGATCTCCTGGAGGACGCGGTTTTCCGCGCTATGAGCCGCAGGAGTGCGTATGGACGAATCTTACGGCGCTACGAGATCGCGAAGGTGACGGTGAGGGTCGCCCCGATCTCCTGGGTACCCGGCTCGATCGGCACGCCTTGGGCCGCGTCGGCCGCCATCAGCCGTTCGCCGGCGAAGGGCTGAGGCGAGCCGCCCCCGCTCTCGACGATCGCGATGGGGCCGCCGAGTGTCACGCCCGCCTTGGCGGCGAGCGCCTCTGCGTGGGCCCGCGCGTCGTCGAACGCGGCATCGACGGCCGCGCGATACTGCGCCCGCGAGTCCGATACGCGGAGCGTAGGCCCGTAGATCTGGTTGGCGCCCGCCTGAACGGCCGCATCGACGACGGGTCCCGCCTTGCCGAGATCCTTGATGGTTGCGTGCACCGTGCTCGAGGCCGTGTAGCCGATCACCGCGCGGCCGTCATCCGTCGTGCGCGGATAGAGCGACACCTGCTCCGTCCGGAGGTCTTCCCTGGCGATGCCCGCGCCACGCAGGGCAGCGACGATGCGCCGCGTCGCTTCGGATGCAGCGTTCAGCGCGGCGGAGGCCGTCTCGGCATCGGACTGGACGCCGAACGACCAGTCGGCGACGTCGGGAACGGTGCGGGCGGTGCCCGAGCCGACGACGGTGATCCCGGGCAGCGCTCCGGAGGCGCCGGCGACCTGCTCGAAGCCGATCCTCTCCGCGGCGGCGACAGCGGTGTCTCCAGACGAAGCTCCAAGCGGGCCCCCGGGGCTCTCTTGGTCGCCCGAGCAACCGCTGGCGACGGCGGCCGCCAGGACGACGGCGACAAGCAGGGTGATCCTCATAGCTCCTCCGATCGTCATTTGACGAGTTTGACCGGGGGAGCGGCTGTGAAGTTCCCGGCCGCTCGAACCCGCTCATTCGGCCACGTCTCGGTGCCAGGCACTGGGACACGGCTGAAAAGGACCGCGCCTGCGGCCGATCCGCGGACCACGCCGCGTTTGCCAGTCAGTGCGAGATCGCTCTGGGTGCGTCGTTCGTCGGTTCTGGACATGTCCCGGTGCCAGGCACCGGGACATGTCGAAAAGAGTCGTGAGGCCTAGCGCGCGGTGGGCTTGACGGCCGCGCCAAGCGGCTCCACGCGGACCGCCGACGTCTTGTACTCAGGCGTGCCGATGAGCGGGTCGCCGACGTCGTGCGTCAGCCAGTTCACCTTCGCCTGCGCGAAGTGGAGAGCCATCCAGACGAGGCCGGGATAGACGCGCTCGCTCACCGTCGCGCGCGCTTCGAGCTCACCGCGCCGGGAGACGAGCCGCGCCCAGTCGCCGTCCGCGATGCCGAGGGCGCGCGCGTCCTCCTCGTGAATCTCGAAGAAGGGATCCACCTGCTTCTGAGTGACGCCCTCCTCGCGCATGGTCATCGTCGCCGAGTTGTAGTGGTAGAGCGTCCGGCCGGTAGAGAGGACGAAGGGATACTCGGAGTCGGGCTGCTCGATCGGCGGCTGGTACTCGACCGGATAGAACTTCCCCTTGCCGTTCGGCCGCGAGGGGGACGGCGAATGCAGGTAAGGGGAGCCCGGATGCTCGCGGTCCGTGCACGGCCACTGCAGCCCGACCTCCTCGATCCGGTCGTAGCGGATCCCGCTCCAGAGCGGCGCCAGGTCGGCGAACTCGTCCCAGACCTCCTCGACGCTGCCGTACTCGGGCCAGTCGGCGCCCAGGGCTTTCGCGAGGTCGACGACGATGCGCCAGTCCTCGCGGGCCTGACCAGGAGAGGGAATCGCCTTGCGCACGCGGTTCACACGCCGCTCCGTGTTGGTGAACGTGCCGTCCTTCTCGGCGAAGCTCGAGGCGGGCAGGACGACATCGGCGTACTTCGTCGACGTGTCGTTGAGGAAGAGGTCCTGGGCGACGACGAAGTCCAGCCCGGCCAATCCCTCCTCGACGTGGTGCGCGTTGGGCTCTGTCTGGGCCGGGTTCTCGCCGATCAGATAGAGGGCCCGGATCCGCTTGTCGTGCAGCCCCGACATCATCTGGTCGAGCCGGTAGCCGGGATTTTCCGGCACCGGCACGCCCCACCTAGCCTCGAACTTCTCCCTGATCTCGGGACTGTCCACCGGCTGGTAGCCGGGGAGGTAGGCCGGATTCGCGCCGGCGTCGTTCAGCCCCTGGACGTTGTTCTGGCCGCGCAGGGCGTTGAGGCCGGTGGACTCGTACCCCAAGTGCCCGGTCATGAGCACGAGGTTCGAGAGCGACCAGATGTTGTCGATCGCACACGCGTGCTCGGTGATTCCGAGCGTGTAGAAGATCGCCGCGTGCTTCTCGCGCGCGTACTCTCGCGCGGTCTCGCGAATCGCCTCCGCCGGGACACCGGTGACCTTCTCGGCCTCCTCGGGCGTATAGCGCTTGAGTACCTCGGCCGTCGCCTCGAAGCCCTCGGTGTGCTCCCGGATGTACTCCTCGTTCTGGAGCCCCTCCTCGAGGATGACGTGCATCAGCGCGTTCACGAGCCAGACATCCGAGCCGGGGCGGAGTTGGAGGTGGCGCTTGGCGAGCTTCGTCAGCCAGATCTTGCGCGGGTCGGCGACGACGAGAGTCGCGCCCTTGCGCGCCGCCTTCTTCATCCGCAGAGCGAGTACAGGGTGCGCCTCGGTCGTGTTCGAGCCGATGACGAGGATGAAGCGCGCATTCTCGATCTCCGGGATCGAGTTGGTGGTGGCTCCTCTGCCTAACGACCTGACCAGGCCGTAGAGGGTCGGAGCGTGTCAGGTGGCTTCGCAGGAATGGACGGAGTTCGTCCCCACGACCGTGCGTGCGAGCTTCTGGATGAGGAAGTTCTCCTCCATCGTCAAGCGCGCCGAGGCGAGGAAGCCGATCGTCTGCGGTCCATGTTCCTCGCGCACGCGCGCGAGGCCCCGCGCAGCCGTTTCGAGTGCGTCCTCCCAGGTCGTCGGGTGCAGCTCGCCGTCCTCCCGGCGGATCAACGGCTCGGTCAGCCGGTCCGGGTGGTGGACGAAGTTGAAGGCGAAGCGGCCCTTGACGCAGAGGTTGCCCTCGTTCGAGACGTAGCTCGGGTCGGAGGTGACTTTCACGATGCGGTTCGTCTCGGGATCGACGTTCAGATCGATCTGGCAGCCGACGCCGCAGAACGTGCAGGTCGACTTGACCTTCCTCAGCGTCTGCTCGGGCCGTTCCGTGCGCTCTTCGAACTTCTCGTAGATCGCGCCGGTTGGGCAGGCCGACAGGCAGCCGCCGCAGAGCTCGCATTCGGTATCGAGCCACGAGTAGCCGTGGGTCGGGACGATGCGCGCGTTGGGACCCCGCCCCTCGAGTGAGAGCGCGGAGCACTGCATGACCTCCTGCGTGTAGCGGACGCAACGGTTGCAGAGGATGCAGGCGTCCGGGTTGTAGCCCATGAAGTGGTTGCGGTCGTCGTAGGGCTCACGCTTCGCGTCCGGGAGGATGAAAGGCGCCTCGGCGTCGTACTCCTCCGCGAGGTCGACGAGCTCGTTCGGCCGCCCGCCCGGATTCGGGTCGAGATGCTCGGCAAGGAGCATCTCGGTGAGTGTCTTGCGGTAGGCCGGCACCGAGCTGTTCGTCGAGACGACCATGCCCTCGGCGACCCGGGTGGCACAGGCGGGCAGCGGCCGCGGCGAGCCCTCGACCCCGACGACGCACATGCGGCAGCCGCCGTAGGGATCGAGCTTGTCGTCGTGGCAGAGAGTGGGGATGAAGACGCCGTGACGCGCGGCCGCGTGCATGAGCAGCTCCCCCTCGGGCGCCGCGGCCCGCTTCCCGTCGAGCGTGAACTCGACCATCGCGGGGCTCATCGTACTTCCGCCTTCTCGCCCAGCGGCTCGAAGGTCTCCGCCCAGTAGCGGAAGGCCGCGCGCACCGGGAATGGCGCTCCCTGCCCGAGGCCGCAGATCGACGTCGCCGCCATTGCGTCGAGCCATTCCTCCACCTGGTCGCGAGACATCGCAACGCGGTCGTGCTCGAGCTCCTCGAACACGTGGTGCAGGCCGCGGTTGCCGATGCGGCAGGGCGTGCACTTCTGGCACGACTCCTCTGCGAAGAAGCGCATCGTCTCGGCGAGAAGGCGGAGCGGTGGGTAGCTCCTGGGGAACACCTGGACGCCGGCCGAGCCCGCGCCGACACCCCACTCGCGCAGGTCGTCCCGCGTCAGCGGCACGTCGAGTGCTTCGGGCGGCAGGATCCCGCTCGCGGCTCCTCCCGGGACGATCGCCGAGATCTCCTCCGCGGCGCCGCCGGCGTAGTCGTCGATCAGCTGTCGGAGCGTCACGTCGAGCGGGGCCTCGTAGCACCCGGGCTCGCGCACGGCGCCCGAGACGGACCACAAGCGGACCGGAGGCCAGGCCTCGCCCCCCTCGCGCAGGATCGCCGGGATATGCGCAAGGGTCTCGACGTTCTGGATCAGCGTGGGGCGGCCGAGGTAGCCGACCTCACTCGGGAAGGGCGGCTTCAGGCGCGGCATCCCGCGCCGACCCTCCATCGACTCGAGCATGGCCGTCTCCTCGCCGCAGATGTAGGCCCCTGCCCCGACGACGAGCTCGAGCGACCGGCCGTCGAGGAGGCCGGCGGCACGGAATTCGTCCAGAGCCGCCAGAAGGCGCGCCCGCGCGGTGGCGTACTCCTCGCGCAGGTAGATGAAGCCCTCGGTCGCCTCGGCGAAGTCCATCGCGATCAGCGTCGCCTCGAGGAGCAGGTGCGGCCGGAGCTCCATGACGTAGCGGTCCTTGATCGTCCCCGGCTCGCCCTCGTCCGCGTTGACGATGACGTATCGCGGGGTCAGCTCGCGCGCGACCGCCTCCCATTTGACGCCGGTCGGGAAGCCGGCGCCTCCGTAGCCGGAAAGGCCGGACGCCTTCAGCTCTGCGACGATCTTCTCCTTCGGCGGCAGGCTGCCGAGGAGCTCGAGGCCGCCGCGCGCCTGGTAGTCGGCGAGCGTCTCGTCCCGCTGGTGGAGGCCGAGCGAACGGCCCTCGTTCGTGCGGTGGACGGGGTCCGGCTCGACGGAGTCCCCGCGGAGGAGCACGGGGGCGTGCTCGCAGTGGCCGAGGCACTCCACCCCGAGGACGGGCACACCGTTCGCGTGCTCCTGCTCGCGCGCGAGCAGCTCCTTCGCGCCCAGGCAGTCGCACACGGGGCCGATGCAGACCCGGACCGAGTCCGGGGGCACGTCCAAAAAGGAGTAGAAGGAGACGACCTCGTGCACCTCGCCCCGGCGGATGTTCATGTGGTCGGCGAGGGCGTCGGAGAGCTCCGGGTTCAACGGCCCGACCTCGCGGCGAATCCGCCCCAGGTTTTCCAGGAGCCGGGTCCGGTCGGTGGGGAGCTCGGGTAGCAGCTCTGCGAGCCGCAGCGCGTCCACGGCCCGATCATAGGGATTGAGGGCTTGCGGGCGGAAGCCGATAGAGCGGGCGCTATGCATGCTTCGAGCGAGCCCGGCCGCTTCTTGCCGCTACTTCTCTTCGGCCCCCTATGCGCGGCCGCGTGCGTCGCGCTCTTCGTCCGGGACGTTCCCGCCGCCTCCCTGGTAGTCGGGACGGCCGCTCTCGCGGGTGCAGCGGCCGCCTGTGCAGCGGCGTGGAAGGGCGAGCGCTGGCAGCTTCTCGTCCTGCTCGGCATCGGAGCCGCCGTAAGCGCAGCGTTCCTGACCTTCGGGATCGGGGCAACGCTCGCGGTCGGCGGCTGGCTCGTCGACCCGTGCAGTGGTTCTTGCCCGCCGTAATACTGGTTCGTCTTGCTTAAGCACCATTTGTAGACCACAGTGAGACGGCTGTGGCCGTTGACGTCGCCCGTGGTCGCGCAGGAGTACTGACCCGAAAGCCCGAGGGGGATGCCGCCTGGCAGGCGGGCGACCTCTATGCGCGCTTCCGCGACCGAATCTATGGCCACTGCCTCTACCAGCTGGGCAGCGCCGAGGAGGCCGAGGATGCGCTGCAGACCACGTTCCTGTACGCCTTCCGCGCCTTGCGCCGCGGGGTCGTGCCGGTCGCCGAGGGGCCTTGGCTCTTTACGATCGCCCGAAACGCGTGTCTCGAGCGCCACCGAAGCCGTCGGCGCAGACGGCCTGAGATCCTGAGCGACCCCCAAGTGCTGGAGACGGGAGCCGCTGCCGTCGAGCGCAACGGCGACGATCGCCTCCGGTTGCAGCAGGCGCTCGGCCACCTGCCCGAGCAACAGCGCTTGGCCTTCGTCCTGCGGGAGTGGAGAGGGCTCTCCTACCGCGAGATAGCGGCCGAGATGGACGTCAGCCTCTCGGCGGTGGAGACCCTTATCTTCCGAGCCCGTCGCGCGCTCGCGCAACTCCTCACCGAGGATGACGAGGCGCGCCCCGAGAAGCGGCGGCTCGCCCGTGCCCTCGACCTCGGCTCCCTTGCGGCAGCCCTCAAGTCGTTCCTGGCCGGAAGCTCGGTGGCAAAGCTCGTTGCCGCGGTTGCCGTCGTCTCCTCGGCTGCGATCGCGGCCGGCACACTCGCGCCGGGGCCGGCTCGGGAACCGGTCTCCAACCCGGATGCCCGCGTGCCCGGCACCGAGCTCGCACAACAGCGCGACCTGCGTGGCGCAGCGACCCCAGTGCCAGAGCAGAAGTCCGGTGGGACGAAGTCGCAGCACGGCGCTCCGACAGGGTCGTCAGCGGAAGCAGGCCCGCCGGCCTCCCAGAGCCCGGCAGCCGAGCGCGAGCCGGAAATCGCCACGGCGCCGGTCGCTGCCATCAGCGAAACGGTCGAACGGCTCGGTTCGGAAACAGGGGTCGATCTTCCTGCGGTCGATCTTCCTGCGCTCGACCTGCCTGGCGTGACGCTTCTGGACGAACTTCCGGCTCTTCCCGAGCCGCCCGCGCCCGATCTGAGTGCGGCCCTACCCTAAACGGGGGATTTTCGGCGCCGAGGCGCAATTTCTCCGTCCGCGCGGCTTCTTTCTCTGCATGACCATGATGGAAGAGTTCTCCCCAGAAGGCCTGGAGTCTGTGCCGCGCGTCCTTCTCGTGGACGACGATCCGTTCTTCGTCGAGGCGCTCTCGACGTTGCTCGCCCCGGACGAGCGAATCAAGATCACGGGCGCCGCCGGGAACGGAGCCGAGGCGCTCGCCCTCACCGAGGAGCTTCGACCCGACGTCGTGCTCATGGACGTCCACATGCCCGTGATGGACGGCTTCGAGGTGACGCGGCGGATCCGGGCTTCGTTCCCGGGCACGAGGGTGGTCTTCCTCACCTCATCGAGCTCGCAGGAGATCGCCGAGCAGGCGTTTCTCGCCGGAGCGGACGGCTTCCTGACGAAGGACTCGCTCGGACGCGGGCTCATCGAAGTCATGCTCGGCGTCGTTCGCGAGCACGGGACCGCTGAGCAAATTCGCTGCAAGTTTCCGGCCACTGCGGCTTCCTTGAGAACACGGGCGCTTCACACGACTCCTCAGGAAGCGCTCCTCTCCCCATGAGGCGGCCTCGAGACCCCGAGGCCGCCTCAGTCCCTCCTTTGCGGCGCCCGCAGAGCTAGCGAGAGCTACGCTGGCCGGGTGAGCACCCCGCCTCAGTCGGCGGCACAGGCGGAGGTCGTCCGGCTTCCGGCAGGCGCCGTCGACCGGGACGAGCTCGCGGTCGAGGAGCCGCTCGAGATCCGCGTCAACGGCCGCCCGGTCGCGGTGACGATGCGCACCCCGGGTCACGACGAAGAGCTCGCCTTAGGCTTCCTACTTTCCGAGGGGTTTCGGCCGCTCTCGGCGCGTTTGCCGAGGGACCTGGCTGCAAACACGGTCGAAGTCGAGGCCGAAGGCGCAGACTTCGACCGTTTAGAGCGGCACTTCTACACCTCCTCTTCGTGCGGGGTCTGCGGGAAAGGCGCGCTCGAGGCGGTGGCGGTCGAGGCACCGCCGGTCACGAGCGAGCTGAGGCTCGCGCACGCGCTCGTCGCCGGGCTTCCGGATCGTCTCCGCGCGGAACAGCCGACCTTCGCGGCCACAGGCGGCCTCCATGCCACCGGCCTGTTCGATGAGCAGGGCAACCCCCTCTGCGTGCGCGAGGACGTGGGGCGGCACAACGCGATGGACAAGGTGATCGGCTGGGCTCATCTCGCCGGGAGGCTGCCGCTCACCGATGAGATCCTCTGTGTCAGCGGTCGGCTCTCGTTCGAGCTCGTGCAGAAGGCGGCAGTTGCCGGCTGCCCCGTTCTCGCGGCCGTCGGCGCTCCATCGACCCTCGCGGTCGAGCTTGCGCGCGACCGCGGCATCACGCTGTGCGGGTTCGTGCGCGACGGTCGCGTGAACGTGTACTCCGAGCCCTGGCGAATCGAGGCGTAACCGGCGCCCTGCTCGTCGGCGGGGCGAGCAGTCGTTTCGGGTCGCCGAAGGCTCTCGCGCCCTTCGGTGGGACGATCCTCGCCGAGCATGCCCACGCGCTCCTGAGCCAGGCCTTCGGCGAGGTGATCGTCGTCGGGAAGGCGGCCGATGCGCTGCCGCTCCCGTTCGAGGTGCTCGACGACGGGAGCGAGACCCGAGCCGCGATCGTCGGCGTCGCCGCGGCGCTGCGGCACGCCCCGAGCGACACTTGCGTCGTCCTGCCGACGGATATGCCGTATGTGACGGCGAGGCTGCTTCAGGTGCTTGCCCGAGCGGCGGACGCGGTCGAAGCGGCGGTGCCGCAGAGTGGCCCGCTACCGGCGGCGTTCAAGCGCACGTGCCTGCCCGTCCTCGAGCGCCGGATCGCGGCGGGCAAGCTCGCTCTGCGGGACGCGGTCGCTGAGCTGGACCACCGCGTCGTCCACGCGAGCCCGGACGAGCTCAGGAACGTGAATAGGCCGGCTGACCTGGAGCCGTGACGACGCGCTCGCGCTCGGCGCCGGTGCCGATCATGCAGACGGGCACGTCGAGGGCTTCCTCGACGAACTCGATGTAGCGCCGGGCCGCGTCCGGGAGCCCGTCCACCTCCAGGACATCGTCGAGCGGCTCGCGCCAGCCCGGCAGGGTCTCGTACACGGGGCGCGCGTGATGGAAATCGCTCTGGTGGGCCGGAAACTCGTCGGTCTCGCTTCCGTCGGGAAGCCGGTAGCGCACACAAACCGGGAGCTCGTCGAACGCGGACAGGACGTCGAGCTTGGTGAGGGCGAGCAACGTCATCCCGTTCACCCGGGCGGCGAAGCGCAGGCCGACGAGGTCGAGCCAGCCGCAGCGGCGCTCCCGGCCGGTGGTCGTCCCGTATTCGTGGCCGAGCTCCCGGACCCGATCCTGGTCGGGGCCCTCGATCTCTGTGGGAAACGGGCCTTCGCCCACGCGCGTGACATAAGCCTTCGCGACACCGAGGACCCGTTCGATTCGCGTCGGCCCGATGCCGACGCCTGTCGCCGCCGCCCCCGCGGTCGGGTTCGACGAGGTGACGAAGGGATACGTTCCGTGGTCGAGATCGAGGAGCGTGCCCTGCGCCCCCTCGAGAAGCACCTGCTTTCCTTCGCGGAGCGCCCGGTCGACGAGGAGCGACGTGTCGGCGACGTACGGGCGGAGACGGACCGCGCACTCCTCCATCCGATCGGCGAGGTCGCCCGGCTCGAGCGGCTCGTCCAGGAGCGCGTTCTTCTCCGCGAGCGCGGTCTCGAACTTTTGGCGGAGGATCTTCGGGTCGAGGATGTCCTGGACCCGGATCCCGAGGCGGGCGGCCTTGTCGGCATAGGCCGGGCCGATCCCACGGCGGGTCGTCCCGATCTGCAGCTTTCCCAGCCTGCGCTCGCTCGCCGAGTCAATCGCGACATGCCACGGCATGATCAGGTGCGCGTTGCCGGACACCCGAAGGCCGTCGGTGGCGATGCCGCGGCTTTCGAGCCCGTCGAGCTCGCGCACGAGCAAGGCCGGGTCGACGACGCAGCCTGCGCCGATGACGCAGACCTTGCCGGGGTAGAGGATCCCGGAGGGGACGTGGTGGAGCGCGAACGTCTCGCCGTCGCGGACGATCGTGTGGCCCGCGTTGGGCCCACCCTGGTAGCGGCAGACGACGTCGGAGCCCTGGGCGAGTAGGTCGACGATCTTTCCCTTGCCCTCGTCGCCCCACTGCGCGCCGACAATGACGGTCGCAGGCATCGAGTTCTCAGCTTACGGCGGGGTCAGGCTGCCAGGTCGGCGAACTTCGCGTAGCGGCGCAGGAACGAGAGCTTCACCGTGTCGGTGGGGCCGTTGCGGTGCTTGGCGACGATGACCTCGGCGAGGCCCTGCTGGTCGGACTCGTCGTTGTAGTACTCGTCGCGGTAGATGAACGCGACGATGTCGGCGTCCTGCTCTATCGAGCCCGACTCGCGTAGGTCGGAGAGGATCGGCCGCTTGTCGTGGCGCTGCTCGACCGCGCGGGAAAGCTGTGAGACGGCGATGATCGGCACCTCGAGGTCACGCGCGAGCACCTTGAGCGAGCGCGAGATCTGGGAGACCTCCTGGACGCGGTTCTCGGCGCTCGTCCCCGAGGTCATGAGCTGGAGGTAGTCGACGATGATCAGCCCGAGCTCCGGGAGCTTCGCCTTCAGGCGCCGCGCTTTCGAGCGGATCTCCATCATCGTGATCGAGCCCGTGTCGTCGACGTAGATGGGCGCCTTCGCGAGCTTGTCGCAGGCGGCGGTGAGGCGCGGCCAGTCGTCGGCCGCGAGCTTCCCCGTGCGGAGCCGCTGCGACTCGACCTTCGCCTCGCTGCACATGAGCCGCTGCGTCACCTCGGACTTCGACATCTCGAGGGTGAAGATGGCGACGGGAATCTCCTTGCGGACCGCGAGGTTGGCCGCCATGCAGAGGCCGAGCGCCGACTTGCCCATGCTCGGCCGCGCCGCC
>Ga0214472_10002874_pt1 | contig 18332 bp, 14 predicted proteins | sample RVTome_6_FD_207662 | JGI IMG/M metagenome (GOLD analysis project Ga0214472, IMG submission 207662) | Soil microbial communities from uranium-contaminated site in the Upper Colorado River Basin, Wyoming, United States - RVT140D175 | ecosystem: Environmental > Terrestrial > Soil > Contaminated >...
CATCCCCACCGGTATACGGGTCGATGTTCGTGAAGCCCATCGAGATGCCCAGCGGGGCCGTCGGGTTAAGCGGACGTATGCTGTCCGGGAGCCCGAAGGGCTGCTGTGGGGCTGTCGGCCTGAGCGCGACTATCGTGTCCTCAAGCGGGCTTACCCTTACGGTATCTTTCCAGCCAAGCTCGTTGGCGTCCGGCAGCCTGATGGCCCCGTCCCAGCCTACCCTGTTTATAAGCTGCACGTCGAACAGGTGAAAGTGGATGGGGTGCGTGTCGACGCCGTTGTGCGTTATCTTCCAGAGCTGGACCACACCGTCCTCGAGTATCTCCGTTGACGGGTCGACATAGTTCTGGAGTACGAAATTCTGGTTGCCTGCCCTGGTGGCAATAAGCTCGAGGCCCAGTTTGCCGCTCATGCGGCCGTATTCAATGTCATATGCCTCGCCCATCTCGTCCTGGATGGCCTTTGGCTCCATGGGGAGCGTAAGCGTCGCTCCGTCAACCGTCACGAAGCTGATGGAGTTGTCCTGTATCCGTGATACGCCCCAGTTGGGAAATGTCGTTGGGAATGTCTTGTTGTATGTCGAATCGTAGGCGGTCTGCCCCACTATTACCGGGTTCTGGGACTGCGCGAACACGCCCGGCGTATCGGCAGTCGACGCAAACGCGGCCTCAAGCGTGGCCAGGTCGAACGGGGCCGCCGGCGCCGTATTAGCCACCACTATCTGCATGATGGTCCTGATGTTGGGCCCGAAGCCCGCCTGCGGCCCGGGATGGCCGCCGTTGGCGGTCAAGTCCGGTGCGCCGGTGTAGTAGTCGTAGCGCGCGTCGAGCGCCGGGAACGCGGCGGGGGCGTCGTTATAGAGTATCAGTGTCTTCCCGGCATAGGCCGAGAAGTCGACGATAACGTCCGCACGTTCCGCCGGGGCCAGCAGAAGCGCGTGGTCCGATACGTTCCCGAAATTGAACGTAGTCGGGTCCAGGTTCCATGCCACCGGCTGGTTGGGGATCACCGCCGGGGCCGGCAGGAAGCCGCCCTCCGAGCCTATCTGGATAAAACCAGGACCGGCCGTGGCCGGGTCGGGCACGCCTCCATCCCTTCCGTCAACCGGCCATGTCTCCGGGAAGCCTGGCGTCGCCTGGGCCGGGAGCATCCTGACCTCGGTGTTGGTCCTTGCGTCCGAGGTGACGACCGCAGGGTCTGCCTCGTAGAGCTGCAGGTTCCAGAAACGGTCGTTGGCGGCGTTCAGTATCCGGAAGCGGTAGGCCTTCGGGTCAACCGTGACGGTGGGGAACGCGACGCCGTTGACTACAGGGGTGTCCATGAAGGACTCGCCCGGCATCGACGGGTTGGGCGTTCCCGGTATCTCAAGCGGCTGCCATGGGGCGTTTATCGGGTCGTAGTAAGGGTTCGCGACCGGCGGGTACATGACTTCGGTCGGCGGCCAGAACCAGGGGCCGTAGTGCCACCTGCCGAACGGGTTCACGCCCGCTACGTCAAACGGGTTCTGCGCCGGCACATAGACATGCGGGTACCAGAGGTCGCCTGTGTTGGGTATGGGCGCGGTCGTACCCCAGTTCCATGTCGGGTCGGTCGCGCCGATCGTCGAGGCGTCCACGAAACTCTTGTCCTGGATTACCAGCGGTATGCCATAGCGGTACTCCGCCGGCATGCCAGCGCCGGGGATGAGCCCGGAGTCTATCAGGCCATCTTCGGCGGCGTCCGTTATCAGGTATCCCGCCGCCTCGCCTGCATAGACGTTAAGCCTCGTGATGCCCATGGCGTGGTCGTGGTAAAATAGCAGGCGTGCGCTCTGCTGGTTGGTGTAAAAGAACGTCATAGACCCGTCACCCGGGTCCGGCATGTCAGGCACGTTCTGCATGCTAAGGCCCTTGGGGTATGAAGTAGTCTCTCCAGCGGGGGTTACCCACTGGTGGGGCGTACCGTCGCTTATCCACGGGGTATGGCCGCCGTGGAGGTGGAGCGTGGCGCGGTTCTGCGTGTACATCTCGGCGCCCTCGAGGGGCCCTATACCCGCCCCCATGACGGTCGTGTCCACCGGGAGGAAGAGGTTGCCAGCGGCGCCTGTTGAAAGCTTGTTGGTGAACTTGACGCGCACAGGCCTGTCCTTCCGGGACACTATCGTCGGCCCGAGATAATGGACCGGCGAAGGCGCCACTGTGTTCTGGCCAAATGCGTCCGTGCCGTTATTGACCTGCACGTATCCGCGGAGCGTGGTCGGGGGCAGGTCGGAGTGCATCTTCTCGGTATACTGCCGCAGCTCGATCTCGTAGTAGTCGGAGCCCGGATAGGTAGTCGTGTCCGGGACGGCGAGGGGTATGTACTGTCCGAGGTTGTTCGCGTTGCCCGCGTTAAGGCCCGGCAGAGTGTCAACGAACTTCCTTAACGGAGGGCTGAAGGCCCAGTTGGCCATCAGGTAGTCCGTCAGCCCGCCGGGGCTTGGCGGCGAGGCTACCCTGGCAGGCGCCGTTACGCCTTCCTTGGCCTGCTTCGCGGCAACGGCGGCGCGGTCCGCCGCAAGCCGCTCCGCGGCGGCCTTCCTCATCTCATCCGTCACACGGTATTCCCGCTTCTTCATAACAGTGTCCATCAGGGACGAGTCTGCAACCGGCCCCGCCAGGACCAGGCCGGCTGCCATAGGGGATATCGCGGCAAGCGATATTGCCGCAATGGACAGGAAAAGTTTCTTGAATATGTTCATCTTGACCTCCTTGTTTACCATAAACATGTCTGAACCTTGTGAAATGCGTAAATGCGTAAAACTGTGCGGTCTCGTTTTTTATAATACTCTGATTATATTGGGGGGGCTATTACAAACTCTTATTCGAACTGCTCAGACAAACAACCATGTTAGGTACAAGTAAATCAGTCATCCCTGATTCTGTCAAGGAGGCTTGCAAAGCAATATCGGGCGCATCTAAATATTCATTGAAATAGATACAGCATTAGTCCTGTTTTGCCAAATTCATACACTAAAAGGAGCTACTTTTAATAGTGGCATGTTTACTAATGCCGGGAGGTTGAAGCTTACTTTGAACTGACGATAAACAGGAAAATCAGGGTAATCAGGATGTAGAGGATGTATAGGTGGAGGTTGCCGCTCTGGAGCCTCCGGACGGGAGCGAGCTTCTCGTATGCGCGGGAGAGGGCGGGAATGTATATCCGTTCCAGGACTGTCTCCGGGACGTGGCTGGCATACCGCGTGCCCGCCGGGAAAGGCCCGGCAACACTCGGAGGGTGGTTTTCGGGGCGGAGTATCCCGGCAAAGAAGTCCACCAGCATCCCCGCGAACGACGATGCGCTGTACTGCATCCTCGGGACGGGGGCAAGGTAGCCGCAACCCCAGGTGGACGCCGCAGCAACGGACGCCCTCCTCAGCCGTCCATTATAAAGGAAAGCGGCGGCAACGGTCAGCGCGACAAGCGCAAATGCAAAATAGGAGACCCAGGCGAGCGGGGCGGCGTCCATAACCGAGGCCCGGGCCGTCTGCCCCGGAAGCCATGCGTCTACCGCTGAATTCAGAAGAGGGGCCACCGCCACCGGCGCCAGACCTATAAAAAGACACACGGAGGCCAGTATGCCCATGGGGAGAAGCATCCGCCATCCGGACTCATGGGGGGCGACATCGGGCCGGAACCTCGGCACTCCAAGAAACACGACCCCGAATACCTTCACAAAACAGGCGACGGCCAGGCCGCCGACAAGCGCAAGCGCCGGGGCGGCTATTGCGAGGCCGAAGGCGGCCGCCCCGGAACCGCCTATTACGCCCTTGAAGAAACCGAGGTAAATCAGGAGCTCGCTTACAAAACCGTTTAGCGGAGGCAGGCCGCATATGGCGGCGGAACCTGCGAGGAAGAATATGGCGGTCAAGGGCAGGACACGTATAAGCCCCCCCATCCGGTCAATCTCGCGAGTGCCCGCGGCATGTATAACCGAACCCGCGCCCAGAAAGAGAAGCGCCTTGAACGTCGCGTGGTTAAGCACATGGAGGAGCGCCCCGGCCAGCCCCAACAGGACGAGGACTGAACTGCCGGCAGATGCGCCGATTAGCGCCGTGCCTATCCCCATGGTTATGATCCCGATGTTCTCGATGCTGTGGTAGGCCAAAAGCCGCTTAAGGTCGTGCTGCCCCAATGCGAAAAGCACCCCGGCAATCCCCGATATCACGCCCGCGACAAGGAGCGTCATGCCCCACCAGAGCGGTACGCCCGTGAAAAACGACAGCGTCCGTACCAGCCCGTAGATGCCTATCTTCAGGATGACCCCGGACATGATGGCGGACACGTGGCTGGGGGCGTTCGCGTGGGCGGAAGGGAGCCATACATGGAAGGGCATGATGCCTGCCTTGATACCGAACCCGAAGACAGCTGTCATATATGCGGCAGTGGCAAGCGGAGTTGCCGCGGACAGGGAGCCTGCCGCGGGGAACGTGAACACCCCGGACATGGACTTGAGCAGGCCGAAAAGCGCAAAAAGCGCCAGTGTACTCGTATGGGTGCATATCATGTAAACGGCGCCGGCGTCGCGCACCTCCGGTTTATGGTCTTCCGTGGTAATCAGGAAGTAGGCTGCGAGCGCCATGACCTCCCAGGCCAGCAGGAACAGGCCTGCAGAGCGCGCCATGACCACGAACAGCATGGCCGACACCAGCACGCCGAAAAAGAATGTCAGCTTCCGGACCGTGCGGGGGTTGTCCCGGGCGGGCCAGTATTCAAGGGCGTATATGCCGCAGCATGCGGCTACTATGAGTATCGGGATGGCGAAGAACGCGGTGACAGGGTCCACACCGTACTGGGCGGGGCCGAAAGGAAAAGGCCATGCGGCCGTAAACGACATACTGGTACCGCCAAGCAACGTGACGACGGCTCCGCAAAGCCCGCTTATGGCGGCCACCACCATTACCGCAGCCGCCAAGCGCTGGCCCTTCTCCTGCCCCGTCAGCCGGAGCATGAGCGGCAGCCCTGAAAAGGCGGCAGCCACCGCGGAGGCGACAAGGAGGACCACGGGGAGCGTCGCCGTCTGGTCGCTTATCATGAAGAGTCTCTCCCGATATCGTCCTCGATCTTGCGGACCGTAGCTATTATCGAATCGGAGTTGCACTGCTGGCTCAGTACCTGCCGCAGCCTCTGGCCGCGCAGACAGAAAGCGAGTTTGGACAGGAGGTGGAGGTGCATCTTTATAGTCGGCGAAAGGATCGTAAAGAGTATATGGACCGGCTTGCCGTCCAGTGCGCCGAAATCGACAGGGTGCGCGAGGAAACACAGCGATATCTTCGGCGAGGGCATCTGCACCAGTATCGGGTTACGCACGTGGGGTATGGCTATGCCGTCGCCCACCGCGGTGGTGCCCATGGCCTCGCGCGCAAGCAGCACCTGAAGTATGAAGTCCGGGTCGAGCTCCGGCGGCAGGGCCAGCAGGGCCACGACGTTACGGAGCACCGTCTCCTTGTCGATGCCTGTTACTCCGCAGTGCACCCCGCCTGCCTCCAGCGCCTGGCTCAATGCAGGAAGCGGGCCCTCCCCCGTATCCTGCATCCTGTACAGGGCGGGGTTGACCTTGATGCCACGCGCGGTCGCCCATTCCAGGAGGTCCACCGGGTTTATCCAGTATTCGTCCTGGACCAGGTTGGCGGGGAGGTTGTCCTTCCTTATCCAGCGTACTACGGTCTTTTCTTCTACGTTCAGCGCCTGGGCGGCCTCACCCGGTTCCAACAGCATGGTTCATCCTTTCGTGAAAACAGGCGTGTCGTCCAGTCCTAACTGCAGACGGAGCGCCTTTTCAACCTTGTTCATAATAGTTTTGTTCAGAAAACCTGTGCGGTCGCCCACCACACTGGTCTTGTCGATGGTTATCAGTACATGGGAGCTGATCTTCGCGTCCCGGTCGAGCCCGCTGCCGGAGGCCGGGAGAAGCGTCTCGAAATCATAGATATTGTCGAGGTTGGTGAAGCTTAACGGGATTATCGTCACTACGGGGGAAAACTCGTTGCTTACGTTGTTGCTGACCACCAGGCAGGGGCATACATCCGGCCCCTCCCCGTCCGCGCGGTGCAGCCTGATGCCGTAGATGCCGCCTCGTTTAAACATCGAGTTTCTCCGTCACCACCGCATCGAACTTTTTCATGACCTCTATCGTCTCCTCCGCGGTGGACCGGTATCCCTCTATCAACCCTTTGTACGCCTTCTTTTTTACTTCGGCAAGCTTTCCCCTGGCGGCCTCTTCAAGGAACTGGCTCAGCCCCCTCTGGCCGTACAGGGCCTTTATGTCGTCCACGATGGGGGTTGGAAGCGTTATATTCAGTCTTGTGTTCGGCATGACGGCACTCCCCTTGCTTTTTTTAAATCGATGCCGTAAAATTCGACAGGTATTTTGCCGAATAATTTAATTGACATGCGGTTATTTATAACATATATTTCCTCAAAGTGTTATACATTTTTTATAACACACTGTAGTTTTCATATCTTCAGGCGCCGTGTTCCGGCTGTCACTAGCGACGGTGCGGCTTCGAGGCTTTCGTGGACCTTACAATTGAACCGGCGGCGCTGCTTCTGACCGCTGCGGCGGTCCTGGCATTATCCGGGGCGCCGTGGCTCGTGCTGAAGGGCCCTGTGTCCGGGCAGCGGCTGGCGGCGTTTTGCGCGGTATCCGCGTCGCTTTTGGGCCTGTTCGCCGCGGCGGCCGTCCTGGCCGGCTCGCCGCAGACCGTTTATCAGCTCGGCTGGACGCTGCCTTTCGGGCACGCCCTTTTTTCCGTAGACCAACTCTCCGGCATATTCCTGCTGCCCCTCTTCCTGGTCGCAGGTACGGCCTCGGTATATTCGCTTTCGTACTGGTCGGCGCGCGAGCATGCCGGCGCCAGGAAGCTGACCCTTTTCCTTGGCCTGTTCGTTTCGGCGATGGTAGTGGTAGTCCTGGCCCGTAACGGCGCGGTTTTCCTGATGGCATGGGAAGTCATGGCGCTCTCCGGCTACTTCCTGCTCACCGCCGGGCAGAAAAGCTCCGAGGCGCAGCGGGCCGGCACAGTCTACCTTATAGCGACGCATACCGGCACCATGGCGTTGCTGGCGCTTTTCTCTCTGCTTCGCGTGGCAAACGGGACGTTCGATTTCCCCGCGCCGCACTCGCTTTCTCCGATGGCCCCCGCCGCCACGGCGATCTTCGTGACCGCGCTCATAGGGTTCGGCGGCAAGGCCGGGCTGATGCCGCTCCACTTCTGGCTTCCCGGCGCTCACGCAAACGCCCCAAGCCATGTATCGGCCCTGATGTCCGGGGTAATGCTGAAGATGGGCGTTTACGGCATCCTGCGTACCGTTATGTTCTTTTCCGCCGTCCCGGCATGGCTGGGCTGGCTGCTGCTCGTGCTTGGCGCATGGTCCGCGGTAGGCGGCATCGCTCTTGCGGCCGGCCAGCGCGACGTCAAGCGCCTCCTGGCATGCAGCAGCATCGAGAACATAGGCATCATATTCGTCGGCATAGGGCTGGCGCTGGTAGGCATGCGTACGGGCTCGCCCGTCCTCGTGACATGCGGCCTGGGAGGCGCGTTCATACACATAATCAACCACGGGATATTCAAGCCGCTCCTTTTCATGGGGAGCGGCGCAATTATCCACGGGACGGGCACGCGCGAGATAGACCGCATGGGCGGGCTTGCGCGCAGGATGCCTGTCACCTCACCGCTTTTTCTCGTAGGCTCGCTCGCCATATGCGGCCTGCCGCCCTTAAACGGTTTCGTCGGGGAACTGTTCCTCTATATAGGCGCGTTCACCGAGGGCATCACCTCTCCGCTCCCGGTGGTCGCGCTCGCGGCCCCTGTCCTCGCGCTTGCCGGAGGGCTTGCGGTCATCACATTCGTCAAGCTTTACGGGATAGTATTCCTGGGCGTCCCGCGCTCTGACGAGGCTTCCTCCTGCCATGAAGCCGGGCCGCTGATGACCGCCCCTATGGCGCTGCTCGCCCTTTTCTGCATAGTCTTTGGCATGGCGCCGCCGCTTTTGTTCCGGCTGGTTACCCCCGCGGTAGGTTCTTACGGCGGCGTCTCCGGCGGCGTGCTCGAACATGTAGGCAGCCTGGTGCCGCTCGTGCCGCTTATGGCGGCCAACCTCGCGATGTTCGCACTCGTCCTCGCGTTTGGCGCTGTCTACCTCCGCCGGTTGCGCGCGCTGCCCGTGGCCTCGGGTTCCACCTGGGGCTGCGGCTACCTGAAACCCACGCCGAGGATGCAGTACAACGGCACTTCGTTCAGCGAGCTTGCGGTCAACCTGCTCGGGATGCTCGTCTCACCGCGACGGCTGAAACCCGCGATGGCGGGCGCGGCGCTCCCCCGCGATGCGGCGTTCCGCTACGCGGTCACCGAGACGGTGCTCGACCGGATGCTGACGCCGCTATTCAGGGTGTCCGGCATGGGGTTTTCCTTTATCAGAAAATTGCAGCACGGCCAGATGCACATCTACGTGCTATATATATTCGCAACGCTTTTCGTCCTCATGATATGGACGCACTGAACTGACAGGGCTTTAACCATGCGTACAACCAGGGACCGGACCGTATGACCGACACCGTCATCCACATAGCCCTTGCGCTGATTTTTCCGCCTCTGCTTCTCGGGGTGATAGGCAAGACAAAGGCGGCCTTCGCCGGGCGGGCCGGGGCTCCGTACCTTCAGCCCTACTACGACCTGTTTAAACTTATCCGCAAGGGCTCCGTCTTCAGCGAGACCACCACCTGGGTCTTCCGCGCGGGCCCTCTTGTAACGCTTGCCGCTATTATGGCCGCCATCCTGCTGGTGCCATTCGGGAGGCACGACGCGCCTGTCTCGTTTTCCGGCGACCTGATACTTTTCGCCTACCTTTTCGGGCTCGCGAGGTTCTTCACCGCCATCGCCGCGCTCGACACGGGCTCCAGTTTCGAGGGGATGGGCGCCGCCCGCGAGGTGACCTTTTCATGCCTGGCGGAGCCGACGCTCTTCTTCGCTCTTATCACCCTTGCGAGGATGACCAAGTCGCTCACGCTGTCGGCGGTGCTGACCCAGCTTACACCCGCCGCATGGCTCGGGGCCGGGGCCAGCATGCTGCTATTGGTCGGGGCGCTCTTCATCACGCTTCTTGCCGAGAACTCCCGCATCCCGTTCGACGACCCCAACACCCACCTGGAACTGACCATGGTACACGAGGTCATGGTGCTGGACCACAGCGGGCCCGCGTTCGGGGTAATCCTTTACGGGGCCGCGCTCAAACTGTTCATACTTGGCGCGGTCTTCGTGAACGTCGCGCTTCCCATTTCCACGGGCAACGCACTGGCGGACTGGGGGATTTTCATAATCGAGATGGTAAGCCTCGCCGTGGCCATCGGCGTGGTGGAGTCGGTCATGGCCCGTCTGCGCCTTCTGCGTATCCCGCAGCTTCTTGTCGGGGCGACCATACTTTCGGCATTCGCAATGCTTCTGGTATTGAGGTAACACATGAGCCCGTTAGCCGATCAACTGCTTGTACTGGTCATGCTGATAAATATTGTGATGCTCGGGTCGAGCAGGCTTTTTTTCTCCATCCGCGCCGTCGCCGTGCAGGGCGTCATCCTGGGTATCCTGCCCGGGCTGATACACCCGTTCTCCGCCCACCTGGCGGGCATCACCATCAGCATAATACTGGTCAAGGGGTTTGTCATCCCGTCTCTCCTGAACGACGCGGTACACAAGGCCCATATCAGGCGCGAGGTCGAGCCGTTCATAGGTTACGTGTCAACCCTTCTGCTGGGCGCGGTATCCACCGCCCTTGCGTTCGTGTTCGCGGAAAAACTGCCGCTTGCATCCGAGCACCAGGCCCTTCTCATAGTCCCGGCGTCCATCGCCACGCTCATGACCGGGTTTCTGATACTCACGACCAGGCGGAAGGCGATCTCGCAGGTCATAGGCTATCTGGTGCTGGAAAACGGTATATTCGTGTTCGGGCTGCTTTTGACGGAGGCCATGCCGGCCATGGTAGAGGCCGGCGCACTGCTCGACCTCCTTGTCGGTATATTTGTCATGGGTATAGTTATCAACCACATCAGCCGGGAGTTTTCGTCCATCGACACGTCCCGCCTCCGTGACCTGCGGGAGGAGGAGTAGCGTCATGCTGACCGCGCTTGTCCTTGTCCCGCTCATCGGGGCGGTTGCCGCCTGGTTCATACCGGACAACCGGTTACGCCCGCTGGTCCTGCCGGTGGTAGCCTTCGCACACCTGGCGCTTACGGCCGTCCTCCTGGCGGACACCCCGCCGCCGTCCGGAGGCGGATGGTTCTGGCTGGACCCGCTGGGCAAAGTGGTGCTCCTGTGCATCAGCATGCTTTTCACCGTATGCTCCGTGTACGCGGTCGGGTACCTCCGGTTCAGGAAGGAGCTCTCCAACCGGGTGCTCTGCGGGGGGCTACTGGTCTGCCTGTCGGCGATGGGCATGGTTACCATCAGCCAGCACCTGGGCATCCTGTGGGTGGCGCTCGAGACCACGACCGTCTCCATTGCGCCGCTCATCTATTTCAACCACAACGCGCGTTCCATAGAAGCTACCTGGAAATACCTCCTGATATGCTCGGTAGGTATCGCGCTTGCCCTTCTGGGGCTTCTTTTCCTGGCGTACTCTACGTACATCGCGCACCACGAGGCGACCTTGTACCTCGGCTCCCTGATATCTTACGCACGGGAGCTGAACCCTGAATGGCTTCACGCCGCGTCCATCTTCCTGCTTGTAGGCTACGGCTCCAAGATGGGCCTTGCCCCGCTGCACACCTGGAAGCCCGACGCATACGGCGAAGCTCCCGGACTGGTGGGCGCAATACTGGCCGGAGGGCTGGTGAGCTGCGCGGTCCTGTCCATACTGCGTGTATACCAGATATGCCTGGCGTCCGGCACGGAAATTGTTTTCTTCAAGCAGGCGCTCGTCGGCATGGGGCTGGTGTCCATGGCGTTCGCGGCCGTGTTCATGGCGCACCAGTCCGACTTCAAGCGGATGCTCGCGTATTCGAGCGTCGAGCACGTAGGCATTATAGCCATCGGGCTCGGGCTCGGCAAGGGTGCGCTGTTCGGCGCGCTGTTCCACCTTTTGAACAACGGCCTTACCAAGGGCGGCCTTTTCCTTTCATCCGGCAACATACACCGCTCATACGGGAAGAAGACCACCGACGTGGTCAGAGGCGCGCTGGTGCGCATACCCTGGTCCGCGGGGCTGTTCCTTGCCGGGTTCATCGCCATCACGGGGTCGCCACCGTTCTCGCCTTTCATAAGCGAATACACCATAATCAGCAACGCATTCATTGACGGCCGGTACCTGGTCGCGGGGCTGTTCCTCTTTTTTCTGGCGGTAGTGTTCATCGGCATGGCCCTTACGGTGCTCCCGATGGTGATGGGTGAGCCCCCCGCGGACGCGGATATCGAGCCGAATGGTTATAAAGACCAGGTGCTTACCGTCGGGCCGCCGTTATTCATGATGCTCGTGATACTGGCGCTTGGCGTCTGGCCTCCGGAGTTCCTTACCGCGCTCCTTAGGGACGGCGCGGCCATGCTGGAGGCGGCGCCATGAACTCTTCCGTCCGCACCATCTACAACGGGTCCGCGGTCCCGGTGGCGGAAATACCGTCAATTGACTCGACCCGGTTTATCCAGGCCGTCCTCGACGCCACCGGCCACGGCTGGCGGATCGCTTCCTATTTCGGGACGCCGGATGCCGGGGGGACTACCCTGGTCTGCGTGCTGGCGAACAATGCAGAAAGCAGGCTGGGTTTAACGCGGACGCATGTTCCAGGCCGCGGTTTCCCGTCCATCTCATCCATCTGTCCGCAGGCGCAGCTTTTCGAGCGGGAGGCTGCGGAACAGTGCGGCCTTGTGTTCGACGACCACCCGTGGTTCAAGCCGGTGCGGTTCCACCGTCCTTTCGTGCCCGGCCGGGACGCATGGGACCGTCCGGCGGACGTCCCTATCCGGGTGGGCGTCATGGACTACTTTCAGGTAGCCGGTGACGAGGTGCACGAGGTCGCGGTCGGGCCGGTACACGCTGGCATCATAGAGCCCGGCCATTTCCGGTTCCAGTGCCACGGCGAGGAGGTATTCCACCTCGAGATATCGCTCGGCTACCAGCACAGGGGGGTCGAGAAGGCGGTCCTCGGCGGCCCTCATCCGCGTACGCTCCACCATATGGAGACATTGGCCGGAGACACCACCATAGGCCACGGGCAGGCGTATTGCATGGTGATGGAGGCCCTTTCCGGCGCCAAGGCGCCGCCTCGGGGCGAGGTGCTGCGAGGCATCGCGCTCGAACTGGAGAGGCTCGCAAACCATGCCGGGGACCTGGGCGCAATCGCAGGCGACGTCGGGTATCTTCCGACCTCATCCTTCTGCGGCCGCATCAGGGGCGACTTCCTGAACATGACCGCGGTGCTCTGCGGGAGCCGGTTCGGACGAGGGTTCCTGACACCCGGAGGCACATTCTTCGACATCACGGATGCGCAGCGGGACGACCTGCTGAAGAGGATGGCCGACGCGCGCCGCGACCTTACCAGCGCGGTCGAGCTTCTCTGGAATACGCCTTCGGTCATGGCGCGTCTCGACGGGACGGGCGTTGTGACGAGGGCCACAGCGGTCGAACTGGGCCTCGTGGGTCTTGCGGCAAGGGCGAGCGGCGTCAAGCAGGACGTGCGCCAGGACTATCCGTCGGGCATCTTCCGTATGGCGCATATACCCGTGGCCACGGAGACGAACGGCGACGTACTCGCGCGTGCGATGGTACGCTGGCTTGAGGCCAGGAAGTCCATGGACTTCATCGAGGAGCACCTGCGGCAGCTCCCGGCGGGCGGACACCGGACACCCGCATCCCCGTGCGGTGAAGGACGCATCGCGGTCGCCCTTACGGAGGGGTGGCGCGGCGAGATATGCCACGTCGCGCAGACGGACGCGGAAGGGCGGTTCTCCCGTTACAAGGTCGTGGACCCGTCGTTCCACAACTGGCAGGGTCTCGCGATGGCGCTCCGGGGCCAGCAGATATCGGATTTCCCGCTCTGCAACAAGAGCTTCAACCTGTCGTACTGCGGGTTCGACCTGTAACGGCAGGCCAGGCCCGGTTATAATGATTTCCGGGCAGGAGGGCAACAAAAAATGATCCGCACCATCCTCACACGCATCAGGCAGGGCCACCGCACCATGCAATACCCGGACGGGCCTCCGCCCCGGATGCCGGAGCGGTTCCGCGGCTACCCCGTCGTTTCGTCGCTGGCCAAGGCCGCAATTGCGGCGGGGGGCTCCGCCGCATGCCCGTACGGGGCGCTCACCTCCGAGGACGGTGGAACACTTGACATGGGGAAATGCCTGTTCTGCGCCGATTGTCCCGCGGGGAACATAGAGTTCTCCGCAGGCTACCAGCTCGCAGCCACCAGGCGCGATGACCTCCTGGCGCATCCCGGCTCGGAACATCACACGGTTAAGCAGCTCTCCGCCGAACTTCTCCGGATGTTCGGCCGCTCGCTCAAGTTCCGGGAGGTGAGCGCGGGCGGGTGCAACGCATGCGAGGCGGACACAAACGTCCTTTCCACCATCGGGTGGGACCTGGGGCGTTTCGGCATCCAGTTCGTTGCCTCGCCCCGCCATGCGGACGGGCTCTGGGTTACCGGGCCGGTATCGGAAAACATGCGCGAGGCGATGCTCACCACCTACGAAGCTATCCCGGCCCCGAAGATTGTCGTCGCGTGCGGCGCGTGCGCTATCTCCGGCGGTCCGTACCATGACCATAAGGAGGTCCATAACGGCGTCGATACCTTCCTGCCGGTGGACCTGTACGTCCCCGGCTGCCCGCCCCACCCGCTGACGATACTGGACGGCCTGCTCAGGCTTATAGGCAGAGTAGGCTGACCCGCAACCGGGTATGCATCCCGGTTATATACCGGCGTAATCCGCAGCAAATAATAAAACCAAGAAACAAAAAGGCGTCCCCGTATAACGGAGACGCCCTTCTTATTAATGGTGCCGGGGACGGGACTTGAACCCGTATGGCTCGCGCCACACGCCCCTCAAACGTGCGTGTCTACCAATTTCACCACCCCGGCAAGGGGATATTCAGTTTTTGCGGCGGCCTCGTGAAGTCCAGCCGGTAGATCAAAATACGGAAGTACGGGTCCAGGGCCGCCCGTTCTTCCCTGTATGCCCGGACTGCCCGGATTACTTGACCGGTGTCAGCCAGTCCTTGTGCTTGGCGCTCCTGCCCTGAACGATATCGAAGAACGCCTTCTGGAGCTTCTTGACGACCGGGCCTGGCTTGCCTCCGCCTATCAGCCTGCCGTCCAGCTCGCGTATCGGGGTGATCTCCGCGGCGGTACCGGTGAAGAACGCCTCGTCCGAGATGTACACCTCGTCACGGGTGAACCGCTCCTCGGAAACGGTCATGCCCATCTCGCGGGCCAGTATCATTATCGAGTCGCGCGTGATGCCTTCCAGTATCGAGGTGAGCGGCGTCGTCTTTATTACGCCGTTACGCACGATGAATACGTTTTCGCCGCTACCCTCGGCCACGTAACCTTCCGGGTCGAGCAGAAGCGCCTCGTCGCAGCCGACGGCTTTTGCCTCCCTCTTCGCAAGCTGGGAGTTGAAGTACGCGCCGGTGAACTTGGCCCTTGTCATCGCGATGTTCACGTGGTGGCGCGTGTACGAGCTGACGCGGACCTTTATGCCGTTTTCCATGCCATCGTCGCCCAGGTACGCGCCCCAGGGCCACGCCGCAACCGCTACCTTTATCGGGCCGGTGACGTATATGCCCATCTGCCCGTAGCCGATGTAAACCAGCGGGCGGATGTAGCACTCCTCAAGGCCGTTTGCCTTCACCGTCTTTACTATCGCGTCCGAGATCTCCTTCTTGGTGAAGGGTATCTCTATCTGGAAGATGTGCGCGGAGTCGAAAAGCCTGTCCACGTGCTCGTCCAGCCGGAATATCGCGGAGCCCTTCTTGCCCTTGTAGCAGCGGATGCCCTCGAACAGCCCGAGGCCGTAATGCAGGGTGTGGGTCAGGACATGGACGTTCGCCTCCGCCCATGGGACAAGCTTCCCGTCCATCCATATGAGTTTAGCTTCCGTCATGCCGCCACCCCCGCGAACTGCTGAAAAGCACAATACTCCAATACCCGCCCGATTTTAACTACCCGGCCGGGGACGGTAGGTGATAAATATACAGAACCGGATGCAGGATGTCAATAAGATTTAACCTTTAACCGGAACAATTACGCAGATTTTCCCGCATGCGGGAACCGCCGCCTGAGCGTGCCGGATCAGTCCCGGTCTTCTTCCGGTGTGGCTTCCCCGCACGTCATGCCCGGCTCCTCGAACGGCTCGTCCGGCCCCGGCATGACTTCGCCCTGGGCCTCTTCCTCCATGAACCGCGCAAGCTGCTCGTCGTCCACGGAGGGCTCTTCTTCCGCGGCCAACCCGGCCTCGGCCGCAGCCCTTCTCGCTCTGTACTCCTCCGCCATCAGCTCCATCTCGGGGCCGTCAAGGCCGGGAAGCTCCGGCTCCAGGTTGCTGAGGATGGAGTTCTCCTCCATGCCCAGTTCGCGCTCAAGCTCCCTTAAGGGCGGGAGCGTCGCGAGGTCCTTCAGGCCGAAGTACCTGAGGAAGTCCGAGGTGGTCGCGTACATCATCGGCTTGCCCGGGACGTCCTGGCGTCCGGCGATGCGCACAAGCCTCCTTTCGAGGAGCGTCTTCAGCGTGCCGCCCGAGGACACGCCCCTTATCATCTCTATCTCAGCCCTGATTATGGGCTGGCGGTACGCGATTATGGCGAGCGTTTCGAGCGCCTGCGACGAGAGCTTGGGCGGCTTTATCTTCTGCATCCGCCTTATGTACGGTGCATACTCCGCCCGGGTGACGACCTGGTACCCGCCCGCGAGTTCCGCGATCTTCACGCCTCGTCCGTCCGAATCGAAGTCCCTGGCAAGGGCCGCAACCGCCTCCCTTATTTCCTGGGGTTCCGCGTCCTCCGCTATCGCCTCCCTTATCCGGCTCACGGGGAGCGGCCCCTCCGATACGTAAAGAAGCGCCTCCACCACCGCTTTGAGACTACTGAACTCCATCGTCCGCCACCGCCTTCATTATCCTTATCGGCCCGAACTCCTCGACCTGCATCAGCTTGATAGCCCTCCTCCTGGCAAGCTCCAGAAGCGCCAGGAAGCTGACGACCACCTGCTCCCTGGTGCGGTCGTTCTCGAAGAGCGAACCGAACGTTATGCTCTTGAACTCGTCAACGAGCGCGAGTATCTGGTTTATTTTGTCGGTTATGCTTACGCTGTCACGGTGTATCTCGTGGTAGCGGTCCACGGGCATGTTTTTGAGTACCCTGCGGAACGCGTCCAGAAGGTCGAACAGCCCGAAGTTGAAAAGCTCCTCCTGCATGGGCTCGTCCTCGTCTTCCCATGCGCCCCGGCCCTGCCTGACGAACACCTCGCGCCAGAACTCCTCCCTCTGGCCCAGGTCTTCCGCGGCTTCCTTGAACTTCTTGTACTCGACAAGCCGGGCGATAAGCTCGGCCCTCGGGTCCGCGCCCTCTTCCTCCTCCTCGCCCTCCTTGGGCGGGAGCAGCATACGCGACTTTATCTGGGTCAAGGTCGCCGCCATGACGAGGAACTCGCCCGCGATGTCCAGGTCGAGCTCCTTCATCATGTCGATGTACTCGAGGTACTGCTCCGCTATCTCGGTTATCGAGATGTCGTATATCTCGACCTCGCTCTTCTTTATGAGGTGGAGCAGCAGGTCGAGCGGCCCCTCGAAAAGGGGCAGTTTTACGTTGTAGTAGTCCATCTATATCCCTATCGCGTCCCGTACCTGGACCATGGTGGCCCGCGCCACCTCGCGTGCCTTCTTCTCGCCAGAGGCGAGTATGTCCTTCATGTAGTCCGGCCTGGTCAGGAGCTCCTGCCTTCTCTGGAATACAGGCTCAAGCTGGCCCAGCATGTACTCCGAGAGCTTCTTCTTGCAGTCCACGCAGCCGATAGCGGCGTGCTTGCATTCGCGCTCTATCTCGGGGACATCCCCGGCCGGGGTGTATATGCTGTGGAAGACGAACGCTGTGCAGACCTCCGGGTTACCGGGGTCGGTGCGCCTTATACGGGCCGGGTCGGTCACCATTATCTTTACCTTTTTGCGCATCTCGTCCGGGCTGTCCGAGACGTATATGGAGTTCCCGTAGCTCTTGGACATCTTCCTGCCGTCTATGCCCGGTAGCTTGGGCGTCTCGGTCATGAGCGCCTGCGGCTCCGGGAAAACGTCCCCGTAGAGGTTGTTGAACCTCCTCGCTATCTCGCGCGCGAGCTCCAGGTGCGGGAGCTGGTCCACGCCGACCGGTACCCTCTCCGCCTTGTAGATGAGGATGTCCGCGGCCTGGAGCACCGGGTAACCAAGGAAACCGTAGTTCGACAGGTCCTTGTCCGCTATGTTCTCCATCAGCTCCTTGTAGGTAGGGTTCCGCTCCAGCCAGGGAATGGGTGTGATCATCGAGAGGTACACGAAAAGCTCGGCGTGCTCCAGTATCCTCGACTGGGTGAATATGGTGCACTTGTCCGGGTCGAGCCCCGCGGCCAGGAGGTCCACCAGCAGGTCCTCCTTGGTGGAGCGAAGGCTCTCCGTGTCCTCGTAGTTCGTGGTGAGCGCGTGCCAGTCCGCGATGAAGAAGTACGAGTCGTACTCCTCCTGAAGCATCTTCCAGTTCTCGACCGCGCCAAGGAGGTTGCCGAGCTGCATCCTGCCGGTCGGCCTCATTCCGGACAGTACCCTTTTCTTTCCCATTTGACCTTCCCTCTCGAAACTCGCGGGCGCCCGAGCCGGCTATCAGTAGAGCGCCACGTAATAGAACATCTTGACGAAGAATATTATAACCTGCTGGAACATTACCTGCGTCGGTTCCAGGATGAATATAAATAGCAGCACGATGAATATCCCGAAAGGCTCGACCTTGCTGTAGCTGTATGCGATTGAGTCCGGCAGGAGCCCGACCGCCACCCTTCCCCCGTCCAGCGGAGGTACCGGTATCAGGTTCAGGACCATCAGCACGCAGTTGATGATGACAGACGCGTTCAGCATCATCATCAAGGGGACGAGCACCGACACGCCCATGCCCATCTGCCTCAGGTTGGCGGGCGAAACGTCCGCCTGCGCAAGCTGCCATGCCGTGGGCTCAATCGCTATGATGACGCGGATGAGTATCCCGCTCAGAAGCGCAAGCGTAAAGTTGGTGCCCGGCCCCGAAAGCGCGACCCAGACCATGTCCTTCTTCGGGTTACGCAGTGCCGCGAAGTTTACCGGCACGGGCTTCGCCCAG
>Ga0214472_10002876_pt1 | contig 18329 bp, 14 predicted proteins | sample RVTome_6_FD_207662 | JGI IMG/M metagenome (GOLD analysis project Ga0214472, IMG submission 207662) | Soil microbial communities from uranium-contaminated site in the Upper Colorado River Basin, Wyoming, United States - RVT140D175 | ecosystem: Environmental > Terrestrial > Soil > Contaminated >...
TGACGCATGCTTGGCAGGTGCACGGAAGCGCGGAGAGGGCCAGCCTGCTCTATTGGGAAGTCTACGAGCGTTTTCTCGGCGGGGTGGAGGCACAGCCCGAATTGGGAGCACGCGGACGATATTGGCTCTCGCGCACGTTGTTCGAACTGGGTCAGCTCGAGGAAAACGCCGGCCGGCGCGAAAGTGCGCGCAAGGCCTACGAGGCGGTGCTCGCACACGGATTGCCCGGGGAAAAACTCGCCAGGGGGCGGTTGGGCCGATTTCAAAGTGGAATCTGAATCCCATTCGGGTTCTCTTCAAATTGTGGAATGAATTTCCAGGAACGTTCACTTCTCGAACTCTTCTCGCTCGGGGGGCCCATCATGTGGGTGTTGCTTGCGCTCAGCGTGATCGCCCTGCTGCTGTTCATCGAACGCGCCCTGTATCTCCATCGGGGGCAAATCCGCTCCACCCAGTTTCTCGGTGGCATCAAGAACATCGTCGGCAAACGACGGATCGTGGAGGCATTGACCGTGGCGGAGGAAACGCCGGGGCCGGTTGCCGCCATCGTAAAGGCGGGCCTGTTGCATTTCGAGGAGCCGGAGGACAAGATACGATCGGCGATGACCGAGGCCGCCCTGGTGGAGATTCCGGCGCTGGAGCGTCGGATTGGATCACTGTCCGCGATCGCGCAAACCGCGCCTGTCCTCGGCCTGCTTGGGACGGTGCTCGGGATGATCCAAACCTTCCATCAGTTCGAGCAGCAGGGTTCATACGCGGAGGGCGCCGCGCTTTCAGGGGGATTCTGGCAAGCCATGCTGACGACCGCGGCGGGATTGGCGATCGGGGTGGTCGCCCGACTCGGGCATCACTTCCTCGCCGGCCGGGTGCGGGCCCTTGTCCATGATATGGAGTGGGTTGGAAACGATCTGCTGCAGTTCCTTCTCGCTGAACGCCGCCGCGGCTATGTGCGCCCGGAGGGTGAACTGGCTGCCGTGGAGAAGGAAACAGCCGCCCCGCCCGGCGAGCCGTGATCACCCGCCCTTTCAATTTTGAGGCTCATCTCTCGGCGCCGTCCACGCGCTTTGAGAGCGTGCCTTTCATCAACGTCGGCGTGCTTGGGCTTTTTTTTGTTCTTCTGAGTTCGCGCTTTGTAATCGCACCAGGAATTCTGCTGGACCTGCCGATGGTGGATGGCATGCCGCGAGATATCGCTGCGGCGAGCCGCGTGCTGACCCTGAGCGAAAGCCAGGGCGCAGAGATGCTCATTTTCGAGGGAAGGATGTGCACCCTGGAATCGTTTGAGAAGCTGCTGACGGGCCGCGAGGAGGAGTTCAAATCGGAGGTGTTGCTGGTCAGGGCTGACGGTGACGTGTCGCTTCAATTGCTGGCGCGCGTCTGGAAACTGAGTGTTCAGGCCGGTTTCAACCGGATACTCCTCGCCGCGGAGGCGAAGTCGGCTGCTGATGGCGCTTTCCCGTGACCTCTGGCGAGAATGGAGCTGTCGCGTCCGAGGAGCGGGACCGCCAGAAGGGGCGCGGCAAATCGGCAGGGCGCCGGCGAAGCGCGGAGCGTTGGTTGGCGGCGGGCTTGCTGACAGTCGGCCTCCATCTGGCTGCTTTCTTCCTCCTCAGGATACCCGTCCCCGAGGGTCCGGAAGAAATCGAGCAGCAAGCGAGGCTGGCGTGGATCGGACAGAGTCCGTCCAACGCGGATTCGATTCTTGGCGAGCAGCTTCTGCTTTTTGACAACGCTCCGCTGTTTCTGCCAACCACTTGGAACGCAGGGGCTGCGGAGAATGTAGCGGCTGCAAACCGTTCGCCGACCGGGATTTTTGAAGGGTTTCCGACGCGGCTGACCGTTGCGGAGCTGAAAAGTCCGCAGGTGCTGAAGTTGCTTCCGGATGGTATTGAATCGCCGGTCGAAGGCATCGGCCTGCTGCACTTCAATCTTTTTTCGGCTTTTGGCCGGTCGGATTCGGAACTGCGGGCGCTGGATCCGCGGCTGGCGCACATCGAAGTCTGGGCTGCCTTCTCCGGCCGGAAGTTGGGTTCGAGAGTGGTCCGGCGAAGTGCGCTCGCCGAAGATTCGGAATGGCCGGATTGGGAACCCTTCGAGGTGCTCGTGGATGTGAATGCAGCAGGAGGGCAGGCTCCACCGCTTGTCGTCCGTGGCTCAGGTTCAGGCGTTGTGGATGCGTTTTTTCGATCCTACATCGCCCAGGAACTGCGCGTCGACCTGTCCTACGGTCCCGGCTACTACCGTCTTCTGGTTGGTCCCTGACCAACTCCGGGGAGCGCAAAAACGGGCCTTATCACGTCGTGCCAAGGGCTTGCACGCGTGGTTGTGACGTGCTGCGAAAATCGTTAACATTTCGATTGACGGCGATTTTTGCGAAGATCAATTTAACCCTTCTTTTTTCATCCTTCAGGCCCTTCCTGCTAAGGCCCTTGTAGCTCAGTCGGTAGAGCACGTCCTTGGTAAGGACGAGGTCACCGGTTCAAGTCCGGTCGAGGGCTCCAGGATCGGAATCCGTCTGATTTCCGCGGTAAAATAGGAACTCACGTTACACAACCTCACAACCACATGGCAAAAGGAACCTTCGAGAGAACAAAGCCACACGTCAACGTCGGCACGATCGGCCACGTTGACCATGGAAAGACGACCCTGACGACCGCCATTCTTAAGGTGCAGTCGGAGAAGGGTTTGGCTGTGTTCAAGTCCTATTCGGAAATCGCCAAGGGCGGCACCGTGCGAGACGCCTCCAAGATCGTGACAATCTCGGTCGCGCACGTGGAATATGAGAGCGACCGCCGCCATTATGCTCACGTCGATTGCCCGGGGCATGCCGACTTCGTGAAGAATATGATTACAGGTGCGGCTCAGATGGACGGTGCGATCCTCGTGGTCAGTGCCGCGGATGGGCCGATGCCACAGACCCGCGAGCACATCCTCCTTGCCCGCCAAGTGGGAGTTCCCAGCATCGTGGTTTACCTGAACAAGGTTGACCTGATTGATGACTCAGAGCTGCTCGACCTCGTCGAGATGGAGATTCGCGAACTTCTCAGCAAGTACCAGTTCCCGGGTGACACGGTCACGCTGATCCGTGGATCGGCGACCGCAGCCCTTGAAGGCTCTGAAGAAGGGAAGGCTGCCATTCAGGCGCTAATGGAGGCGATCGACAAGGACATTGCCGAGCCGGCCCGCGAGATCGACAAGCCTTTCCTGATGTCGGTCGAGGACGTCTTCTCGATCACGGGCCGCGGCACCGTGGCCACCGGCCGTATCGAGCGTGGCATCTGCAAGGTGGGTGACACGGTCGAAATCGTGGGACTTCGCGACACCAGTTCCACGGTGATTACCGGAGTCGAGATGTTCCGCAAGATGCTGGATCAGGGGCAGGCCGGCGACAACGTCGGCGTTCTCCTGCGCGGTGTCGACAAGGATGGCATCGAGCGCGGCCAGGTCATCGCCGCGCCCAAGTCCATCACTCCGCACAAGCGCGCCAAGGCCGAGATCTACGTCCTTTCCAAGGACGAGGGCGGCCGTCACACTCCTTTCTTCAATAATTATCGTCCGCAGTTCTACTTCCGCACGACCGACGTCACCGGAATCATCAAGCTTCCGGAAGGCGTCGAGATGGTGATGCCTGGTGACAACATCAACCTCGAGCTCGAGTTGATTGCTGCGATCGCGATGGAAAAGACCCAGCGATTTGCGATCCGCGAAGGCGGTCGCACGATCGGTGCCGGTCGTATTACGGAGATTCTCGAATAAGTTCTTCCCGCAATTGGCACCGCGCCGAGACTCCCGAACCCGGGGTCTCGGCTGTCGTGTTTAACTGCACGCGAAGGCCAGTAGCTCAATTGGTAGAGTAGCGGTCTCCAAAACCGTCGGTTGGGGGTTCGAGTCCCTCCTGGCCTGCCAAATCTTCGTTCATGAAAAACCCGTTCCGCAGTTTCCGAATTTTCGCCGGGGAAATGGTCGGCGAACTCAAAAAGGCCACGTGGCCGACGCGCAGCGAGCTTCGCGATTCCACGCTGGTCGTGATTGTGGCTGTCATCATCCTTGGCGTATTCACCAGCATTGCGGACTTTTCCCTCTACCAGGTCGTGAACCTGTTTACCAGTTGGGTGGGCTGAGGACCCCTTATCATTCAGACCATGTCGACTGAACCGTCCGCGCGTGCCGGCGCCCAGTGGTTTGCGGTGCATACCCTCTCCGGCAAGGAGGGGAAAGTGAAGCAGTACATCGAGAGGTTCAAGAAAGTCGAGGAGCTCGACGACAACATCATCGAGGTTTTGCTGCCCACCGAGACCGTTTCCGAGGTCAAGCGAGGCAAGAAGATGAGCACCGTGCGCAAGCTGATGCCGGGCTACGTCTTCGTGCACATGCAGCTTTACGACGAGGATGGCAAGATCCTGAACAAGCCTTGGTATTTCGTTCGTGAGACGACGGGTGTCATCGGTTTCGTCGGTGGCGAGCGTCCGGTGCCCCTTCTCGATTCGGACATCGCGGAGATCCGCGATCGCATCGAGGCCGCATCTGGAAAGGAAGTGCCGAAGGTCCAGTATGAAACGGGTGAGGAAGTGAAGATCACCGACGGACCGTTCCTCAACCTGACCGGCCGGATCGATGAAATCGATCCGACGCGGGGAAAACTCAAAATATCAGTATCAATCTTCGGACGCTTTACGCCAGTGGAACTCGAGTACTGGCAGGTCGAGCGCGCAACCAGCTAACCCACCATGGCCAAGAAAGTCACTGGCATCATTCGTCTTCAACTTCCGGCTGGCGCCGCCAACCCGGCTCCTCCGGTCGGTCCCGCGCTCGGCGCCCAGGGCGTCAACATCATGGCGTTTTGCAAGGAGTTCAACGCACGCACCAAGGAACAAGCCGGTCTGATCCTGCCGGTGGTTATCACGGTCTATGCGGACAAGTCCTTCACCTTCATCCTCAAGTCCCCGCCGGCGGCGATCCTCCTGAAGAAGGCGGCGAATATCGCCTCCGGATCCGCGGTTCCGAATCGCGACAAAGTCGGGAAGGTGACCCGCAAGCAACTTCTCGAGATCGCCAACACCAAGAAGAAGGACCTCAACGCCAAGAGCGACGAGGCCGCCATCAATGTCATCGCCGGGACTGCCCGCAGCATGGGCATTGACGTCGTCGACTAACCACCAAACCGCAGGAGCCTCACGGCGTTCGCACTGCACTACACATGGTCAAACTAAGCAAACGATACAAAGCAGCCACGCAGGCCGCCGACCTGGGAAAGGATTATTCCATCCCGGAGGCGGTTGCGGTTCTCTACAAGCTGCCGAAGGCCAAGTTCGACGAGACGGTTGAGCTTTCATTCCGTCTCGGAGTCGATCCCCGGCAGGGTGATCAAATGGTGCGCGGAACGGTTTCGCTGCCAAACGGCAGTGGCAAGAAGATCCGCGTTCTCGCCTTTACAGAGAATCCCCAGGCCGCTCTCGACGCGGGTGCCGAATACGCCGGCCTGAAGGAGTATCTGGCCAAGATCCAGGAAGGCTGGATGGATTTCGATGTCGCGGTGGCGACTCCTGAAGCCATGAAGGAGGTCCGGACGATCGCGCGGGTGCTCGGTCCGAAGGGGCTCATGCCGAACCCGAAATCGGGTACGGTCAGCGATAACCTCTCGCAGGCGATCAAGGAAGTGAAGGCTGGCCGCGTCGAATTCAAGATGGACAAGGCCGCCAACATCGGTGTCGGCGTAGGCAAGCGGTCGTTCACGCCCAACCAGATCGTGGAAAACGTCAATGCTTTGCTGGCGGCCATCGGCAAGGCGCGTCCCGCCTCTTTCAAGGGCAAATACCTGCATAATGTAGTCCTCTCCGCGACGATGAGCCCCGGCGTCCGCCTGGCATCGAGCGAATACTCGAAGCTGTGATCGATCCGGGAGCCGAATAAAATGAGATCCGAAAAAGAATTTCTCGTCGAGGAAGTCGCCAATCACCTGCGCAAGTCGGACTACGTCTACCTTGCGAATTTCGACCGCATCACGGTGTCCGATGTGGGCGCACTGCGTGACAAGCTCGCTGCCGAAAAGGCGGAATTTCACGTGGTGAAGAACAGCATCCTCCGGGTGGCGGCCAAGCGCCTTGAGTTGCCAGATCTCGAAAACTGGCTTACTGGACCCACAGCGATTGTGGTGGGAGGAAAGAATCCGTCCGGTGTGGCGAAAGTCATCCGGTCCTTCTTCGACAGCGCTTCGAAGGGGGAGGTCAAGGTAGGCGTCGTCGCCAAGAAAACGTACAACGCGCAGGAAGTTAAGACGCTTTCCGAGCTCCCCTCTTTGGATGTTCTTCGCGCCCAGTTGCTCGGCCTGCTCTCCAGTCCCGCCCGCAGCCTCCTCTTCGTATTCAATGGCGTTCCAGCCGGCCTGCTCAATGTCCTGCAGGCCAGGGCCAAGGAAGCCGCCAACTGATCCGCTTCAATTCCAACACTTTTCGGAAGTCGGGATTCTCCCTGCGGCCGGAACCAAAAAAACAACCTCCAACGAACAAGGCCCGGAGCTCCGGCTCTTAAATGCTCCTGGTAGAGCGCGAGCCATTCAAGGAAACCGTCATGTCTACCATCACCAAAGACCAAGTCATTGACTGGCTTAGCGCCCAGTCGGTTCTCGAGATCGCGGGTCTCGTCAAAGACCTCGAAGCAAAGTGGGGCGTGAGCGCCGCCGCTCCCGTGGCCGCCGCCGCCGCCCCAGCCGCCGCCGCCGCGGCCGCTCCCGCCGAGGAGAAGACCGAGTTCGATGTCGTCCTTGTCGCTGCCGGCGCCAACAAGATCGGCGTCATCAAGGAAGTCCGCGCTGTCACCAGCCTCGGGCTGAAGGAAGCCAAGGATCTCGTCGAAAGCGCCCCAAAGCCGGTCAAGGAGGGCGTCTCGAAAGCAGACGCCGAGGAAATCAAGAAGAAGCTCGAGGCCGCTGGTGCCAAGGTCGAGCTCAAGTGACGTTGTCCCGGACGTACAAGCTCCTGTTTAACGCTCCAAGACAGGTCCGGAGTATCCGGGCCTGTCTTGCCCATTTTTGTAAACGGTTCGCCGCGCGACCGATTTTGCGCAGCACCCGCCCCCAGTTCCTTCCCAACCGAATCCAATAGGAGTTCCCATGGTCGACCGCAACAACTTCGGCAAACTCAAGGAAGTCATCCAGCCGCCCAATCTCATCGAGATCCAGATCAACTCTTACTTGGAGTTCATCCAGAAGGAGGTTGGCGCCAGCCAGCGAAAGCCGGTCGGCCTCGAGGCCGTTTTTCGGGAGGTTTTCCCGATCCAGAGCTACGACGAGCGACTCACGCTCGAGTACGTCTCGTACACGATCGGCGAGCCCAAGAACACGGAACTCGAGTGCTACCGCGAGGGTATCACCTATTCCGTCCCGCTCTACGTGAAGCTTCGTCTGCGCGAGGAGGCCTTCATCAAGGACGAGGAGATCTACATGGGCGAGATCCCGATGGTGACCGACCGCGGTTCATTCATCATCAACGGCGCGGATCGCGTCGTGGTCAGCCAGCTGCACCGCTCCCCCGGTATTTGTTTCGAGGTGGCCACCCACCCGAACGGGAAGTTGCTGCACTCGTTCCGCATCATTCCTGATCGTGGCACCTGGCTCGAGGTGCAGTTCGACAACAACGACCTGCTTTACGTCTACCTCGATCGCCGCCGCCGCCGCCGCAAGTTCCTGATCACGACTTTGCTTCGTGCGCTCGGCTACAGCACCGACGTCGAACTCCTGGGGCTTTTCTACGAGATCCAGGACCTCGAAACCACCAAGGCCCTCGATCTGGAAAACGTTTCGAACCTGGTCCTGGTTGAGGACGCCATCGACGCCCAGAAGGGCGTCGTCCTCGCCCGCGCCTTCGAGCCGCTGACCAAGGCGATCGTGCGCCAGTTCGAGCAGCATGGCATCCACTCCCTGCGCGTCATCGACACCACGGTCGACGAAGGTGCCATCATCCGCGCGCTCAAGAAGGATCCTACGAGGAACGAGGAGGAGGCGCTCAAGGAAATCTACAAGCGCCTTCGTCCCGGCGAGCCTCCGACGGTTGCCAATTCCAAGGCTCTTCTCAAGCGGCTGTTTTTCGACGCGAAACGCTACGATCTCGGCCGGGTGGGGCGCTACAAGATCAACCAGAAGCTCAACCTGAAGACCGATCTCGAGGCCGGGCGCATCCTCAACTCCGAGGATATCGTGGAGGCCTCGAAGTATCTCATTCGCCTCAAGAGGGGGGATGGGGTCGTGGACGACATCGATCACCTCGGAAGCCGCCGCGTCCGCACCGTGGGCGAACTGCTGGCCAACCAGTGCCGCGTCGGGCTGGCCCGCACCGAGCGGCTGGTGCGCGAGCGCATGACGCTTTTCGACCAGAGCGTCGACTCGATCACCCCGCAGAAGCTCATCAACCCGAAGGCGCTCACCACCGTCATCCGGGACTTCTTTGCGCGCAGCCAGCTTTCGCAGTTCATGGACCAGATCAATCCCCTGGCCGAACTGACCCACAAGCGACGCCTCTCGGCGCTCGGACCGGGCGGCCTCAATCGCGACCGCGCCGGCTTCGAGGTTCGCGACGTGCATCCTTCGCACTACGGCCGCATCTGCCCGATCGAAACGCCGGAAGGTCCGAACATCGGCCTCATCAACTCCCTCTCGATCTACTCGCGGGTCAACGAATTCGGATTCATCGAGACACCATATCGCATCTGCGAAGGCGGACGTGCCACCGAGACGATCGACTACCTGACGGCAGACCAGGAGGAGGGCAAGGTCATCGCGCAGGCGAACTCCGAGGTCGACGAACGGGGCAACTTCATCGGCCGCGTCACGGTTCGCAAGAGCGGCAACTTCCTCGAAGTCGATCCGCAGGAGGTCGACTACATGGACGTGTCACCAAAGCAGCTTGTATCCGTTGCTTCAGGACTCGTGCCATTCCTCGAGCATGACGACGCCAACCGCGCCCTCATGGGCTCGAACATGCAGCGGCAGGGGGTCCCGTTGCTCAAGACGGAGGCGCCCTTCGTGGGAACGGGAATCGAGGAGCGCGTCGCCCGCGACTCGAAGACCGTCGTCGTCACCGACCACGACGGCATTGTCGCCACGGTTGACGCGCGGCGCGTCGTGATCAGCAAGGACGGCGAGCTTCCCGCGAGGTTCGATCGCCATCCGAAGTCGGATCCCAAGGCCGGCATCTGGGTGTACGAACTCCGCAAGTTCATGCGGTCGAACGCGGGCACCTGCTTCAACCAGAAGCCCATCGTCAAAAAGGGCGCAGCGGTAAAGGCGGGCGACATCATCGCCGATGGCCCTTCGACCGACCGCGGCGAACTCGCCCTCGGCCGCAACGTGCTCGTCGCGTTCATGCCGTGGAATGGATATAATTTCGAGGACGCCATTCTCATCTCCGAGAAGGTGCTCAAGGAGGACATCTTCACCTCGATCCACATCCAGGAATTCGAAGTCACCGCCCGTGATACGAAACTCGGTCCCGAGGAGATCACGCGTGATATTCCCAACGTCGGTGAAGACGCGCTCAAGAACCTCGACCACAACGGAGTCATCCGTGTCGGCGCCGAAGTGAAGCCAGGCGACATCCTCGTCGGCAAGATCACGCCGAAGAGCGAGACCGAGCTTGCCCCGGAGGAAAAGCTCCTCCGGGCGATCTTCGGTGAAAAGGCCGCCGACGTGAAGGACACCTCGCTCGTGGTGCCCTCGGGCGTCAACGGCATCATCATGGACGTCAAGGTCTCGAGCCGGGTCGACTTCGAGAAGGAGAAGCTCAGCCCGTCCGATCGCCGCCGCCAGGTGAAGCAGATCAACGAGGACTACAAGACGCAGATGGAGAAGCTTCGCGAGGGGCTGACCGAGGCGTTGTCCAACATCCTGCTCGGCGAGAAGATCCCCCTCGATGTCATCAACGGCGACACCGGCGAGGTCATCATCCCGGCCAATCGCAAGATCACCAAGACGCTGCTGCGCAAGCTCGCCGCCGTTTCGAAGCACATCGAGATCGATCCGTCACCGGTTCGCATCAAGATCATGGAGATCATCGGTTCCTACCAGTCGAAGTTCGACGAACTCGACACGGATCGCGAGCGCAAGATCGGCGGAATCGAGTCGGGCGATGAGGTTGCTCCCGGCGTCATCAAGCAGGTGAAGGTCTATGTTGCGACCAAGCAGAAGCTCGAGGTCGGGGACAAGATGGCTGGCCGCCACGGAAACAAGGGCGTCGTCGCCAAGATCGTTCCCGAGGAGGACATGCCTTTCCTGCCGGACGGGACGCCGATTCAGATCTGCCTGAATCCCCTGGGCGTGCCTTCGCGCATGAACGTGGGGCAGGTGCTCGAGACTCACCTGGGCTGGGCCTGCAGCAAGCTCGGGTTTCGCGTGGCGACTCCCGTCTTCGACGGAATCGCCGAGAAAAAGGTTCGCGAGTATCTCAGGGAGGCGGACCTTCCCGTGTCGGGAAAGAGCGCCCTCTACGACGGACGGACCGGGGAGAAACTCGATCAGGAAGTCGTCGTGGGCTACATCTATATGATGAAGCTCAACCATCTTGTGTCGCACAAGATCCACGCCCGCGCGGTCGGTCCCTATTCGCTCGTCACGCAGCAGCCGCTGGGAGGAAAGGCCCAATATGGCGGCCAGCGTTTCGGGGAGATGGAGGTCTGGGCCCTCGAGGCCTACGGCGCCGCCTACACGCTCCAGGAACTGCTCACGGTGAAGTCAGACGACGTGGCCGGACGAACCAAGATCTATGAGTCGCTCGTCAAGGGCGACACGTCGTTGTCGGCGGGCACGCCGGAGTCCTTCAACGTGTTGATCAAGGAAATGCAGGCGCTCGGGCTCGACGTCCGGCTCCAGAAGGTGGACGCCCTGAACAGCGCCATCTAGTCAATAATCAATAACATTTCGAAAAACCCTATGAGTACGGAAGAAGCACGCCAGGCACTGGGCGCCGAACGCGAAGAGTCGTTCGATTGCGTCTCCATTTCCGTCGCCTCGCCGGACACGATCCGTTCGTGGTCGCAAGGTGAGGTCAAGAATCCCGAGACGATCAACTATCGCACGTTCAAGCCGGAGCCGGGAGGTCTTTTCTGCCAGAAGATTTTCGGACCCGTGCGGGACTACGAGTGCGCCTGCGGGAAGTACAAGCGGATCAAGTACAAGGATGTCATCTGCGATCGCTGCGGCGTCGCCGTCACGGTGTCCCGGGTGCGGCGCGAGAGAATGGGCCACATCGAGCTCGCCGTCCCCGTCGCGCATATCTGGTTTCTCAAGAGCATGCCCAGCCGCCTGGGATTGCTTCTCGACATGACGGCCCGCTCGTTGGAGCGCGTCATCTACTACGAGAACTACATGGTGGTCGATCCGGGCCGGACTCCGCTGGAGGAGAAGCAGCTTCTCACCGACACGGAGTTCCGCCAGGCGATCGAGGAATACGGTGACGACGCATTTGTCGCGCGCATGGGCGCGGAGGCGATTCGCGACGTTCTGGGCCGCATGGACCTCGAAGCCACGGTGGCCGAGCTGCAGGAATCGATGCGGAGCACGCGCTCGAAGCAGATCAAAAAGAAGCTGGCGAAGCGTCTGAAGGTCATCCAGGGCTTCATCAAATCGAAGTCACGTCCGGAGTGGATGGTGCTCGAAGTGCTTCCGGTGATCCCGCCGGATCTTCGGCCGCTGGTTCCCCTCGAGGGAGGGCGCTTCGCGACCTCGGATCTCAACGATCTCTACCGGCGCGTCATCAACCGCAACAATCGTCTTCGCAACCTTCTCCAGCTGAAGACGCCGGATGTCATCATCCACAACGAGAAGCGCATGCTGCAGGAGGCGGTCGACGCACTTTTCGACAACGGCCGTCACGGTCGCCCGGTTACGGGCGCCGGCAACCGTCCGCTCAAGTCCCTCAGCGACATGCTCAAGGGCAAGCAGGGCAGGTTCCGCCAGAATCTACTGGGCAAGCGCGTCGATTACTCGGGTCGTTCCGTCATCGTCATCGGCCCCGAGCTCAAACTGAGCCAGTGCGGCCTGCCCAAGAAGATGGCGCTCGTGTTGTTCGAGCCGTTCATCATCCGTCGCCTGAAGGAACTCGGCTTCGTGCACACCGTGCGCGGCGCGCGCAAGATGATCGAGAAGAAGTCGCCGGAGGTGTGGGACATTCTCGAGGAGGTCACCAAGGGGCATCCGGTCATGCTCAACCGCGCGCCGACCCTGCACCGCCTGTCGATCCAGGCTTTCGAGCCCGTGCTGATCGAGGGCGAGGCGATTCGCGTCCATCCGCTTGTCTGCACGGCCTACAATGCCGACTTCGACGGAGACCAGATGGCGGTCCACGTCCCGCTCTCGATGGAAGCGGTCATGGAGGCGAAGATGCTGATGATGTCCACGAACAACATCTTCTCGCCATCCAGCGGAAAACCGATCCTCACGCCCTCGCAGGACATCGTTCTGGGGGCCTACTACCTCACGATCAAGCCGCGCAAGGAGCCGGCCAAGGGCGAGCGTGTTTTCCTCATGGGAACCGTTGCCGAAGTGCTCTTCGCTGAACTCGACAGTGCCGTCAACGTGCACGACTGGGTCGACATTCCCAATCCTGACTACGGTCGTGACACCGTTTACGGCAACAAGGATCGCAAGATACTCCGCACGACCGTGGGCCGTGTGAAGTTCAATCAGATCTGGCCGCGCGATCTCGGCTTCATCAACTTCCCGGTGCCCAAGAGCAAGCTGGGCGATCTGATTCTCAATACGTACAAGGTCGCCGGAGACTCCGCCACGATCGAAATGCTCGACGCCTTGAAGGAACTCGGGTTCGCCGTGGCCACCAAGGCTGGCATCTCGATTGGTATCGACGACATGATCATCCCGCCGGCCAAGGTGGAGATCGTCGCCGGCGCCCGCCGGCGCATCGAGGAGGTCGAAGGACAATACCGGCGCGGCATCATCACGACCGGCGAGCGCTACAACAAGATCATCGATATCTGGACCAGCGCGACCGACCAGATCGCCAAGGCCGTGTTTGAGAAGCTCGAATCCAACGACGGCAAGGGCGGCGTCAATCCGGTGTTCCTGATGATGGATTCCGGCGCCCGGGGCAACCGCCAGCAGGTTCGGCAGCTGTGCGGAACGCGGGGCCTGATGGCCAAGCCATCCGGCGAGATCATCGAGCGGCCGATCCTCTCGTCATTCCGCGAGGGTCTCACCGTGCTCGAATATTTCATCTCCACCCACGGTGCCCGCAAGGGTCTTGCCGACACCGCGCTCAAGACCGCGGACGCCGGCTACCTCACTCGCAAGCTTTGCGATGTTGCGATGGATGTCATCATCACCGAGGAGGACTCGGGATCCCGGGACGGCATCTGGAAGCGGGCGATATTCGAAGGCGACGACGAGATCGTGGCCCTTCGTGAACGCATTGTCGGCCGGTTTTCGAGCGACGACATTCCGAATCCCCTCAATCCGTCCGAATACCTCGTCCACTCCGGAGAGTTCATTTCCGAGGAGATCGCCGCCAAGATCGACGAGGTCGGCATTGAGCGGGTGAAGGTCATGTCACCTCTGACCTGTACTTCCGAGCATGGCATCGATGCCAAGTCCTACGGCATCAACCCGGCGACCAATCGAGTGGCAAAGCTCGGTGACGCCGTGGGCATCATCGCGGCGCAGTCGATCGGTGAGCCTGGGACGCAGCTGACGATGCGCACGTTCCATATCGGCGGTGTTGCCAGCAAAATCTTCAAGAACCCCGAGATCACCATTCGCAATCGAGGCACGTTGAGGTACAAGGGGTTGCGTATGGTGCAAACCAAGGAGGGAGCCAACATCGTCCTCAACAAGACGGGCTCCATTCAGATCTTCGACGAGAGCGACCGCGAACTCGAGGCTTACGACATCGTCGTGGGATCGGTGCTCCTTGCATCCGATGGCCAGGTGGTCGAAAAGGGCGCGCGAATCGCGGTCTGGGATCCCTACAACATCCCGGTTCTGTCCGAGAAGGCGGGGCTTATCTCCTTCCGCGACATGATCCCGGGGGTCACGATCAAGCGCGATCTCGACGAAAGCACCGGCCGCATCGCCACGACGGTGATCGAGCACAAGGAGGACCTCAATCCGACGGTCGAGATCCTGGATCGCGAGACACGCAAGCCGATCGCGACCTACAGCATCCCGACCGGCGCGCAGGTGGTGGTCAACGAGCGGGACGAGATCTCCGCCGGATCGCTGCTGGCAAAGACTCCGCGCCAGGCTTCCAAGACCAGGGACATCACCGGCGGTCTTCCGAGGGTGGCCGAGCTCTTTGAGGCGCGACGGCCGAAGGAGGCAGCCGAGATGGCCCGCATCGACGGTGTCGTTTCCATGGGCGGGACGGTGCGCGGCAAGCGCCGCCTCATCGTCACAAACGAGGAGGCCGGTCAGGAGGAGGAGCACCTGATTCCGCACGGCAAGCAGATCATCGTGCAGCCGGGAGACCGCGTTTCCAAGGGGCAACACCTGACGGAGGGCTCCGCGGACCCGCATGAAATTCTCGAGATCCTCGGGCCTTCAGCCCTCTACGACTTCCTCCTCAACGAGGTTCAGGAGGTCTATCGCCTCCAGGGAGTGACCATCAATGACAAGCATATCGAGGTGATCATCCGCCAGATGCTTCGCAAAGTCCGCATCACGGACCCGGGCGACACCGAATGGTTCTGGGGCGAACAGATCGAGCGCACGCATTTCCTCCGCGACAACAAGCGGATCGTCGAGGCCGGTGGAAAGCCTGCCGAGGCCGAGCCGATCCTGTTGGGAATCACCAAGGCATCGCTCGAGACGGAGAGCTTCATATCGGCGGCGTCATTCCAGGAAACGACCCGGGTCCTCACCGACGCCTCGACCCTCGGCAAGGTCGACACGCTCATGGGGTTCAAGGAAAACGTCATCATGGGCCACCTTATTCCTGCCGGAACGGGATTGCCGCGTTTTCGGCAGCTTCGTGTGGTGCTTCCCATGGGCGCGGATCTGGCCGAAATTCCAGCCGAGACTCCTGGCGAGGTGGGCTGATTCCGCCGCAGGATTGCCGCTTTCAAAGGCCACGAGCGCGATCGCTCGCGGCCTTTTCTGTTCGTGCGGGCAGGTGTGCCCAGACCGCGATGCATCCGGTTCGCGACGGAACTCGCCAAGGGCATGGGAACGCCGAAAGCCGCGAAAACTTACTTGTCAGCGGTCGATCCGTTTGCTTGGCTCATTCTTTCATTCGAACCATGTCTGCATGCGTGACGCAGCTCCGGGTTCGATACCCATGTTAGAACGAGATCTCGTAAGTGTTCGGCGCCTCCGAACGGTGAATTTGCCGATGTCTGGCAAAAATCACTTGATTGGCTAGGGCCGGGTGCTACGTTTTGACCTTTTTCCAGTTTTCCATCGCATCATGCCCACCATCAATCAGCTCGTCCGTAAGGGTCGCCGTCAGATCCGCGCCAAGTCCAAGTCGCCGGCTCTTTCGAGCAACCCATTTAGGCGCGGCGTTTGTGTACAGGTGATGACCCGCACGCCGAAGAAGCCGAACTCTGCCATCCGAAAGGTTGCAAAGGTTCGTCTGACCAATGGCAATGAGGTGATTTCCTACATTCCGGACGAAGGGCACAACCTCCAGGAGCACAGCATCGTGCTCGTTCGCGGTGGTCGAGTTAAGGACCTTCCCGGCGTTCGTTATCACGTGGTTCGCGGTACCCTGGATGCGCTCGGTGTCGAGAAGCGCCGCCGCAGCCGCTCGAAGTACGGTGTGAAGCGTCCCAAAGCAGCAAAGTAAACCGTCATGTCGCGTCGTCGCAGAGCAACCAAACGCGTCCGGCAGCCGGACGTCCGCTACAACAGCCCGTTGGTGGCGCACCTCGTCAATGCGGTCATGCATCGCGGCAAGAGGACCACGGCCCAGCGCATCGTTTACGGCGCCTTCGAGAAGGTATCGGAGAAACTCGAAAAGGGTGATCCGGTCGACATACTCCTGGGAGCACTTGAAAACATCCGGCCGAAGCTCGAGGTGAAGAGCCGCCGGGTGGGTGGTGCCACCTATCAGGTTCCAGTCGAGATCTCATTCGAGCGCCAGGAAAGCCTCGCGCTCCGCTGGATGGTTGACGCTGCGGATGGCCGGAAAGGCACACCCATGCGCGATGCATTGGCGAACGAGATCGTCGATGCCTACAACAACACCGGCAGCATCGTCAAAAAGAAGGACGACGCTCACAAAATGGCGCAGGCAAATCGTGCCTTCGCCCATCTCCGCTGGTAACACAGATGTCCCTTGTAACAACCAAGGATAAACTGTCTCCCGCCAACGCGGCCGATCGCGCCTACCCGATGGAGTGGACGCGCAACATCGGCATCGCGGCTCACATTGATGCCGGGAAGACAACCACCACCGAGCGCATTCTCTATTATACCGGAGTCGTTCACAAGATGGGCGAGGTGCATGAAGGCACCGCGGTGACCGACTGGATGGAGCAGGAGCGCGAGCGCGGCATTACCATCACGGCCGCCGCGATCTCGTGCAACTGGACAACCTCCGGCGGCCCCTTTGCCGACATCAACCATCGCGTGAACATCATCGACACCCCCGGCCATGTCGATTTCACGGCCGAGGTGGAGCGCTCGCTTCGCGTGCTCGACGGTGCCGTCGCCGTGTTCTGCGCGGTCGCCGGTGTGCAGCCGCAGTCAGAAACCGTGTGGCGCCAGGCCACCAAATACAATGTTCCGCGCATCGCCTTCGTGAACAAGATGGACCGCACGGGCGCCAATTTCTTTGGCGCGCTCGACGACATGCGGAAGAAGCTCGGCGCCAATGCACATCCGCTTTACCTGCCGATAGGAGCAGAGGAAAACTTCAAGGGTCTGGTCGACCTCGTCAGCCAGACCGCGTTCCTGTTCGACGAGTCTGATCCGATGGGCGTGAAGTCCATGCCCACCGAGATTCCGGCGGACATGGCGGATGATGTCGCGCAGTACCGCGAAAAGCTCGTCGAAGCCGTTTCGGACTTCGACGACGCCATTGCCGAAAAGTACCTTGGCGGTGAAGCCATCGAAGCAGGCGAGCTTCAATTGGCCATCCGCAAGGCTACGGTTGCCCAGGGCTTTGTCGGAGTCATTCCTGGATCGGCCTTCAAGAAAAAAGGCGTCCAGCGGCTCCTCGACGCGGTTGTCAATTTCCTGCCCAGCCCGCTCGATCTTCCCGCCATCAATGGCGAAAACAGCGATGGGGAGCCCGTGACGATCACGCCTGACGACAATGCGAAAGTCACGGCGCTCGCGTTCAAGCTCTGGAGCGATCCCTACGTGGGTAAGCTGGTCTTCATCCGCGTCTACACGGGCACGCTTTCGAAGGGGACGGTTCTCTACAATCCGCGCACGCGGCGCACTGAGCGGGTCAGCCGCTTGATGCTCATGAAGGCCGCGTCGCGTGAGGACATCGACGTCGCGCACTCCGGCGACATATGCGCCGTCATCGGCGTAAAGGGCGTGATCACGGGAGACACCCTCTGTCACGAGGATTTCGACGTCCGCCTCGAGCCTCCCACCTTCCCCGAACCTGTCATCTCGATGTCGATCGAGCCCAAGACGAAGGCGGACCAGGAGAAGATGAGCATCGGACTCGGGCGGCTGGCGGAGGAGGACCCCACGTTCCGGGTTTCCAGCAATGCCGAGACAGGCCAGACGCTCATCGCCGGCATGGGCGAGTTGCACCTCGAGATCATTCGCGATCGCCTGTTCCGCGAATTCAAGGTCGAGGCGGACGCGGGCAAACCGCAGATCGCCTATCGCGAAACGATCACTTCCGGCGCCGAAGGCATCGGCAAGTTCATCCGCCAGTCCGGCGGCCGGGGCCAGTATGGCCATGCCGTCGTGACGATCGAGCCCAACGAAAAGGGCAAGGGCATCGAGGTCGTCAACAAGATCGTGGGCGGCGCGATTCCAAAGGAATACATCAAGCCGACGATCGAGGGCATCATGGAGGCCGCCAACAACGGCACCGTGGCGGGGTATCCCGTGGTCGACTTCAAGGCGTCCATCATCGATGGAAGTTTCCACGAGGTCGACTCGTCGGAAATGGCCTTCAAGATGGCGGGCATCTTCGCGTTCAAGGAGGCCATGGCCAAATCGTCGCCGATCCTGCTCGAGCCGGTCATGAAAGTGGAGGTCTCGACTCCGGAGGAATACCAGGGGGACCTCATGGGCGACATCAACCGCCGCCGCGGCCGCATCCAGAACATGGAGACGAAGAGTGGCGCGTGCATCATCACGGCCCATATCCCGCTCGAAATGATGTTCGGGTACGTCACCGACATCCGCTCGCTCTCCA
>Ga0214472_10002877_pt1 | contig 18324 bp, 16 predicted proteins | sample RVTome_6_FD_207662 | JGI IMG/M metagenome (GOLD analysis project Ga0214472, IMG submission 207662) | Soil microbial communities from uranium-contaminated site in the Upper Colorado River Basin, Wyoming, United States - RVT140D175 | ecosystem: Environmental > Terrestrial > Soil > Contaminated >...
TCCCTGGACGCAGCTGGCCGGTCCAGAATTCGCCCGGGGGCGTTCTCCCTCGACCCGTCCACCTCGACGGCCTCGGCCCCCTGTGATAGGTTCCTCACCTTCGTAGTCGCACGAATCACACTTTTATCAACATCGTTCTTCGCGGGGCGGTGGGTGCGGGAGGATCGTCCATGAGTGGCGAGACCGTGGACCGGCACGAGCGCCTGCTCCGCAGCCTCGAGCAGTCCGGGATCTTCCTGGTCGACGAGATGACCGGGCGGCTCGAGCGCTACGCGTGCTCGCGCGGCCTCGACGAGGCGACGACCGAAGAGGTCGTGCAGGAGGCCTTCACCGCCGTCTTCCAGCGGCGCGCGAGCGTCACGCAGCCCGAGGCCTGGCTGGTGCGCGTCGTCGACCGGCGCTGTTGCGACTGGCACCGCCGGCGCTCGGCCGCGGCGCGCGCTCTCGCGGCTCTCGCGGAACGAGCTCGCGGGGCCGACTTCGGGCCATCGCACGAGGCGCTCGATCTCGCGAAGGCGCTCGCGCGGTTGCCGGAGAAGCTGCGGCAGGTCGTGCGGCTGCGCTACGTCGAAGGGCTCGGCACTACTGAGGCCGCCTCGCGCCTCGGCTACTCGCCCGAGACCTACCGTTCGACGCTCCACCGCACGCTCAAGTCGCTGCGCGAGATCCTCGGGCTCGAAAGGGACGAGGCGTCGCTGCCCGTCTCGGGATCCTGACGCCCCGCAGTCTCCCCCGGAGCGACGCCACCGAATCCACCTTCGACGCCCCGCGCGCCCGCAAGTAGCCCGCGAGCGGGTCCACCGCGTCGGCGATTCCGCGTCGGGGAGAGCTGTGAAGTGTTCGATCGTCTCGTTCGCGGCGCTCGGGCAGAGTCGGCGGCAAGGGGGCGCGCCATGAGCTGGCCTCGTCGCCTCGAGCGCGTCGTGAGGGTGCTCCCCGTCGCGACGCTCGGCACCTTCGTCTTGGCCTGCCCAGGGCCGCCGCAGCCGCTGCTCGTGTGCGTGGCCGGCGCCACCTGCGACACCGGCGACCCCTGCTCGCGCGGTGAGACGTTGTGCGACATCGACGGGCGGCGGCACTGCCTCGCTGTCGCCCGGGCCCCCGGGTGTCCGGCGGAGCCGCCGGCGACCTGCGTCGAGGACGCCGTCTGCGACACCGGCGATCCGTGCACGAGCGGGAGCGTGCGCTGCGATGCCGACGATCGGGCGCACTGCTTCGTGGTCGACCGACTGGCGGGATGCCCCGCCCCGCCGCCGTCGACCTGCGTCGCCGGCGCCGTCTGCGACACCGGTGACCCCTGCTCGCGCGGACGGATCTTCTGCGACGCCGACGACCAGGGGCACTGCCTCGCCGACGACCGGTTGTCGACCTGTCCGCCTCCGCCTCCCGGAACTTGCGTCGCCGACGCGGCCTGCGACACCGGCGACCCCTGCACGACCGGCCGCATCCGCTGCGACGTGGACGGCCGCAGCCACTGCATCGTGGTGCGGCGCGAGCCGGACTGTCCGCCGGAGCCGGCGCCGAGCTGCTTCGAGGACGCGGCGTGCGACACCGGCGACCCCTGCTCCACGGGTCGCATCCGCTGCGACGCCGACGACGGCGCGCACTGCTTCGCGATCCGCCGTCTGCCGGATTGCCCCGCCTCGCCGCCGTCGAGCTGCGTCGCGAACGCGGCGTGCGACACCGGCGATCCGTGCTCGACCGGCCGCGTCACCTGCGACCTCGACGGGCGCGCGCACTGCATCGCCCTCGAGCGGAGCGAGGGCTGCGGCTAGCGCGGGGCGCGGCTTGCGACGATCGCCCCTTCACTCCCCCCGCAGCGACACCACCGGATCGACCTTCGAGGCCCGTCTCGCCGGCAGATAGCTGGCGAGCAAACCGACGGCGAGCATGGTGGTCGACATGGCGACGAAGGTCGGGCCGTCGATCGCTTCGACGCCGTAGAGGAGGGCGCCGAGGGCGGGGGTCGCGGCGAGGGCGGCGGCGACGCCGAGGAGGACGCCGCAGGCGACGACGCGCGCTCCCTGGGCGACCACCATCCGCCGCACCTCGCGGGCGCAGGCGCCGAGCGCCATGCGCACGCCGATCTCGCGCGTGCGCTCGGCGACGACGTAGGAGAGGACGCCGTAGAGGCCGACCGCGCCCAAGACGAGCGCCAGGGCGGAGGCGATGCCGAGGGTCAGCAGCGTGAACGAGAGCTGCAGCAGCGAGTCGCGCGCCAGGCCCTCCATCGTGAAGACGCGGTACATCGGCGCCTCGGGCGCCACCTCGCGCACCAGCTCGCGGACCTCGGGGGCGATCGTCTCGGCGCGCGCCGTCTTGACGACGTAGGCCGGCGAGGCGATCCGCCAGCTCTCGCTCGACGGCCCGACGAGCGAGAGATAGAGGACCGCTTCCGGCTCGTCGCGGAAGCTGTCCTGCATCACGTCCTCGACGACGCCGACGACCGTCGCCGCGATGTCGCCGCCCGAGCTCCTGAAGCGCTGGCCGAGCGGATCCTGCCCCGGCCACAGGCGCTCTGCCGCCGAGTGGCTGACGATCGCGCTGCGCAGTGGCGTCAGCTGCTCCTCGGCGGTGAAGCCGCGGCCGGCGAGCCGCTCGATCCCCATCGTCCGGAAGTATTCGCCGGCAGTGAACGTGTAGTGCAGCAGCGTCCCGCCGTCGCCCTCGCTCGCCGTGCCCTCGGCGTAGAAGCGCCCCTCGGCGGTGCTCTCGTTGAGCGGCACGTTCTCGACCAGCCCGACCGACTCGACGCCGGGAAGCGCCGCCAGCCGGTCGAGGAAGGCGAGGTGGAAGCGCGCGAAGGCGGGGCCGTCCGCGAGCTCCGCGCGCTCCGGAGCGAACTGGAAGGTGAAGCGGTCGCGCGTCTCGTAGCCGGGATCGACCGAACGCAGCTTCGCGACGCTGCGCAGGAGCAGCCCCGAGCCGATGAGCAGGACGAGCGCGAGCGCCGTCTGGCCCGCCACCAGCACGGTGCGCAGCCACGCCCGCCGGGGCGTCGAACCGCGCCCGCCCTGGTGCAGCCGCGCGAGGTCGGGGGCCGAGGCGCGCAGCGCCGGCACGACGCCGCAGGCGGCGGCCGAGAGCAGCGCCGCCAGGAGCGTGAAGGCGAGCGTCGCCGGCCCCAGGCCGGCCTCCTCGAGGCGCGGGATGCCGGGCGGCGCCGCGCGCAGGATGGCCGGCAAGAAGAGCGCTGCGAGAGCGATCGCCAGGGCGCCGGCGAGCGCCGCCACCACCAGCGCCTCGCACATCTGCAGGCGCACGAGCTGGCCGCGGGCGGCGCCGATGGCGCGGCGCACGGCGAGGTCGCGCTGGCGGGCCTCGGCGCGCACCAGGAAGAGGTTCGCGACGTTGGCGCAGGCGACGAGGAGCACCCCGCCGAGCGCGCCGAGCAGGATCCAGAGCGGCCGGGCGACCGGGCCGAGGAGCTCCTCGTCGAGCGGCCGCACCACGGCCCGGTGCTTCTCCATCAGGCGAACGTAGTTCGGCGAGCCGCCGAAGCGCTCCGGCAGGCGGCGGGCGAGCTCGGTGAGCTCGTCGGCCAGCCGCTCGGGTGTGACGCCCGGCTTCATCCGCGCCACGAGCGGCGACCGGAAGCGGCCGGGAGTGATCCCCTCGGGGCGGAGGTGGCTCGAGATCCACAGCAGCGTGCCGTCGTGCGGAAACTGGAACTCCGGGCGCATGACGCCGACGACCGTGCGGCTCTCGCCGTTGACGTCGAGGGCGCGGCCGACGATCGACGGATCGCCGCCGAACCACGACTGCCAGAGGGCGTGGCTCAAGACCACGGCGCCCTCCTCGTCCTCCGCCGTCGGCAGCCGGCCGAGGAGCGGCCGCGCGCCGAGGGTCGAGAACAGCGTGTGCGTGGGCCACGACATCCGGATGCGCTCGACGCGCTCGGGAGTCCGCAGCGTGCTGGTGAACGAGTTGTAGGTCGAGACGTCCTCGAGGAGGCGCGAGAGCTCGCGGTAGTGGACGTAGAACTCCGACGACACGCCGAACTCGGCCGGCATGTCCGAGCCCGGCGCCGAGGCGCCGACGTGGACCAGTCGGTCGACCTGCGCGTACGGAAACGGATCGAGCAGCACGGTCTCGACGACGCTGAACATGCCGGCCGTGGCGCCGATGGCGAGGCCGAGCGTGCCGGCCGCGACGACGGTGAAGGCGGGAACCCGCCGCAGGGTACGCGCCGCCTGGCGCAGCTCGCTCGACCACTGCCTCGCGCTCCATCGCATGCCGCGCTCCCTTGCCCGCCGCTCGCGCGGCGCCATCCAGATCGGTTTCCAGCGCTCGGCGACGGCCGCGCGCACGAGGTCGAGCGCGGCGGCGAGCGCGAACCTGCCCGCCGCCAGGGCGCCTCGCGCTCGCGCCCGCTCGAGATCGCGCTCGAGCTGGCCGCGGATCTCCGCCGCGAAGCGGGCGCGGAACGGCGGCGGGAAGAGCCGCACGAGCGCGGCGAGCAGGCGACTCACGAGCGCGGCGAGCAGGCGACTCACGAGCGCCCCCGGGCGACGCCCAGCCGCGCTCGCGCCGCCGCGGCGGCGCGCCCGAGCCGGCTCGCCTCGGCCGCGAGCGCCCGGCGGCCGGCGGCGGTCAGCTCGTAGTAACGGCGCTCGAGGCCCGGATGCGGCGGCGGCTCGCCCGCCGGCGCGGTCTCCCGCAACCGGCCCGCCGTCACCAGCCTGGCGATGACGCGATAAAGCGAGCCGGCGCGGGGCACGAGCGCCCCGCCGGAGTCGGCCGCCACGGCGTCCGCGATCGCGTAGCCGTGCCGCGGACCGTCCGCCAGCGCGAGGAGCAGGTGGAACTCGAGAGGACTCGTGCCGCCAGCGCTGCCGTGAGTCATACGACCTATATACGCAGACAGAGCATTTGAGTTACGGGCGCCATCAGCGGGCGAAATTCCCTGCATGGGAGTCTCCGGGAAGGCGAAGCGGGGCGCACGAGATGGCCGCGGCCGGCCACGAACGGCGCTCTGGGCCGTGCTCCAGCGGCCCCTCTCAAGCCTCGGAGCGACAAGCGGTTAGCGGTTGCGGCGGGGACGAAGCGGCTCCCCGACGGCGGCCGGCGGCACTCGCCTTGCTTTCGGACGGCGGGCAACGGGGCGCTCGCGCGCCCCGCCAACGACACGGGGGGTGCTCTCATGAATTTGCGCGAAGCCCAGCTCTGCGTCGACTGCGAGTGGCTCTACGCTGACTCCACGAACTGCCCGCGCTGCGGCAGCCACGTCGCTTTTCCCGTCGCCCGCGCCATGAACCACAGCGTCTCGGTCGTCGCCCGCTTCGCGGCACCGCGCCGCCTGCCCGCGGCCGTCGCCCGGCCCGCGCTCGTCCGCCCCGCGTTCGCCGGCTGAGTCGCCCGAGCGCCGGCGCCTAGCCGGGCGGCGCGAGCGCCTCGGCGCGACAGCCGTCGAAGCCGAGCCGGTGGAGAAGCGCCGTCGAGCGCTCGATCTCGGGACCCTCCGGCTGCGTCGCGCGCCAGCGGCAGATCAACCGCGCCGCGCGCAATGGCTCGACCAGGGCGTCGAAGGTGGCGTCCGGCTCGGCGAGCAGGAGGTGCGCCGCGGCGGCGAGATCTCCGGCCTCGCCGCGCGCGAGGACGAACCGGATCCGCGCCGCGCGCAGCCCAGGAAATCGCGCGACGAGGGGCGCGAGAATCGCCGCCGCCTCCGCCGGACGGCGATGGGCGAAGAGCGCCTCGCCGGCGAGCCGCCGCGCCTCGCTCTCGCCGAGGTAGCGAACGAGGGTCCCGTTCAGGCGCGCCGCCTCCGCGGCTTCGACGAGCGCGGCGAGCTCGGCGAGGAGCGCCGGCTCGCCCGGCCGGGCGGCGAGCTGCTCGCGGAGCTCCCGCTTCGCCTCCTCCCGGCCGCCGCCGAGCGCGACCGCGCGCGCCGCGAGCACCGCCGTGCGCGGCTCCTCGCCGGGGCGGCCCGCGACGAGCGGCCGGGCGCGCTCGGGGCGCTCCGCCGCGAGCCAGAGCGTCGCCGCGTCGAGCCGCAGCGCCTCGGCCTCGGCGGCGGGAGCGCGCGGCGCGCGGAGCACCTCCTCGACGAGGGTCGCGGCGCGGGCGGCGGCGAGCTCGGGCTGCTGCGCCAGCGCGGCGGGCCAGAGCTCGTCGAGCCAGCGCGCGCCGTGGGCGAGCGCCGCGTCGCCGGCGCGGCGAAAGCGCGGCTCGTCGCCTTTCTCGCGCGCGGCGCGCGCCTCGGCGAGCCGGGCGGAGGCGCGCAGGCGAGCCCCGCGCTCCTGGCGCTCCCGCGACGCCTCGGCGGCGGGGAGCGCGAGCGCCAGGGCGAGGAGAGCGGCGAGCGACCCGGCGCCGATCCGTCGGCGCGCCACCGTCGCGCGGTCGAGCAGGAGGGCGAGCGCCGCGACGGCGAAGTAGTAGAGCGGCGCGAGCAGGGGGAGCCGCTGCCGCGCCGAGCTGTAGAAGACCAGCACGACCGCGAGCTGAACGAGGAGCAGCGCGACGAGCGGCGCCGCGCCGCGCCCGGCGCGCCGCTCCGCGAGCAGTCCGACGAGCGCCAGCGCAGCGAGCAGCGAGAACGGCAGCGACGGCCAGCGCCCGAGCTGCAAGTCGAAAGCCCACGCCTGAGGCGTATCGTGCCAGGCGAATTCCTGCAGGGTGAAGCGGAGCTTCGTGAGCTCGAGCGCGAGCCAGCGCCGCGGGTGATCGCGCACGAAGGCGATCGCGCGCGCCGCCCACAGCCGGTTGACGGCGGCGACGCCGAGCCCGGGGTCGCCGAGCTCGGCGCGCGCGACGGTGCGGTAGGCCGCGTGCTCGGGGTCGGCGGCGGCGAGGTCGAGCTGCGCCAGCGCGCGCACCGTCGCCGGGTACTGGGCGCTCGTGCCGCGCGCCACGGCGCCGTTACCCTCGAACAGGACGGTGCCCGGATTCATCCGCGGCGCGCCCGGCGCGCCCGCGATCGACCACGCCCCGGCGGCGAGGAGCGCGAGCACGGCGAGAGAGGGCGCGAGCAGCCACGCCGCCCAGCGCCGGCGGGCGGCGGCGCCGCCGGCGCCCGGCGGAGCGAGCAACGCGAGCAGCGCGACGAACGGCAGCGCGGTCGGCCGGGTGGCGAGCGCGAGCGCGCCGAGCGCTCCGGCGGCGGCGGCGCCGCGGCGAGCGCAGACGGCGGCCGCCAGCATCAGGACGGCGAGCAGGAGGTCGGGCTCGAGCAACCGGCCGTGGACGAGCAGCTGGCGGTCGAGGGCGAGCAGGGCGGCGCCGACGAGCGCGAGGCGCCGGCCGAAGCGCTCGGCGAGCAAGAGGTGGAGCAGGGCGACCGCGAGGCCGGCGAGCGCGACCTGGAGGGCGACGACGACCGCCGCCGAGTCGAGCCCGGCGCGCTCGAGCAGCCAGAAGAGGCGGAAGTAGAGGGGGCTGAAGTCGAGCAGCCGTTCCTCGGCGAGCCGGCCCTCGATCCACCCTCTGGCCGCCAGCGGGTACTTGAGGAACCGGCCGCTGGGCACGGCGGCGAGCAGCGCCGCGTGCAGCAGCACCGTGCCCGCGGCGAGCACCCACGGCTGCCAGCGGCCGCGCGCGGTCTCGCCGCGCGCGGCGGGCGCCGCCGGCGGCGGAAGCGAGTCGGCGGGCATCGGCAGCGCAGGATAAGCGGCGCCGTCGCGGCGCGGCAACCGCCGGCACCCGGCCTGCCCTCTTGACAAACTCGAACGATGTTCTCTAGATTAACGTCGTTAAGTCGAAGAACGTCGTTCTTCGCCTGCGCGCCATGGGCACCCACGAACGCCGCGACCGCGAGAAGCAGCAGCTGCGCAGGAAGATCCTCGCCGCGGCGCGCAAGCTCTTCGTCGAGCGCGGCTACGAGGCGGTGACCATGCGCGAGATCGCGCGCGCGATCGAGTACTCGCCGACGGCGATCTACCTCCACTTCCGCGACAAGAAGGCGGTGATGGACGCCATCTGTGACGAGGATTTCCTCGCCCTCGCCAAGCGCTTCTGGAAGATCGGCGCCATCGTCGACCCGGTCGAGCGCATTCGCCAGGCGGGGCTCGCCTACGCCGAGTTCGGCCTGCGCCACCCGCACCACTACCGCCTCATGTTCCTCGCCCCGCACCCGCCGCACCGGGTCGAGGACAGCGCGCTCGAGCACGGCAACCCCGACCAGGACGCCTACGCCTTCCTGCGCGGCGCCGTCTCGGAGGCGATCGCCGCCGGCCGCTTCCGCCGCGGCTTGGACGACGCCGACCTCGTCTCGCAGCTGGTGTGGTCCGCGATCCACGGCCTGGTGGCGCTCGTCGTCGTCAAGTACGACGAGCCGTGGATCGACTGGCGGCCGAAGAAGAAGCTCGTCGCCGAGATGGTCGAGCTCACTCTGCGCGGCCTGCTGCGCGCGCCGGCGGAGGGCTGAGCGGTGCCCAACCTCGCGCTCCGCAACCTCTGGCACGACCGGCTGCGCTCGGCGATGACCGTCGCCGGCGTCGCCTTCGCCGTGACCCTCGTCTTCGTGCAGATCGGGCTCTTCTTGGGGCTGCTCGACAACGCCTCGGTGACCATCGAGCGCATCGACGCCGATCTCTGGGTGACCTCGAAGAACACGCCCAACGTCGACTTCGCCCACAGCTTCCCGGAGAGCCGCGTCCAGCGCGTGCGCTCGGTGCCCGGCGTCGCGCGCGCCGACAACCTGCTGGTGCAGTTCCTCAACCTGCAGCTGCCGAGCGGCGCCGAGGAGGGGATGCTCGTCTACGCCCTCGAGGACTTCGCGCGCTGGGGGATCCCGTGGCGCGTCGTCGAAGGCAACCTCGCCGACCTCAGGCGCGGCGACTTCCTCGTCCTCGACGACTCGGCCGAGCGCCGCTACGGGCCGTTCGCGGTCGGCGACTACCGCGAGATCGTCGGCTACCGGGTCAAGATCATCGGCCGCACGCGCGAGGCGCTGTCGTTCACCACGACGCCGATCGGCTTTCTCGACTACGACCTCGCGCAGCGGCTCGCCGATCGCAAGCGGGGGCGGACGACCTACGTCCTGGTCCGCCTGGCGCCGGGCGCCGACCCGGCGGCGGTGCGCGCCGAGATCGCGCGCCGGCTCCCCTACAACGACATCTACACGCGCGCCGAATGGGCCGCGCGCTCGCGCCGCTACTGGGTCCAGTCGACCGGGCTCGGGCTCAACATGTACCTGACCGTCTTCCTCGGCTGCCTGGTCGGCGTCGTGGTCGTGGCGCAGACGCTCTACACCTCGACGATGGAGCACCTCGGGGAGTTCGGCACGGTCAAGGCGATCGGCGGCTCGAACGCCGACATCTACCGCATCCTGGCGACGCAGGCGACGGTCGCCGCCGTCGTCGGCTTCCTCTTGGGCGGCGGCATGGCGGCGGCGCTCGGGCCGGCGATGGCGCGGATCGGCCTGAAGCTCATCGTCCCCGACGCGCTCGCCGCCGCCGTCTTCGCCGGCACGCTCGTCCTCTGCCTGGGCTCGGCGTTCTTGAGCTTCGGCAAAGTGGCGCGCATCGATCCCGCCCTCGTCTTCCGCGGCTGAGGAGACCATGACCGAGCCTGCCCTCGTCTCGCCGACCGTGCCGCCCCCTCTTCCCGCCGCGGCCCCCGTGCTCGCCGCGCGCGGCGTGCGCAAGAGCTTCCGCGAGGGGCGGGAGACGATCGAGGTGCTGCGCGGGATCGACCTCGAGCTCGCCCCCGGCGAAATCGTCGCGCTCGAGGGGCCGTCGGGCTCGGGCAAGACGACGCTGCTCTCGATCCTCGGCTGCATCCTCACCCCGTCGGCCGGATCGGTGGTCGTCGCCGGCGAGGAGGTCGACCCGCGCCGAACGCGCCGGCTGAGCGAGATCCGCAAGCGCGCGCTCGGCTTCGTCTTCCAGCAGTACCACCTCTTCCCGGCGCTCGACGCGGTCTCGAACGTCGCCTACGCCGGCCGCATCAAGGGTCTCGGCCGGCGCGAGGCGCGTCGGGAAGCCGACCGCCTGCTCGCGCTCGTCGGCATGGAGGAGCGCGCCGGCTTCCTGCCGCGCGACCTCTCCGGCGGCCAGAAGCAGCGCGTGGCGATCGCCCGCGCGCTCGTCGGCTCGCCGCCGATCCTCCTCGCCGACGAGCCGACGGCGAACCTCGACAGCGTCGTCGGCCGGCAGATCCTCGAGCTCTTCCACGAGCTCGCCAAGAGCGAGCGGCGCGCGCTGCTCGTCGTCACCCACGACCCGGCCGTGCGGCCGTTCGTCGACCGCGTGGTCGGCATCCGCGACGGCCGCCTCGCCGCGCCCCGCACCGGGAGAAGGAGACGCTGATGCGCTGGAGAATTTGGCTCGCCCCCGCCGCCGGAATCGCCCTCGTCGCCGCCCTCGTCGCGCAGACGCGCGGCGCGGCCTCCGCCCCAGCGAGCGTCGCGCCGAGCGCCCCCGCCGGGCCCGAGCGCATCCTCGCCGAGGGCCGCCTCGCCGCCTATCCCGGCGCCGAGGTCACCGTCGCCGCCGAGGTCGCCGGCATCGTCGCCGGCATGGTCTTCGCCGAGAAGGACGCAGTCGAGCGCGGCGACCTGCTCGCCCAGCTGCGCGCCGACGACGTGCTCGCCGCTCTCGCCGCCGCCGAAGCGCGCATCGGCGAGGCTTCGGCCGAGATCCGTCTCGCCGAGAGCGAGCTCGAGCGCGCCGAGAGTCTCTACGCCCAAGGCGTCGACACCGCCGCACGGCGCGACCACGCACGCCGCGACCTCGATGTCGCGCGCGCCCGCCGCGCGACCGCCGCCGCCGAGCTGGCCCGCCTCGCAGCCGAGCTCGACCAGCACCGCGTGGCGAGCCCGATCCGCGGCACCGTGCTCGCCCGCTTCGTCGATCCCGGCGAGGCGGTCGAAGCCGGCGAGCCGATCCTCGTCGTCGCCGACCTGACGCGGCTGCGCATCGAGAGCGAGGTCGACGAGTCCGACGCCTCGCGCATCACCTTGGGTGCCCGCGTCGCGGTCACCGCCGAGGGCCACGCCGGCCGCTTCACCGGCGTCGTCGAGGAGATCCCCGACGCCGTCAGCGGCCGCGTGCTCAAGCCGCAGGACCCCGGCCGCCCCTCGGACACGCGCATCCTGCTGGTCAAGATCCGCCTCGACGCGCCGACGCCCTTGAAGCTCGGCCAGAGAGTCGAAGTCGAGATCGAGGGCTGATGCCGTAGGCGGCACGCCGGCCACGGGCTAGGATTCCGCCATGCCCATCCGCTCGCGCGTCGCCCGGGCGCGGCCGCGACCCGCCTCGGACGCCGGCATCGAGCCGCCGACGTCGACCTCGCTGTTCGCCTACGGCACGCTCGCCGACGACCGCAAGGTGGCGGCGCTGCTCGAGCGGCCGGTCGCCGGCAGCGGCGCCGAGCTCGTCGACTTCGAGCGCGCCGAGGCCCCCGGCTTTCCCTACCCGCTCGTCGTCGAGGCCGCCGGCCGCCGCGTCGCCGGCCGGCTCTATCGCCACCTCTCGGAGGACGACTTCGCCCGGCTCGACGCCTACGAGGGCGTCGGCGAAGAGCTCTACTACCGCGCCCTCGGCCGCGTCGTGCGCGCGGGCGAGGACACGGCGGGCGGCGAGGAGGCTTGGGTCTACCTGCCGACCGAGCGTACGCTCGCGCGCCGCCGGCGCTGAGCAAGCGGCCGGCCGCCCGGGCCGCGCCGCTTCGCTAGACTGCGCCGCGATGAAGAGCTTCCGCCGCACGCTCGAGCTCGAGGTGCCCTCCCGCCGCGGCTTCGTCAACATCACCCCCGAGGTCGAGCGCGCCGTCGCCGAGAGCGGCATCCGCGACGGCCTCTGCCTCGTCAATTCGATGCACATCACCGCCTCGGTCTTCGTCAACGACGCCGAATCCGGCCTGCACGCCGACTACGAGCGCTGGCTCGAGACCCTGGCGCCGTTCGACGCCGGCAGCGACCCGCGTCGCGGCGGCTATCTGCACAACCGCAGCGGCGAGGACAACGCCGACGCGCACCTCAAACGCCAGGTGATGGGACGCGAGGTGGTGGTCGCCGTCACCGGCGGCGGGCTCGACTTCGGCACCTGGGAGCAGATCTTCTACGGCGAGTTCGACGGCCGGCGCAAGAAGCGCGTGCTGGTCAAGATCGTCGGGGAGTGAGAGGCGTGGAGCGCGACGCCGGACTCGCCGAGCTCGATCACGAGACGAAGTTCGTCCTCTGCCCGAGCCGCGTCGCGGCCGTCCGCGTGCTGCTGCGCGGCGTCGCCCGGCCGGAGCATCCGCATCCCGCCGGCTTGGTGCAGACCATCTACTTCGACGACGCGCGCCTGAGCTCGTTCGCTGAGAAGCAGGCGAGCGACTTCCTCAAGACCAAGTTTCGAGTGCGTTGGTACGACGGCGCCGGAGCGGTCTTCCTCGAATGCAAGCAACGCATCGGGACGCGGCGATCCAAGCGGCGCGCGCCGTTGCCGCTCGCCGCCGACGCGCTGACGCGGGACGGGCTGGCGGGGCTCGAGGGCCTCTCGCTCGCCGGCTTCTCGGCGGCGCTCGGCGTGCCGGTCGCCGGCGAGCTCCGGCCGACGCTGTACCTGCGCTACCGCCGCGAGCGTTTCGTCGCCGCGACCGGCGAGCGGCTCTGTCTCGACTCGGAGATCGAGTCGCTGGCCGCGGCGGCACGTTTGGGCTGCCGCCGCGGTCCGGTGCGCTTGCCGGCGGCGGTGTTCGAGCTCAAGGGCGGCGCGCGCGAGTTGCCCGCCGCCTGCGCCGGGCTCGCCGTGCTCGGTGCACGCCGCGCCTCGTTCTCGAAATACTTCGCCTGTCTGGCCGCACTGACCCCGTGAGGATCGAACCGTCATGACGAACTGGCTCGCAGAGCTCAAATCGGCGGTCGAGGGCAAGGGCAACGAGATCGAGCCGCTCGGCTTCCTGGCGCTGCTCGCGGCCTCGGCGCTGGCGGCGTTCGTCGTGGCGCAGCTCTACTCGCGCTTCTACGGCCGCCAGGCGGCGGGCAGCGACATCCACCGCTCCTTCCCGCTGCTCGGCATCGCCGTCACGGCGATCTTCATCTGCATCCAGTTCTCACTGCCGCTCTCGCTCGGCCTGCTCGGCGCGCTCTCGATCGTCCGCTTCCGCACGCCGATCAAGGAGCCCGAGGAGATCGGCTTCCTGATGGTGGTGATCGCCACCTCGCTCGCCGCCGCCACCGGCCGGCTCTTCTACCTGGCGCTGGTGCTCGTCGCCGCCACGCTCGGGCTCGTCGCCCAGGCGCTGCTCGGTTCGGTCTTCCGGCGCCGCCGCGACAGCGGCCTGGTGATCGCGACCTACGAGGAGGCCGTCTACGGCGCGCAGAGCGGGGCGCTGCTCTCCGCCCTCGCCGACGCCGGCCGCCGCGGCGCCCTCGAGTCGCTCACCGTTCAGGACGGCCGGGTCACCGTCACCTGGCGGTTCTTCGGCCTGCCACCCGCCGCGGCACCCGCGCTCGAGCGCAAGCTGCGCGAGACGGCGCCGCCAACGAGCCTGGCGATCGTCTTCGCCGCGGCCGCGCCGTGACGACCGAGCGGCGAACCGACCGATGAAGGGGCTCGCCCGGCGGCGCCTCGGGGGCGCGCTGATCGCCCTCGCGGCCGCGGCCGTCCTCGCGGCGGCGGCGGATTCCGGCTTCGTGCGCGCCCTCGAGCGGCGCCTCGCCCGCGACGAGGTCGCGGCGCCGCTCGAGGTCAGGAATCGCCTGCGGGCGCAGCTGCGCGGACTGCTCCACGTCCAGGCGCCCGAGAGTCCGCATGCGCTCGAGCCGCTCGGCGCCGACGGACGCTGCCCGGCGCCCCGGCTGGGCACGCGCCCGACCTCGCCCGAGCTGATGCCGAGCTCGTGGCGGGCGCCCGGCGGGGAATGGCTGGCGAGAGGGCGGACGCTGGTGTCGCTCGCCGTCGACCGCTGCCGGCTGCGCTGGCTGCACGAGCACCGATTCGGCCACGGCAGGCGCTTCGAGGAGCTCGGCTGGGTCTCGATCTTCGAGGACGGCGAGCTCCGCTTCGCCTCGCCGGTGGGCGTGCGCATGCACGGCCACACCGGCCGCCAGCGTGCGCCGTTCAACTATCGGCTCTATTTCCGGCGTGCCTTCGGCGGCGCCGAGCTCCCGGCGAGCTGGATCGATCCGCAGCTCGCCGGCAACCTCGATGAGGTCGTTCTCAAGCGCGATCTCGGCCCACTGCCAGGGGGGCGGCCCTGGCCGTTCGTCGAATCGGTCGCCTTTGCCGTCGCCCGCCGCCTCGGCGCGCACGCTCCCGGCTTCCGCCCGGTCGCTCTCAGCTTGAACGGCCAGACGCCCCTGACCTACGCCGTGAGCGAGCGCATCACGAAACCGTTCTTGCTCCGGCGCTTCGGAGACGGAGACTTCGAGATCGTGCCCGGCAAGGTCCATTCGCGCCAACGGGAAGCGGCGCGCCTCCGCCAGCTCCAACACTGGGTGCGGGAGGCCCCGCTACCGCTGCGCGCGGACCACGCCGCGGAGCGATTCGACATGCCGAGCCTGCTCGACTCCCTCGTCACCGCGCTCGTCGTCGGCGCCGGCGACGCCTTCCAGGACGCCCTGGTGCGCGATCGACGCGGCGAGCGGCTCGACGGCCGCTGGTTCTTCGTTCTCTGGGACCACGATTTCGGCTTCCGCGACAGCCCTCGCTTCAAGCGCTTCCCGGGCGGCGCGCCGGACCTGCTGCCGATGCTGGTCGCTCCCGCGGCGTCCTTCTACCGCGTGCCGGAGATGCTCGTGCGCCGCCTGCAGCGAGAGGACGCCGCGTTTCGCGGTCTGCTCACCCGCCGTCTCGCGACGGCGTTCAACCACGAGCTCACGCCCGAGTTCTTCGCCGCGCTCGTCGCCGAGCACGAGCGGCTGGCGGAAGAGGTCGGTCTCGCCGACCGGAGCTTCCTCGCCGGCTTGCGGGAGGCTCTCGATCGGCGTCCGCGCGAGCTCTTCGACCAGCTCGAGCGGCTCCTCGGCGCGGCGCCGTTCCAGCCACTGGAGGTGGTGTCGAGCGGGCCCCGCTTCCGCGTCGACGGCCACGAGGCGACACGCCGCTTCCGCGGCTGGTCGTCGGTCGACGCGCCGGTGCGGCTCGAGATCGTCGGCGACGACCGCGAGCGGTTCGCGGGCTGGTACGCCGGCGAGAGGCTGGTGTCGGACGCGCCGGTTCTCGAGACGGGCGACGCGGCGGCGGTCTCGCTCGCCGCGCGCGCGGGCTCGACGCCTCAGCGCTCGCGCCCGACCGGGTAGAGCCCCGCTCGCTCGTCGTAGAACGGCGTGCGGCGGTAAAAGAAATCGAGCCGGGCGCGCGGGTCGGCGGCGAACGCGGCGTCGCGCGCGAGCTTCGCCTCGAACTCGGCGGCGAGCGCCGGATCCTCGGCCAGCATCGCCCGCGCCATCGGCTCCATGACGTAGTCCTCGGCGTACTCGGTGCGCTGCAGGCAGGCGAGGAAAAAGCCCCACTGGAAGAACGAGTCGGGGGCGGCCGGCTCGAGCATGGCGACCACGAAGTCGCCGAGCGGCTGGTCGGTCGGGACGCGCACGGCGCCCGCCGGCATCGCCTCGCGGCGCGCCTCGGCGGCGGCGCTCGCGGTGACGCGGACGCGGCCCTCGAACGGCTCGCGGGCGAGCTCGACGCCGCTCAGCCGGACCATCTCGACCGCGACCTCGCGCGGCGCGGCGAGCGTCTCCATCTCGACGCCGTGGGCGCGCAGGCGCGCGATCACTTCGTCGTGCGCCGGCGGGATCCAGTAGGCGCGCGGCCGCGCGGCGAGGACGGCCGGCCGCGACAGGCGCACGAGCGGCAGCCGCTCGCTCGCCGCCTCGCCGAGCCAGCGCACGACCGGGGTGCCCGAGATCGGCGAGTTCTCGACGCGCGAGCGGATCGCGGCGAGCTCGATCGTCGCCTGCTCGTCGGTCGCCGCCCAGTCGAGCGGGACCGCGGCGGGCCGAAGCGCACGATCGGCGGCGATCGCCGCGCGCAGCTCGGCGCCGCGCGCGCCGAGCGTCGACAGCATCTCCTCGAGCAGGACGCGCGTGCCGAGGACGCGCTGCGGATACGGCTTGAGCGAGTGGTTCTCGACCAGGATCGTCGGCAGGTGGACGAGGTCGCCGTAGCCGTTCGAGTAGCGCGGCGGCGCGGTCCACTCGACGACCCCCCGCGTCGGCTCCTTCTCGTCGACGTAGTTGACGAACGCCCCCGGCACGTGGCCGGCGTGCGTGAGGGCGCGGTCGAGCTCCGGGCGCAGGACGTCGTCGAGCCAGGCGGCGATCGCCGGTGAGTGGGCGTGCCGACCGTTCCAGCCGTAAGTGACGTCGTACTGGAAGTCGGCGCCGTCGGTAACGTGGAGGTCGACGTAGAGGTCGGGCTGCCAGGTGCGCAGCGCGGCGATCATCGCCCGCATCTCGGCCGTGTCGAGCTTGCTGTAGTCGCGGTTCAGGTTGAGGTTGGCCGAAGTCGTCCGCCAGCCGCTCGGCTCGGGGCCGCGCTGGTTGACGCGCGAGTGCGGCGACGAGCGCTCGTGGCCGTCGACGTTGAAGATCGGCACGAAGAGGAGGTTGACCCGGTCGAGAAGAGCGCCGAGCGCGCCGCCGACGGTCAGGTCGCGCAGCAGCATGAGGCCGGCGTCCTTGCCGTCGATCTCGCCCGCGTGGATGCCGGCCTGGGCGAAGAGCGTCGGCCGCCCGTTCGCGGCGAGCGCCGCGCGGGTCGTCGCGCCCTCCTTCGAGACGATGGCGAGCACGATCGCGCGCCCCTCGGGGCTGGTGCCGATCGCGGTCAAATCGATCTGTGGCGCGGCCTCGGCGAGCCGCGCCAGCCATACCATCGTCTCCTCGTAGCTCGGCGTACGGACGAGACCGCTCGCCTCGGCCGGGGTGATCCACGGATCGTCCGCCGCCGCGACGAGCGCCCGGCTCGCCCCCGCCCACGGCCCGACGAGCGGCGGCAGCATCGCCGTCCGCGCCGCCTTGCCCGCCGCCACCGGCGCGGCGACGAGTCCGAGGACGAACAGGCTCCGTAGGATCGATCGCATCGCACCCTCCGAAGGGGGTGCGAGTCTAGAGGATCGCGCGCGCGCTACCGGCCGAGCGCCGCGTCCCAGGCGAGGACGGCGGTCATCGGCGCGCCGGTGCCGCGGCCGGCGGGGACGAGGACGAGGAACCGCTCACCGTCGGGCGAGACCCGATAGCGGTTGCGGATTTGCAGCGGCGAGAGCGCGAGCGGGAAGAGCGGCTCGGGGATGCCGGCGTCGAAGGTCGTGCCCGTCGCGACCGGCACGCGCATCATCCGGTTGTCGACCGAGACGTAGAAGAGCTCACGGCCGTCGGGACCCCAGGCCGGTTCGATGCCGCCGTTGGTCGACACCTGCCAACGACCCGCCGCGCCGGCGACGCCGACGACGTAGATCTGCGGCGGCTCCGACTCGAACGAGGCGAACGCCAGCCAGCGGCCGTCGGGCGAGAGCTGCGGGTGGACGTTGGACGCTTCCGACGCTACGACCGGCTCGGCCGCCGCGCTCGCGCCGGGAGCGACGCGGTAGAGACCCCAATTGCCGCCCTTCCGCAGCTGGATGTAGAGCGCCTTGCCGTCGGCCGCGAAGGCGCCGGCGGCCGCGCGCTCGGAGGCGTCCGCCACGGTGAACAGCGTTGCGTCGGCGCCGGTGCGGTCGAGTGCGCGCGAAACGATGCGCACGGCTTCGCCCTCGCCCCAGCGCGAGAACAGGATCCGCGCGCTGTCGCGAGCGAAGAGGGGAGCGGACTCGCTCGACTTCTCGAAGGTGAAGCGCGACGACACGCCGCGCCTGAGGTCGCGCACCCAGACGTCGGCCTCCTGCCCGCTGCCCACCTGGTAGGCGAGCCAGCGGCCGTCGCGCGAGAGGTCGAACGCGCCGAGCTCGCCCTCGGCGAGAGGGCTCTCGACGCGGTTGCCCTTGCGGTCGAGCCAGACGAACTCCGAGCTCGACGCCGCGCCGGCGCGGTAGACGAGCACGCCCTGGCGCGAGACCGAGAACTCGGCCTGGCCGTTGGCGTCGACGCCGATGCCGTCGGCGATCGGGATCGGCTCGCCCGAGAGCTCGCCCGCGCCCGGGTCGAAGCGCTGCGCGACGAGCGTCGTCTCGCGCACGAAGACGAGGTGGCCGGGCGGCGCGTACTCGACGCGCGACAGGCCGCCGACGACGAGCTTGGCGCCCGAGCCGTCGGCCTCGGCGACGCGGATGCCGTTCTCGCTCTCCTTGCCGCCGAAAGTGACGTAGAGGAACTTCTCGCCGCCAGGGAGGAATTGCGGCCAGGCGACCTCGTAGCCGCTCTCCCCTTCGACTCCGGCGAGGTGAGTCCGCGTCACGCCGCCCGCGGCGTCGCAGGCGCGGATCGGATCGTTGGGCTGGCCGTCGAAGAGG
>Ga0214472_10002878_pt1 | contig 18322 bp, 22 predicted proteins | sample RVTome_6_FD_207662 | JGI IMG/M metagenome (GOLD analysis project Ga0214472, IMG submission 207662) | Soil microbial communities from uranium-contaminated site in the Upper Colorado River Basin, Wyoming, United States - RVT140D175 | ecosystem: Environmental > Terrestrial > Soil > Contaminated >...
GTCGCGTTCACCGGCGGCCGCAGGCCGAATTATCCAGGATGCAAATGAAGTGGTGAGGCGAAACCCGGACGTGATCCTGGCGTCCTGGTGCGGCAAGAAGTTCAGGCCGGAGCGCGTCGCGGCGCGAGCGGGCTGGCAGGAGATCCTCGCCGTGAGGCAGGGGCGGCTGCACGAGATCAAGTCCGCCGAGATCCTGCAGCCCGGCCCGGCGGCGCTCAGCGACGGGGTGCGGCGCATTCAGGCCGCCTTGGAGGGGGTCTTCTCGAGGACCTGAAACGCCGGCGCGCTGCCGTCCTTTGCCTGGCCGGCGTAGATCGTGAGGTGCGGGTAGGGGATCTCGATGCCGCGCGCGTCGTAGGCCTTCTTCAGGCGCTTGAGGAACTCACGCCTCACGTTCCACTGCTGGATCGGCGGCACCACCTTGATGCGCGAGCGCAGGATCACGGCGGAATCGGCCCAGCGCTCGACGCCGATGATCTCCAGGTCGCCCGCGATGCGCTCGCCCCACAGGGGCTCCGAGCGCATCGCCTCGAACACCTCGCGCATCACGGCGAAGGCCTCGTCGGGATCCTCGCGGTAGGCGACGCCGACCTCGATCACCGCGGTGGCGAACTCGCGCGTCATGTTGGTCACCACCTTGATCTCGCCGTTCGGCACGTAGTGCACGTGGCCGTCGAAGTTGCGCAGGCGCACGTAGCGCAGCGTCACCTGCTCGACGAAGCCGCCCAGCCCGGCGATGTTCACCACGTCGCCTTCGCGGATCTGGTCGTCGAGCAGCAGGAACACGCCGTTGAAGTAGTCCTTGATCAGGCTCTGCGCGCCGAAGCCGATGGCGATGCCGGCGACGCCGGCGGTGGCGAGGATCGGCGCCACCGAGATGCCGAGCTCGCCGAGGATCAGCATCCCGGCGACCAGCACGATGACGACCGCGGCGATGTTGCGGAACACGCGCGCCAGCGTCTGGATACGCGCGACCTGGTCTCCCGCGCCGATGCGCCGTTGCATGACCTGGTGGAACATGCGGATCAGCCGCGTCGCGATGGCCTGCAGCACCCAGGCGATCACCAGGATGAGCGCGACGCGCAGCGACGTCATGACCGCCAGCCTGACGCCCTCGTCGAGCCCGTGGAAGTAGGCGACGAGATCCTGCACGCTCAGTGCAGCCCGAGCGAGGCCTCGATGTTGCGCACCATCGCCACCAGGCGCGGGCCGAGGTCGTCCTCGAGCTGGCCCTTCTTCACGATGAACGCCGGCACGATGCAGTTGAAGGCGACGATCTCGCCGTCCACCGTGCGGCGCATCGGCACGCCGACCGCGTACACCTCGCGGCGCAGCTCGCCGGTGCTCGCGCAGAAGCCGCGCGAGCGGATGTCCTCGAGCGCCTTGTCGATCGACACGCGGTACTTGCGGTGGGTCTCGGGCTCCTTCACCTTCATCTGGTTGAGCACCGCCTCGCGCTCCTGCGGCGTGCAGGCGGCAAGGAACGCCCGGCCGATCACGGAGTGCGAGATGGGGACGGAGGTGCCGATGTCCGGCAGCGTGGTGATGCCGTTGCCGCTGCGGCAGGACTCGACGTAGACCATGTTGAGCCGGTCGCGCACGCCCATCGACACCGAGCCGTTGCAATAGTCGGCGAGCTCCTTCATCAGCGGCCGCGCCACCTGGCGCACGTTCATCGAGGCGAGCAGCGGGTAGCCGATGGAGAGCACCGCCGAGCCGAGCTGGTACTTGCCCAGGCGCATGTTGTGGCGCAGGTAGCCGAGCTTGGTGAGGGTGTAGGTGAGGCGCGACACGGTGGGCTTGGGCAGCCCGGTGCGCACCGAGATTTCCTTGTTGCCGAGCAGCGGCTCGAGCGGCGTGAAGCAGCGCAGCACTTCCAGGCCGCGCGCCAAAGTGGTGGCAAACTGGCGATCGCCTTCGTGCTCGTAGCTGAAGGCCCCGGCAGGCTGGGAAAGCGGTGCCGCGGGTTCCGGTGCGCCCATGGAATTCGTCTCCTCGTTCTTTTCTGTGGGAAGTGCGGCAGGCCGTGCCGCGTTTCGATATTCTGTCGGCCCGCCCGCGCATGTCAACTTAGTCATACTAGATTTCACATAGCGAAATGGCGATGCCCTTATTCGATCTGACCGGGCGGGTCGCGCTGGTGACCGGCGCCACGCGCGGCATCGGCAGATCGATCGCCGAGGAGCTGGCGCGGGCCGGGGCGAAGGTCGCGATCGGCAGCCGCAAGGCCGAGGCCTGTGAATCCACGAGGAAGGAGCTGGAGCAGCAAGGCTACTCAGTTCTCGCCCGGCCCTGCAACGTGTCGCGCAAGGACGACTTGCGCTCGCTGGTCGACGCCGCCCTGGCGCGCTGGGGACGCATCGACATCGTGGTGGCGAACGCCGCCGCCAATCCCTACTACGGGCCGCTTGCCGCGGTCCCGGACGAGGCCTTCGACAAGATCATGGCGAACAACGTGAAAAGCGTGCTCTGGCTCGCGGCGATGACGCTGCCGGGGATGGCGGAGCGCGGCGGCGGCAGCTTCATCGCGGTGGGCTCCATCGGGGGCCTCGTCGCGAGCACCGTGATCGGCGCCTACGGCCTGTCCAAGGCGGCCCTGCACCACCTGGTGCGCAACCTCGCCGCCGAATGGGGCCCGAAGAACGTGCGCGTCAACGCGATCGCCCCCGGGCTGGTCAAGACCGAGTTCGCCCGGGCGCTCTGGGAGGACGAGAAGCGCGCCGCGGAGCGCATCCAGGCCACCCCCCTGCGGCGCCTGGGCGAGCCGCGCGACATCGGCGGCGTGGCGGTATTCCTCGCCTCGGACGCCGCCGCCTTCATCACCGGCCAGTGCATCGTGGCCGACGGCGGCGTTACCATTCTCTAAATGGACCTCAACTACTCCGCCGAAGAGCTGGCGTTTCGCGACGAGGTGCGCGGCTGGCTGGCGGCCAGCCTGCCCGCCGGGCTGAAGGACCGGGGGCACTACACCAAGGACGAGCTGCTCGCCTGGCACCGCATCCTCGCGAGCCAGGGCTGGGTGGCGCCCGCCTGGCCCAGGGAGTGGGGCGGCACCGGCTGGAACCTGGTGCAGCGCTATCTCTTCGAGGAGGAGCTCGGCTACGCCGGCGGCCCGCCGCTCGTTCCCTTCGGCCTCGCGATGTGCGCGCCGGTGCTGCTGCGCTTCGGCACCGAGGCGCAGAAGAAGCGCTTCCTGCCGCGCATCTACCACGGCGAGGACTTCTGGTGCCAGGGCTATTCCGAGCCGGGGTCGGGGAGCGATCTCGCGTCGCTGAAAACCAAAGCCGTGAGGAAAAACGATCACTACGTGGTGACCGGCCAGAAGACCTGGACCACGCTCGCGCACTACGCCGACTGGATCTTCTGCCTGGTGCGCACCGATCCCACGGTGGAGAAGCGCCAGGAAGGCATCTCGTTCCTGCTCGTCGACATGAAGAGCCCCGGCGTCAGCGTGCGGCCGCTGATCCTGATGGACGGCGCGCACGAGGTGAACGAGGTGTTCTTCGACGACGTCGAGGTGCCCGCGGAGAACCGGGTGCACGAGGAAGGCAAGGGCTGGACGGTGGCGAAGTACCTGCTCGGCTACGAGCGCATGAATACCGGCAGGATCGGCGAATCGAAGCGCCAGCTGGCGAAATTGAAAGAATTATCGAAAAACAAACGGAACGACGTGCGCTTCCGCGACCGCCTTTCCCGCCTCGAGATCGAGCTGATTGCGCTCGAGGTCACCAACCTGCGCTTCCTCGACCGCATGCGCCGCACCGGCCAGCCGCCCGGGGCCGACGTGTCGATGCTCAAGATCAAGGGCACCGAGATCCAGCAGGGGCTCACCGAGCTTGCCATGGAGTGCAGCGACCCGCTCGCGGGCGACGAGAACAGCCTCGCGCTGCAGAAGAGGTACCTCAGCATGCGCAAAACCACGATCTACGCCGGCTCGAACGAGATCCAGCGCAACATCATCGCCAAGATGACCCTGGGTCTATGAACTTCGATTACAGCGAAGAGCAGCAGCTCCTGGCGGACTCGGTCAGGCGGTTCCTGGACAGGGAGTACGACTTCGAAGCGAGAAAGAAGATCGTCTCCGGCCGGGGCTGGAGCGAGCAGGTCTGGGCGAAGCTCGCCGAATTGGGGCTCACCGGGCTGCCGCTGCCGGCCGAGCACGGCGGCTTCGGCGGCGGGGCGGTCGACCTGATGGGCGTGATGGAGGCCTTCGGCGAGGCGCTGGTCGTCGAGCCGTTCCTCCCCACCGTGATGGCCGCGCGGCTCGTGGCGCGCGCGGGCAGCGAGGCGCAGAAGCGCGCGCTTCTTCCGGCGGTCGCCGAAGGCCGCCTGCGCCTTGCCTTTGCCGCTTCCCCCAAAGGCAATGTCGTCGGGGCGCCGGCGGCCGGCAAGCTCGTGGTGCGGGAGGCCGACGCGCTGTTTCTCGTCGACGCGGCGGAGGTAAAGATGCAGCCCTACCGCACGCTCGACAACATGCTCGCGGCCGAGATCGATGCTTCCGGGTTGAAGTCGGAACGGCTTTCCGGAGATACCGGGATTCTTGTGGAAGAAGCAGTCGACTTCGCCACCGCGCTTGCGTGCGCCGAAGCGGTCGGCGTCATGAAGTCCGCCTGCGACGCCACGCTCGAGTACCTGAAGACGCGCAAGCAGTTCGGCGTGCCGATCGGCACCTTCCAGGCGCTGCAGCATCGCATCGTCGACATGTTCATCTCCTGCGAGCAGGCGAGGTCCATGGCTTGCCTGGCGTGCTCGAAGGTCGATTCTTCCGTGGATCGCGCGGAGCGCGCGCGCGCCGTGTCGGCGGCGAAGATCAAGGTGAGCGACGCGGCGCGCCACGTCAGCCAGGAGTCGGTGCAGCTGCACGGCGGCATGGGCATGAGCGAGGAGCTGAAAGTGAGCCACAGCTTCCGCCGCCTCACCGTGCTGGCGCGCCAGTTCGGCGACGCCGACCACCACCTCGAACGCTTTGCTACGCTCTAGCGCGCTCCTCGCTGCGCTCGCGCTCGCCGCCTGCGCGGGCCCGGAAGCGCCGCAGCGCGCGGCCGCCGCGGGAGCGCGGCTTGCGCCGCTGCCGGCGAGCTTCGAGAACACGCCGAGCTGCGCCACCTGCCTCGCGGTGGCGCTGACCCTGCGCCCGGATGGCAGCTACCTGGTGCGCGAGCGCCTGGGCGCCTCGGAGTTCTACGATTTCGGCGCCTGGCGCGAGTCGCCGGGCGAGGGCACGCTGCGGCTCGAGGGCGGCCGCGACCTGCCGCGCAGCTACGCCGTGCACTCCGCCGACACGCTGCGCGCGCAGGCGGGCACGCAGGGCGGCGACCTCAGGCGCCTCGCCGAGGTGCAGTCCCTCGCCGGGCCGTTCCGCGTCGTCGGCCTGTACGACGGCAACGAGTTCCTGGAGTGCCGCACCGGCCTGCGCTTCCCGGTGGCGGCCTCGCGTGCCGCCGAGGCGCTGCGCAAGGAGCTCGGGCAGCGCGGCGGCGAAACCGTCCTGGTGTCCCTCGACGCGCGCTTCGAGCCCACGCGCGCCGGCGAGGCGCTCGTCGTGCAGCGCACCGCGACCATCCTCAACGAGCGCGGCTGTCCCGGGTAAACTGCGCGCCATGGAAAACAGGCGCGTGGTGCTCGCGAGCCGGCCGGCCGCGGAGGTCTCGGAAGCCGATTTCCGCCTCGAGTCCGGCCCGCTCGCCTCCCCGGGCGAGGGCGAGGTGCTGGTGAAGAACCTCTGGCTCTCGCTCGATCCCTACATGCGCGGGCGCATGAGCGATGCGAAGAGCTACGTGAAGGGCGTCGACCTCGGCGAGGTGATGGCCGGGCAGACCGTGGGCGAGGTGCTCGAATCGAGGCACCCGGGCCTGAAGCAGGGCGATCACGTCCTCACCCAGCTCGGCTGGCAGCTCTTCGGCGTGTGCCGGGGCACGGAGGTGGCGAAGGTGGACGGCAAGCGCGCGCCGCTCTCCTATTACCTGGGGATGCTCGGCATGCCGGGGATGACCGCGTACTTCGGGCTGAAGGAGATCGGGCAGCCCAAGGCAGGCGAGACCGTGGTGGTGTCGGCCGCCTCCGGCGCGGTCGGCAGCGTGGTCGGGCAGCTCGCAAAGCTCTGGGGCTGCCGCGCCGTGGGCATCGCGGGCGGCCGCGCGAAGTGCGACTACGTGACCCGGGAGCTCGGCTTCGACGCCTGCGTCGACTACAAGGCGGGCGAGCTGCACGGCGCGCTCAAGGCCGCCTGCCCGAAGGGCGTCGACGTGTACTTCGACAACGTCGGCGGGCCGATCCTCGACACGCTGCTGCGCCTGATGAACCTGCATTCGCGCATCGTGGTCTGCGGGCTGATCTCGGACTACAGCTCGGCCGAGCCCTACGGCGTGAAGATGCTGCGCTCGGTGCTCGTGAACCGCATCCGCATGCAGGGCATGATCGTGTTCGACTGGAAGGAGCGCTACGGCGAGGCGCTGAAGGCGCTCGCCGGCTACTACGGCGAGGGCAGGCTGAAGACGCGCGAGTCGGTGGTGGAGGGAATCGAGAATGCGCCGCGCGGGCTGATCGCGCTGCTCAAGGGCGGCAACTTCGGAAAGCAGCTGGTGAAGCTTGCCTGAGCCCGTCGGCTTCGCGAACCGCTTCGCCGCGGCGACGATCGACTTCCTGGTCCTGTTCATCGTCACCGGCCTGCTCGCGATCGTGGGCTGGACCGGGTTCTTCGTCGAGACGCTGCTGCCGGCGGCGGCGGTGGTCTGGTTCTGGCGCAGATACGGCGCGACCCCCGGGAAGATGGCGGTGTCGGCGCGCATCGTCGACGCGGCGAGCGGCGGCGCGCCGACGCTGGCGCGGCTGGTGACGCGCTACCTCGCGTACCTGGTTTCGGCCCTCCCGTTGTTCCTCGGCTTCGTCTGGATCGCGATCGACCGGCGCAGGCAGGGATGGCACGACAAGATCGCGCGAACCATGGTGGTGTACGAAGATGATTGACCTCTATACCTGGCCCACGCCCAACGGGCACAAGATCCACATCATGCTGGAGGAGACCGGGCTCGCCTACCGCGTGCACCCGATCGACATCGGCGCCGGCGACCAGTTCAAGCCCGAGTTCCTCGAGATCTCGCCCAACAACAAGATGCCGGCGATGATCGACCCGGAGGGCCCCGGCGGCAGGCCGTTCGCGCTCGCCGAGTCCGGCGCGATGCTGTTCTACCTCGCCTCGAAGACCGGCCGGTTCCTGCCGCGGGACCTGCGCGAACGCTGGCAGGTGATGCAGTGGGTGATGTTCCAGATGGGGCACGTCGGCCCGATGCTCGGGCAGGCGCATCACTTCCTGCAGTACGCGCCGGAGAAGATCGAGTACGCCATGAACCGCTACCGGAACGAGGCCAACCGGTTGTATGGCGTCATCGACAGAAAATTACAGACCGGCGAGTGGATCGCCTGCGGCGAGTACACCATCGCCGACATCGCCATCTTCCCCTGGCTGCGCGCGCCCGAGCGCCAGGGCGTCGACATCGAGCAGTACCCGGCGCTCAAGCGCTGGCGCGATCGCATCGCGGCGCGCCCCGCGGTGCAGCGCGGCGTGCAGGTGCTCGCCGATCGCCGGCCGGCGAAGCCCGGCTTCAACCAGGAGCAGTCCGAGGTGCTGTTCGGCGCCACGCAATATGCCAGGCGCTAGCCTGAAGGGTAAGCTCGCCTGGATCACCGGCGGCGGCTCGGGAATCGGCCTCGCCGGCGCCGTGCAGCTCGCGCGCGCCGGCGCTCACGTGGTCATCTCCGGGCGCACCGCCAGGACCAACGAGAGCGCCCTTTCCGAGCTGAAGAAGCTCGGCAGCGCGGAAGCGACCCTGCTCGAGGTCTCCGACAAGAAGGCGGTGGCGGCCACGGCGGCGGACATCGAGAAGCGCCACGGCCGCATCGACATCCTGGTGACGAGCGCCGGCACCAACATCGGCGGCGGCAAGCGCAACCTCAAGAGCATGTCGCTGCAGGGATGGGACGAGGTCGTCGCGGTCAACCTCTCGGGCCTGTTCTACTGCTGCTATGCCGTCATTCCGGGGATGCGCGCGAGGAAGGACGGCCTGATCATCAACATCGCCTCCTGGGCGGGCCGCTATGCGAGCGTGCTCACCGGCCCCGCCTACAACGCCACCAAGCGCGCCGTGATCGCGGTGAGCGAGTCGATCAACATGGAGGAGTGCGCCAACGGCATCCGCGCCACCTCCATCCTGCCGGGCGAGGTGGCGACGCCGATCCTGGAGAAGCGGCCGGTGCCGCCTTCGCCGGAGGAGCGCGCGCGCATGGCCCAGGCCGAGGACCTGGGAAGCGCGATCCTGTTCGCGGCGACGATGCCGGCGCGCACCTGCGTGAACGAGATCATCATCAGCCCGACCTGGAACCGCTTCTACCTCGGCGGCCTGGAAGCGCCCAGGGCTTGATCTTCTGGCGCGTAGCGGCTCCGTTCATCGCGGGCTACTACGTGTCCTACGTGTACCGCATGGTGAACGCGGTGCTCGCGCCGACGCTCGCCGCCGAGTTCGGGCTGTCCGCCGGCGGCCTGGGGCTGCTCTCGAGCATCTACTTCCTGTCCTTCGGGCTGTTCCAGCTGCCGCTCGGGCTGCTGCTCGACCGCTTCGGCCCGCGGCGGGTGAACGCGGCGCTGCTGCTGGTGGCCGCGGCGGGCGGGGCCTGGTTCGCGCATGCCGACTCGGCCGCCGCCGCGATCGCGGCGCGCGCGGTGATCGGCCTGGGCGTCTCGGCCTGCCTGATGGCCTCGCTCACCGCGTTCGTGCTCTGGTATCCCGCCGAGCGCATCTCGACCATGAACGGCATCGCGTTCTCCGCCGGGGCGCTCGGCGCCATGACGGTGACCGTGCCCCTCGAGATGCTGCTGCGGGTCTGGGACTGGCGCGAGGCGTTCATGCTGATCGTCGCCGCCACCGTCGCGGTGAGCCTGGTGCTGTGGCTGTGGGTGCCCGAGCGCGAGGCGCGGCCGCGCGGCGAGACGCTGCGCGACGAGATGCGCGCCCTGGGCAGGCTGCTTGCCGACGCGGCGTTCCGCCGGCTCGCGCTGTGCCTGGGCGCGAGCCAGTTCGCCGCGGTGTCGCTGCAGACGCTGTGGATCGCAACCTGGCTGCGCGACGTCGCGGCGGCCTCGCCCGCCGGGGTGGCGCGCGGGCTGCTCGCGGTCAACCTCGCCATGATCGTCGGCTACGTCGCCTTCGGCCGCGCCGCGGATGCGCTGCAGCGCCGCGGCGGCAGCCCGCTGTCCCTGCTTCTGCTCGGCGTCGGGCTTTCTTCCGCCGGCCTGGTTCTTATCCTCGTCGGCTTCAAGAGCCTGCTGCTCTGGTGCGTCTTTGTCGGCGCGGCCACCGCCGTGGTGCTCGCCTACTCGATCCTGTCGCGCCGCTACCCGAAAGAGATGGCGGGACGCGCGTACACCGCGATCAACCTGTTCGGGTTCGCCGGCATGTTCGCCGGCCAGTGGGCGATCGGCCTGGTCCTCGACCTGTGGCCGCAGACCGCTCGCGGCTACGCGCCGCAGGCCTACCCGTGGGCGCTCGGCATGGTGTGGGCGGTGCAGCTCGCCGGGCTCGCCTGGCTGTGGAGCGGACGGCGCCTGTTCAGGAGCTGAAGTAGATGTCGCGGTACGCGGCGTAGATCGACCCGGCGATTACCGGGCCGAGCACCAGCCAGCCGAGCATCAGCGGCAGCGTGGCGACGATCGCCAGCACCAGGCCGATCAGTCCGTAGACCAGAAACGGCACGATGTTCTTCAGGCAGCCGGCGAAGCTCGCCTTCATCGCCTCGAAGGCGCCCATCCGGTGGAACACGACCAGCGGCGGCGCGAACCAGATCGCCATCATCACCGGCAGGATCAGCGCGAACATCACCAGGAACGCGAGCGCCACGGTCAGCGCCGCGCTGCCCTCGGACGGCGGCTCGCCGCCGAGCAGCGTGGCGATGCTGACGCCCATCGCCAGGCCCACCGCCAGCGCGATCGCGACGCTCGCCGCGAGGTACAGGCCGCCGACGGCGGCGAGGGTGGCGAAGCGCTCGCGGAAGCCGGCGAACAGCTGCCCGATCTCCAGGTCGCGGTTCTCGGCGAGGGCGCGGCAGCCGATCATCAGCCCGGCGCCGAACACCGGGCCGAGCACCATGCTGGCGAGCGAGCCGAGGTACGGGATCAGGGCGAGCACGATGAAGATCACCGCGAAGATCACGATGATGCCGATCCAGGTGCCGGGCGCGCGCTTGAACAGGTTCCAGCCGCCGACGATCCAGTCCCAGCCGTGCCCGGAGGGCACGCCCTTGCCTTCGGGAACGAAGTTGCCCGGCAGGATCACGGTTTCGTCGGCGACCTGCGCCTTCGGCGCGGCGTACGGATTGGTGCTCATCGCAGTCCCCCCTTGTCGAGCGCGGCTTCGAGCCAGGCGGCGCCGGCGCCGGCGAGCGTCTCGAGCTCGCTGCGCGCGGCGGCGCGCGTTTGCAGCACCGAGCCTATCACCGCCGGCGCCTCGCCGCCGGCCGGCTGGCAGCAGGCCTCGAGGCGGATGCCGTTCGGGTCGAGGAAGTAGATCGACTCGAGCCCGGGCAGGATGTCGATCGGGCCGTCGAAGGCCACCCCGGCCGCGGCGAGCCGCGCCTGCAGCGCGGCGAAGCCGGCCGGCGTCACCGCGAACGCCACGTGCTGCATGCCGCCGATCGCGTCGCGCTTCGCCTTCGGCTCGGCGCCCGGCGGGATCTCGAAGAAGGCGAGCAGCGAGTCGTTGCCCATGTCGAAGAAGTAGTGGCGGATCTCCTCGTAGGGCGGGTTGCCGCGGTTCCCCGGCCCGGTGCCCAGGCCCGGCGGCACCTTCATCGCGTGCACCAGCGGCATGCCGAGCACGCCGCTGTAGAAATCGATCGTGGACTTCATGTCCTCGGTGTTGAGGGCGAGGTGGTGCACGCCTCGCGTCGCAGGCTTCCCGGCATGGCACAGCTCGGCGTTCATGGTCCTTCCTTCGTCGGTTCCCATGTCAATGGTCCTCTATCCCTGGTATCGCAGGCATTTTAGAGATCGGGCTCTGACCCCGATTTCTTCCGGACCCGCACCGTGGCGATCGCCTTGGCGACGAGCGAGCCGTCCGCGTTCTTCGCCTCCGCTTCCACGAAGCTCATGCTGCGGGCGTCCTTCAGGACGCGCGCCTCGGCGAAGAGCTTCTCGCCGCTGCCGCCGCCGATGAACGAGGTGCTGAGGTCGATGGTGATGACGCCGGTCGAGTCGGGGTGCAGGGTGCGCGCCGCGGTGCACAGCGCGACATCGAGCAGCGACATGATGACGCCGCCGTGAACCGTGCCCAGGCTGTTGGTAAGGTGCGGCTCGACCGGCAGCGACAGGCGCGCGCTGCCCTCGCCGAGCGCTTCCGTCAGGATCTTGAGGTGCGAGACGAAGGGAATGCGCTTCTGGTAGTCGCGCGTGAACTGCAGCCTGGCGTCGTCATTCATATCGCGCTCGCGCCGCCGTCGACCGCGATCGCCTGGCCGTTGATGTGGCGCGAGGCTTCCGAGGCGAGCAGCACCGCGAGGCCTTTCAGGTCCTCGTCGTTGCCCAGGCGCCGCGTCGGCGTCCACTCGCGGATCAGCTCGCCCACGGTGCCGATGGTGGCGCGCGTCATCTTCGAGGGAAAGAACCCCGGGCAGATGGCGTTCACCGTGATGCCGTGCACGCCCCACTCGGCGGCGAGCTGCCGGGTGAGGCCGACCAGGCCGTGCTTGGTCGCGGTGTAGGCCGCGGTCGGCGCGAAGCGCGGATCCTGCCCGAGCAGGCCGGCGATCGAGGCGACGTTGACGATGCGGCCCCACCTGGCCGGGATCATCGATTTCTTCGCGATGATCTGGGTGAGCACGAAGGCGCCGGTGAGGTTCAGGTTGACGAGCTTGTCCCAGGCCGCGAGCGGATGCTCCTCGGCCGGCGCGCCCCAGGTGGCGCCGGCGTTGTTCACCAGGATGTCCACCTTGCCGAATTCCTTCAGCACTTCGTCGGCGAGCGGCGCGATGTCTTCGCGCTTTCCCATATCACACACATAGGCCGTGGATTCGACGTTGATTTCTTTCAGATGGGAAACGGCTGCGTCGAGCTCGTCTTTCTTGCGCGCGGTGAGGGCGAGCCGCGCGCCCATCTCGCCGAGCGCCTCGGCGATCTGCAGCCCGAGCCCGCGCGAGCCTCCGGTCACCAGGGCGACGCGGCCGGTCAGGTCGAACAGTTGTCTGACGTTCATGTGCCAATGCTAAAACAAATGTGATCTGACCCCATTTAGAATCCCCCGCGTGACCACGCTCGTCATGTTTTCCGGGGGGCTCGACAGCACGGCGATGCTGGTGAGGCTCTTGACCGAGTCGCGCGAGGAGCTGCGCGTGCACCATATCCGCATGGAGAACCGCGAGCGCCGCGCCGCGGCCGAGCAGGCGGCGGTCGAGCGCATCGTGGCGTACTGCCGCGGCCGCTACCGGCCGTTCCGCTACTCGGAGTCCGGGCTCGAGTTCGGCGAGCTGGAGGCGATCCCGATCGACTACCTGGCGATCGCGTTCGTCGCCTGCCAGGTGGCGATCGACACGCCGGGCTGCACGCGCATCGCGGTCGGCTCGCTGGCGCGCGACACCGACATCGCGAACCGCTCGGCGCGCCAGCGCCGCGTGTTCGAGGCGCTGTACGAGTGCTACCGCGCGCGCAGGCTGGGCGAGCCGCGGGTGGAATGGGTCTACCCGGTGTTCGACTGCAGCAAGGACGAGGTCGCGGCGCTCGTGCCCCCGGAGCTCGCCGCCGCCACCTGGTCGTGCCGCCGCCCGGTCGCGGTACCCGGCGGGTTTCGCCCCTGCGGCGCCTGCAAGGCCTGCCGGGCGCGGGAGGGGTTGCGTATTTCCGGGCTGCCGGCCCAAAATTGACCCGGACAAGGGGGGGAGCTCGCCATGCGCCCGAGGCGCAACGACGCCCGTGTACTCATTTACAGCCACGACACCTTCGGCCTCGGCCACCTGCGCCGCTGCCGGACGATCGCGCACGCCCTGGTCGAGCGCTACAAGCAGCTCTCGGTGCTGATCCTGTCGGGCTCGCCGATCATCGGCAGCTTCGATTTCCGCACGCGCGTCGATTTCGTGCGCGTGCCGGGGGTGATCAAGCTGCGCAACGGCGAGTACACCGCGCTCAACCTGCATCTCGACGTCGAGCAGACGCTGTCGATGCGCGCCTCGATCATCCAGCACACCGCGGAGTTGTTCGACCCGGATCTGTTCATCGTCGACAAGGAGCCGGTGGGGCTGCGCGGCGAGGTGCTGGAGACGCTGAAGTCGCTCAAGCGCCGCGGCACGCGCCTGGTGCTCGGCCTGCGCGACGTGATGGACGAGCCGCGCCTGCTCGAGCCGGAATGGCAGCGCAAGAAGGCGCTGCCGGCGCTGCGCGAGCTCTACGACGAGATCTGGGTCTACGGCCTGCCGCAGATCTGCGACCCGCTCGAAGGCATCGCGCTGCCGCCGCGCGTGCGCCAGAAGATGGTGTACACCGGCTACCTGCATCGCGAGGTGCCGACGCACGGCGCGCCGCCGCGGCTGCCCGAGATCACAAAGCGGCCCTACCTGCTGGTGACCACCGGCGGCGGCGGCGACGGCGAGGGGTTGATCGACTGGGTGCTGCGCGCCTACGAGCACGACCGGCTGCTGCCCTATCCGGCGCTGCTGGTGCTCGGGCCGTTCATGCAGCCCGAGCGCCAGGCGGAGTTCATGGACCGCGCCGCGCGCCTGAAGCGCGTCGACGCGATCACCTTCCACGGCCAGATCGAGGCCCTGGTGTCGCGCGCCGCGGGCGTGGTGGCGATGGGCGGCTACAACACCTTCTGCGAGGTGCTCTCGCTCGACAGGCGCGCGCTCATCGTGCCGCGCACCGCGCCGCGCCTGGAGCAGTTCATCCGCGCCGAGCGCGCCGCGAAGCTCGGCCTGGTGAGCATGCTCTCCGACGACGGGCGCCACGATCCGGTGCGCATGGCGGCGGCGCTGCGCGCGCTGCCGCGCCAGAACCTGCCCTCCGACGTGGTGGTGCCCGGGCTGCTCGAGGGCCTGACGAACGTTTGCCGGCTGGTCGCGCCCTGGATCGAGTCCGCGGAGGACGAGGCGCCGCAGGCGGTGTCGAGCACCGGCTGACGTGAGCGCAGCCGCGGGCCGCGTCGCCTTCGTGCTCAAGGGCTACCCGCGGCTCTCCGAGAGCTTCATCGCCCAGGAGATCGCGGCGCTCGAGCGCCGCGGGCTCGGCATCCTGATCGTGTCGCTGCGCCGCCCGAGCGATGCGCGCCTGCACCCCGTGCACCGCGAGATCCGCGCCGAGGTTGTTTACCTGCCTGAGTATTTGCTGCTGGAGCCTTTCCGTGTTCTGCGTGCCTGGTTTCGAGTTCGAAAATGGAACACCTATGGAAAGGCAAGAACGCTGTGGTTGCGCGACCTCGCCCGCGATCCCACGCCCAACCGCGTGCGGCGCTTCGGGCAGGCGCTGGTGCTCGCCGCCGAGCTGCCGGCGGACGTGACGCGGCTGCACGCGCACTTCCTGCACACGCCGGCCTCGGTGGCGCGCTACGCCGCCGCGCTGCGCTCGCTGCCGTGGAGCGCGTCGGCGCACGCGAAGGACATCTGGACCACGCCCGAATGGGAGAAGCGCGAGAAGCTCGCTTCCTGCGACTGGCTGGCGACCTGCACCGCCGCCAACCGCGAGCATCTGGCCGCGCTCGCTCCCGAGGGGCGCGTCGAGCTCGCCTACCACGGCGTCGACCTGGCGCGCTTTCCGCCGCCGGGCGCGCCGCGCCCGGCGCGCGACGGCACGCGCGAGCCGGTGACGATCCTGTCGGTGTCGAGGCTGGTGGAGAAGAAAGGCACCGACGTGCTGCTCGAGGCGCTCGCGCGCCTGCCGGGGGATCTGAGCTGGAGGCTGGTGCATGCCGGCGGCGGGCCGCTGAAAGGGATCCTCCGGAAAAGAGCAAGAACTCTGTCCATAGACCAGAAAATCGAATGGCGCGGCGCGCTCACGCAGGACGAGCTGCTCGCCGAGTACCGCAGCGCGGACCTGTTCGCGCTGGCGAGCCGGGTGGCGCGCGACGGCGACCGCGACGGGCTGCCGAACGTGCTCGCCGAGGCGCAGAGCCAGGGCCTCGCCTGCGTCGCGACGCGCGTCTCGGCGATTCCCGAGCTGCTGCATGACGGCGTGAACGGCATGCTGGTCGGCGAGAACGAACCGCAGGCGCTCGCGCAGGCGCTCGAGGCGCTGATCCGCGACCCGGCGCGGCGCGCGAGCCTCGGCGCCGCCGGGCAGGCGCGGGTGCGCGGCGAGTTCGCGCTGGAGGCGAATCTCGAGCGCCTGGCGCGCAAGTTCGGCGTTTCGGCCGGCCATGCGGATCGCCTTCTACGCACCGCTTAAGCCGCCGACGCACGGCACGCCTTCGGGCGACCGGCGCGTCGCGGGGCTGCTGATGGATGCGCTCGCGCACGCCGGGCACCGCGTCGAGCTCGCCTGCACCTTCCGCAGCTTCGACGGCGAGGGCGATGCCGCGCGCCAGGAGGCGCTGCGCCGGCAGGGCGAGGCGTTCGCGCAGCGGCTCGCGGCGGACTGGGGCAAGCGTCCCGCCGCCACACGTCCCGAGCTGTGGTTCACCTACCACCTCTACTACAAGGCGCCGGACTGGCTCGGTCCGGCGGTGAGCGCGAGCCTCGGCATTCCCTACGTGATCGCCGAGGCCTCGCACGCGCCCAAGCGCGCCGGCGGCGCCTGGGCGCTCGGCCACGAGGCGGCCGCGCACGCCATCGGCGCGGCGCAGCTCCTGCTGTGTCCCTCGCGCGAGGACATGGCCTGCCTCGAGCCGCTCGCCGCGCGCGCACGCATCGCGCTCCTGCCGCCGTTTCTCGACGCCGCGCCCTATCAGGCCGCGGCCGGACAGCGCACGGTGCACCGTGCTTTCTTCTCAGAACGATACGCACTGGACGAGGCGGTTCCCTGGATCGTCGTAGCCGCGATGATGCGCCACGGAGACAAGCTCGCGTCCTACCGCGCGCTTGGCGCCGCGCTCTCGCAGCTCGAAGACGCGCCCTGGCGCCTGCTGGTGGCGGGCGACGGCCCGGCGCGCGCCGAAGTCGAAGCGCAGCTCGAGCGCAGCGTGCCGGGCCGCGCCTGCTTCCTGGGCGCGTTGAGCGAGAAAGAGCTGGCGCACGCCTATGCCGCCTGCGACCTGTGCGCCTGGCCGGCGGTCAACGAGGCCTACGGCATGGCGCTGCTCGAGGCGCAGGCCGCCGGCGTGCCGGTCGTGGCCTGCGCGGTGCGCGGCGTGCCCGAGGTGGTGATCGACGGGCGCACCGGGCTGCTCGCGCCGGCCGGCGACGACGCGGCGCTCGCGGGACACATCCGCTCGCTGCTCGCCGACGCCGGCCGCCGGCGCGCGCTCGGCCGCGAGGCCGCCGCGTTCGTCGCCGGCGAGCGCAGCCTCGACGCCGCCGCGCAGCGCATCGGCGCCGAGCTCGCGCGGCTCGTGCCGGGATGACGCTGCTCGCGCTCCTCAGGCACGCCGAGACCGCGTGGAGCGAGCAGCGCCGGATCCAGGGCCGCTCCGACGTCCCCCTGAGCGAGACCGGCCGCGCGCGGCTGCGCGCGGCGATGCTTCCCGAAGCCTGCCGCGGCATGCGCGTGATTACCAGCCCGCTCGCGCGCTGCGTCGAGACCGCGGCGCTGCTCGGCGCGCCGCAGGCGCCGCGCGAGCCGAGGATCGTCGAGATGGACTGGGGCGCCTGGCAGGGAGCCACGCTCGCCGAGCTGCGCCGCCGCCTCGGGCCGGCGATGCTGGAGAACGAGGCGCGCGGGCTCGATTTCCGTCCCGAGGGCGGCGAAAGCCCGCGCGAGGTGCTCGGTCGGGTGCAAGGCTGGCTCGCCGAGATCGCCCGGGAAGGCGAGCCGACGCTCGCGGTCACGCACCGCGGCGTGATCCGCGTGATCCTCGCCGCGGCGCTCGGCTGGGATATGCGCGGCGCGCCGCCGGCGAAGCTCGACTGGAGCGCGTTCCATCTTTTCGATCTCGGCACGCTCGGCGCGCCGCGCGTGCGCAGCCTCAACCTCAAGTGAAGCGCCGCGTCTTCTTCCACGTGCAGCACCTGCTCGGCATCGGCCACCTGAAGCGCGCGGCGACGCTCGCGCGCGCTCTCGCCGAGGCCGGCTTCGAGGTCACGCTCGCGAGCGGCGGCCCCCGCGTGCCGGAGTTGAATTTCGGAGAAGTTGATCTTGCGGTGAAAGTCATCCAGTTGCCGGCGGCCAGCGCTGCCGACGCCTCTTTCCGGACCCTCATTGATAATGAGGGAAACCCGATCACGCAAGCCTGGAAGCGCCGGCGCGCCGAAGCGCTGCTCGAGGCGTGGCGCGCGGCGGCCGCCGATGTGCTGCTGGTCGAGCTGTTTCCCTTCGGGCGCCGGGCGCTGCGCTTCGAGCTGCTGCCGCTGCTCGAGGCGGCGCGCGAGGCGCTCGTCGTGTGCTCGGTCCGCGACGTGGTGCAGGCGAAGCCGGAGCGGGAGCCGGAAACGCTCGAGCTGCTGGAGCGCTTCTTCGACCGCGTGCTGGTGCACGGCGACCCGCGCGTGATCGGCTTCGAGCGCAGCTTCGCGCCCGCGGCGCGCATCGCCGACCGGCTCCACTACTCGGGATATGTCGTGGACTCCCTCCGCGGGCCGGGCAGCGCCGCCGGCAAGGGCGAAGTGATCGTGTCGGCCGGCGGCGGCGCGGTGGGGCGGCGCCTGCTCGAGTGCGCGCTTCGCGCCCGGCCGCTGACGGCGCTGCGCGCGCGTCCCTGGCGCGTGCTCGCCGGGATCAACGCCGCGCCGGGCGACCTCGAGGCGCTGCGGGCGATGGCGGGAGAGGGCGTCGCGGTCGAGCGCTCGCGCGCCGACTTCACGACGCTGCTCGCGAACTGCGAGCTCTCGGTGAGCCAGGCGGGCTACAACACCGTCATGGAGATCCTCCAGGCCGGCGCGCGCGCGGTGGCGGTTCCGTTCTCGGGCGGCGCCGAGTCGGAGCAGGGCCTGCGCGCGCGGCTGCTCGCCGAGCGCGGGCTGCTCGAGGTGGTGGAAGAGGACGCGCTCTCGCCCGAATCGCTCGCCGCCGCCGTCGATCGCGCCGCCGGCGGTTCGCGCCCGCCCGCGGGTGCCATCGATCTGGGCGGGGCGCGGCGCAGCGCCGAGCTGCTGCGCGAGTGGCTGCGGTGAACTGGGACCGATTCGCCGATCAGCTCGCGCGCCGCCATGGCGAGGGGAAAACGGTCCAATTCTGGTGGCGCGACGACGACGCCGCGCAGCC
>Ga0214472_10002879_pt1 | contig 18320 bp, 17 predicted proteins | sample RVTome_6_FD_207662 | JGI IMG/M metagenome (GOLD analysis project Ga0214472, IMG submission 207662) | Soil microbial communities from uranium-contaminated site in the Upper Colorado River Basin, Wyoming, United States - RVT140D175 | ecosystem: Environmental > Terrestrial > Soil > Contaminated >...
GCGTACGCCCTGGTACGTTGAGGACCGCCGACGACCGAGAACAAAGTGAGGCGACGTCAGTTGGCCCGGCACTAGGGCTTCTCCTGATCGTCCGGGCCTTTCTTCGGTGTCACGTCAATGGCGTCCTTCCCCGTGACGCTCTCCTTGAAATTCTTGATGGCCTTGCCGAGGCCCGAGCCCATCTGGGGAAGGCGCGAGGCCCCGAAGAGCAGCAGGACGATCAAGAAGATAATCAGAAGCTCGGGGAAGCCGAGACCGAACATCATCCCTCCTGCAATCGCGGCGCCCGGGGGGAGCCCGCAGGCCGCAACGCCTTCAGCATCCCCCGATTCCTCCCGGCCTGTCAACGCCAATCTGCGGAATCCGGTCCGGCCGGGGGAGGAGGGGTCCTTGCTCACCGATAGGGCAGCCGCTCGTCCCCGTGCCGCCGCGTGATCCGCACCTGGTCGAAGTACTCCAAGAACGGGATGGCGTATTTCCGGCTCACCCCCATCAGGTCCTTGAAGGTGGGGACGCCGATGCTGCCGTGGGCCTTCAGGTGCGTGAGGAGCATGCCCTTCGCCCGCTCCACGTGCTCTCGGTGCAGGTACAGGTCGTCCTTGATCCGGACCAGGGTGCCGTCGTCCACCAGCCGGAAGAAGACCGCCTGGGCCAGTTTCCGGTCGGGCGCGGCCTGCTGGAGGGCAGCCTCTTGCCCCGGAGGCTGGAAGCCGGCCTCCCGGTAGAGGGCCTCGAGCCTCCCCTTGGCCGTCTCTTCTGCCTCGGTGAGCCGGGGCGTGTGGGAGGCTAACCGGACCTTGTCCCGCTCCTGGGCCACGAGCCCCGCAGCCTGGAGGTCCCCCAGGAGCCTCCCGAAGAGGGCCGCGGCGATCTTCCCCGGCAGCTTGCTCCGCAGTTCCTCCTTCGCGAGGCCATCCTTCAGCGGCTGCTGCTGGTGAAACTCTCCGAGGCGCGCCAGGATCTCCCCCGTGAGGCCCTCGTAGGTCTGGCGGTGCAGGTAGACCTCCTCCTCCCGCCCTCCGACCGGGACGATCCGCCCCTCCGCCAGGAGCCTCCCCAGCGCCTCCCGGAGGAGGCCGGGCGTGAGATCGCTCGCCCCCCGCAGCCCCTCCGGGCTCATCGGCGCGGTCCCGGCCTGGAGGAGGAGACGCTCGAGCCGGTCGGAGGGGGAACCTTGCTCGAGGACCCGCAGGTGGTCCAGGATCTCGTGGCGCTTGCGCCGGCGCTCGGGCGGGGCCGGATCCAGGATGATCCCGCCGCCGATCGTGACGGCCGGGCTGTAGGAGCGGATGACGAAGCGATCCTGGGGGAGGGCGGCCCCGCGGGACTCCAGCCGCAGGTGAACGTAGGCCGACTGCCCCGGTTCCAGCTCCTCCCGGTCCAGGAAGACGACCCGTGCCAAGACCTCGCTGGTCCCCAGGTGGAACCGGACGCGACCCCGGTTCTTGAGGGCGCGGGGGGCGTCCGCCAGGAGGGTCAGGGTGGCGTCCATGGCGCTCGCGGGGCGGAACATTCCCGGGAGGCAGAGGAGGCTCCCCCGCGCGATGCCGGAGACCTCGATCCCCGGGAGGTTCACGGCGGTCCGCTGGCCGGCGAAGGCCTGCTCCACCGTTTCCCCGTGGACCTGGAGGCGCCGGACCCGGGAGCGGGCGCCCTCCGGCAGGGCCACCACCTCGTCCCCGACCTTCAGGCTCCCGGCCAGGAGGGTGCCGGTGACGACGGTCCCGAACCCCTTCATGGTAAAGACCCGGTCAATGGGGAGGCGGAAGATCCCGTCCACGCGCTTGGGCTCGGCCTCAGCCGCCAGCGCCCCGAGGGCCGTTTTGAGCTCCTCGAGGCCCGCACCCGTCGTCGCCGAGACCGGGAGGATGGGCGCGCCCTCCAGGAAGGTCCCCTTCAGGAAGGTCCGGGTCTCCTCGGCCACCATCTCCAGCCAGTCGGGGTCCACCAGGTCCCGCTTGGTGAGGGTCACGAGGCCGCGCGGGATGTGGAGGAGGCGGCAGATGTGCAGGTGCTCCCTCGTCTGGGGCATGATCCCCTCGTCGGCGGCGATGACCAGGATGACGAGGTCAATCCCGCCGACGCCGGCCAGCATTGTCTTCACGAAGCGCTCGTGGCCCGGGACGTCCACGATCCCGAGGCGCAGCCCGCCCGGGAGGGTGAGGTGGGCGAAGCCCAGCTCGATGGAGATGCCTCGCTCTTTCTCTTCCCTGAGTCGGTCGGTGTCAATGCCGGTCAAGGCCTTGACCAGCGAGGTCTTCCCGTGGTCAATGTGCCCGGCCGTCCCGACGATGATGTGTTTCATGTGTCTTCACTCTCTGCCCGGAGCCAGGGGCAGAAACCCTGCCCTCTGGGCAGGATAGCACAGGGCTTGCCCGCCAGAAACCCACCGCGGGCGCCGGAAGGGCGGAGGGCCGACCGGGAACTTCCCCCCCCCGAGCAGTTTCGGGAGATGTGCAGAAGTGCTAACTCTTCTGTTTGCCGGGAGCAAATGACAGGACAGACGCGGCACCGGGCTTGCATGGGGGAGCGGGGCGAGCGGGTTTTCGCCCCCGGCGAGTCCGGGTGGCCCCTGCGGGGGATGGGCGGTGTCAGCAGAGGTCCTTCCACGACCAGAGGCAGCGGTCGCTCCCTGCCGGATACGCCAGATCTTCGTCGCCCTCCTTGTTTACACGGTCCTGAACTTGCTCCTGGGGGTTGCCCTCGGCTTCCTGGGCGTGCTGGGGCCGCGGGGCGTGGCGCCCCGCGCGGCCGACGCGTTGGTCCTCCTGGGACTCGCCACCACGGGCTTGCTCCTTCTCCTCACGATGCGCCTGGCGCGCCGGGCCCGCGGTGGGATCCGCCAGGTCCTTGGGATGGGCGCCGGGGGCACGGGCCTCGCCTCCCTCTTTGGCGCCGCGGTCGGCTTCGGGGTGGCCCCGGTCGCGATGGCCGTCTTGAAACTAGCCATGGTCCGGTTCCCCGGGGGCATCCTCCAACTCCGCCTCAAGACCGGGCTGGAGGAGGCCGCGATTCAGGCCCCGCTCCTCATCCTGTTCCTGATGGTGGTGGCGGCCCCGATTGCCGAGGAGGCCTTCTTCCGCGGCCTGGCCTACCCCGCCTTCCGCGCCCGCTTCGGGGTCACCTTGGCCTCCCTCTTCACCACCCTCCTCTTCGTCCCCCTGCACCTGAGCATGCTGGCTCTCATCCCTCTCACCCTCCTCAGTCTCGTCCTCTGCCTCGTGCGCGAGGTCCATGCCTCGATCACCGGCCCCATCGCGGCCCACGCCATGTACAACCTCACCCTTCTCCTGGGCCTGGCCGGCTAGTGCCGGGCCAAGGAATCCGGCCCCATCCTGACAGACCGTTCTGCCGCGGGTCCTGACGCCGGCGTGCCCCCTCGCGGCCTTCCCCCGAGGGAGGTGCGGTGGGCAGCCGGCCTGGGGGAGCCTCAGGCGCGAGGAGTGCGAGGGGGTCGCGCCCTGGGCGCCGTGGAGGCGAGCGTCTCCAGGGCTGCTTGCCCCTCAGGCGTGATGGCGGTGAAGACGGCGCCGTGGCGGTAGGGGTCCCCGGGCTGGGGGGTGGGGGCGGTGATCTCGTTCCATCGGACGCGGGCGGCGCAGGCGACGACGGCGGACCGGGCCGGGAGGTAGATCTCCAGGCGCAGGCCGGTGCCGGGCGGGAGCAACTGGGGGATCTGGAGGAGCAGGCCTTCGGCGGAGCAGTTGAGGCAGAAGCCCTTGCGCCAGGAGCGACGTGGGCGGCCGCGGCCCGGGATGGTCTGGTAGCGGATCTGGAGGACGCAGGTCCGCCGCTCCGCCCCGCGCCGGTCTCCCGGAGGCCCAGCCTTCGGCCTCCCCTCGGCCAGGGTGTCCATGGGCCCTCCGGGGCCTGCCCCGGCCCTCGAGGGGACCGGGGCGCCCGGGATGGCAGCGTTCGGAGTGCCGGACCGGGAGGACGGAGGAGGGAACGCGCCTCAGTCCGGCTGGACGGTGACCCGGGCGTGGCGGGAGTACATCATCCGTTCGGGATGGCTGTACAGGTTGAAGCCGTCCCCCCGGACGTAGCCCATGAGGGTGATCCCCAGGCGCTTGGCCCCCTCGACGGAGAGGGAGGTGGGGGAGGTGCGCGAGATGATGAAGGGGATCCCCATGTGGGCGCCCTTCCTGAGCATCTCGGAGGAGATCCGCCCGGTGCTCAGGAGGATCCGGCCTGTGGTCTCGATGTCGCGGAGCATCGCCTCGCCGCGGATCTTGTCCAGAGCATTGTGCCGACCCACGTCCTCGGCCACGATAAGGAGCTTCTCGTCGTCAGCCAGGGCGGCGGCGTGGATTCCCCGCGTCTGCTGGTACAGGGTGGCCGCCTCGTACAGGAGGCGCATGAGGGGGAAGACCTTGTCGGGGTCCAGCATCCGCTCCAGGAGGACCGGGGCGTGGTCCAGGAGGGTGTTGGAGAAGGTGACGCCGCCGCTGCAGCCGGAGGTGTAGATCTGGCGCTTCGGCGGGGTGAAGGTGCCCCGCAGCCGGACCTCGGCCAGGCCCTCCTCCGGGTTGACCTCCAGGGACGTGATATCCTCCAGGCTCCGGATGATCCCCTCGAAGGAGAGGAACCCCAGCACCAGACAATCCAGCTTGACCGGGGTGGTCATGATCGTGGCCAGCTCGCGGCCGTTCACCACGATGGTGAGGGGGTGCTCCCGGACCACCCCGCTCTCCTCGGGCGTGAACTCCTTGCTCCTGTACCGGTAGATGATGGGCATGGGGCCCTCGGGGGGTGTAGGCTGCCGCCGGGCCGGCGCCGGTTGCCCCCAGTATAGCCACCCATCCCCCGCCGCGCAAGGCGGCGGCCGCTTGGCAGGCCCGGCGGGCGTTGCTAGGCTTCCGCCGCGTCCGTAGCGCGGCAGATTGCTTCGGGGGCGAGGGATGGACAGGCCGCCGTCGGTCGTCTCAGAGGACGAGGGCTTGGAAGCGCGTGGGGTGGCACGGGCCCCCGTGCTCCTCCGGTTCAGCGCGACGGAGCGGGCCTTCCACTGGAGCGTCGCCCTCCCGACCCTGGTCCTCCTCCTGAGCGGGCTCTTCCTCCGCTTCGGCTGGCTCCAGGCCCTCATGCTGGGCTATGACCGCCGGGTGGGTCTGCGCCTCCACCTGGTGGCGGGTGTGGCCCTCCTCTTCAGCCCCCTCTTGGTGGCACTGCTGGGCAACCGGCGCGCCCTGGCGGAGGCCGCCCGGACCCTTCTGAAGATGGAGAGGGAGGACCGGCGCTTTCTGCGGGACCTGCCCCGCTGGCTCGCCAACGATCCGGACGCGGGAGGGGAGGTCGGCCGGTTCAACGGCGGGCAGAAGCTGAACACCCTCGTGAGCGGCCTCGCCCTCCTCGTCGCCGCCGCGACGGGACTCTTCCTCTGGGTCTCCCCGCCTCTCCCGGATGCTGCGACCGGCGCCCTTCCGGTCCTGACCGCCTGGCTCGCCATCCTCCACGAGGCCACGACCTATATCCTGCTCCCGGTCGTGGCCGGGCACCTCTTCATGGCTCTGGTCCACCCGAGGACCCGGGAGTCCCTTCGGGGCATCCTCTTCGGGATCGTGGACGCGGACTGGGCCCGCCGGCACCATCCGCGGTGGCACCGGGAGGCGGCCCGGGAGGGGCCCGGAGAATATACCCAAGGGGTGCCGTCCCCGGAGTCTCCGCCAGCTAGGAAGAAACTGGCCAACTAGGGAAAGAAAACCCCCGGGGGACAGTGTAATTCCCCCGGGGGACCACGCGAGCTCCAGACGGCCGGAGCCGCCTCCAGGTTGTTCCGGGACGGCTACCCCTCGAAGCTCTCCAGCAGCCGCCACGCGGGGCGGAGAAGCACCAGCCGCTGGATGTGGAGCCGGCCGCCCTCCTCCACGACCTCCGCCTTGACGATGTCCCCGGCCTGGAGCTCTTCCAGGGGGAGCCCCTCGCCATTCTCTCCGAGGATCCGCGTCGCCTCGGTGCAGCAGACGCGGCAGAACTGCGCCTCGGTCTCCTTCAGGCGCAGCTCCCGCTCCTTGGGATCCACGACCGTCACCATGCCGTGCACCGTACGGAGGCCCATCATCCCTCACCCCTTTCTCTGCCCCCGGGAGCACCCGGAGTCACCGCCGGATCTGGCTCGGGCTCCGTTGGCCGGCCCGGGGCCATCGTGAACCCGCGCTCGGCCGCGATCAGTTCCAGGTGGGGGCTCCCCAGGTCCTCTAGCCAGGGAATCAATCCGAAGAAATCCTTGTTGTCCACCAGCTTCAGTGCCCGCCGGCAGGCGTGACACGCCTCCAGCTTGCACCGCTTGTCCGCCTCGTCGTACAGCAGGGTCAGCCGCTGGTGGTCCCGGTTCCCGCAGAACGGGCACTCCCCCCGACGGAACCGCCACCGGCAGCCGCACAGCCCGCAGTGCAGGTACCGGTGGGCTGTGGTTTCCTGGCCCCGGTGCTCCGAGGTGGCCGGGGGCGAGCCGCACACCGGGCAGAACCCCCGGGACCACTCGGCTTCCTCCACCAGGGGCTCCAGCCGCGCTGCCACGGCCTCCAAGCTCGGCCGGAGGCTCGCCTGGAGCCAGAAAGGCAGGAGCGCTTCCGGCAGCCCGTAGGCGGTGCTGACCTGCGCCACCGCCTCCCCTCCGACCAGCCAGTCTTTCACCAGCTCCACAAGGGAGCGTTCGCCGCTTTTCAGGGACCCTGCCAGGGCTCCCACCGGGGCGCCCGCTCTGGCCTGCATGAGGGGCGCGAGGCGCCAGAAGAGCGCCTCCGTGGCCGCCCAGTCCACCGGGAGGGCTACCGGCGGCGCCAGGGGAAGGCCCTCGCGAAGCCGGCCCAGCGCCTCTGGCCCCGCCAGGTCCCCGACGTCAATCTCGGCGATCGTCTGGTGCTGCGCCTCCAGGATCTGCCCGTGGAAGGTCAGCAGGTCTCCCAGAGGCGGCCGCCGCCGCTTCAGCAACTCCAGGGCCCGGGCGACGTCCTCCCAGGAGTGCTCCCTCAGCATGCCCGGGCCCGCCGCTCCCTCACGCCGTCAGGCCCAGGGCCTGTCCTGCGGCGAAGATCAGGAACTTCGTCAGAAAGCCGCCCAGCAGGATCAGGATTGCGGCCGCTGTCAGGGTCGCCCCCGCCGTTTGCCGGTATCCCCGGGGGAATCCATCGCGGAACTCCAGGATCAGGGGGACCGCCACCCCGAGGATCACGGCCCCGCCCCAGAACGGGAGGGCGTAGGGGCCGCTGAGCAGGAGCTGGAGCGCCCGCACGGTCTTGGGGGTCCCACCCGAAACGTTCCAGAGGTAGGCGGCGAGGACCACCGCCTGGAGGATCAGGCACCAGGTGTAGGTCCGCCGGAGCTTGGCGATCGTTCGGGCCGGCCCCCCCTCCCGGAGCTGTAAGATCAGGGCCAGCGTTGCCCCCGCCCCCGTGGCGGCCACCAGCAGGAAGAGGGCCCCGCCGAGCCGGCTATCCATCCAGAGGGGCTGGGCCGTTGCGGAGAGCAACTGGCCGGTATAGGCCGGCAGGAAGAAGGCAAAGAGGCCGCCGAAGAGGCCCAGCGTCCGCCGGAGGGCGAGGCGGTCCGGCCGCTCGGTCGCGCTCAGGTAGGCGCCGGCGGCCGCGAAGGCTCCGAAGAACCCCAGGCCCCAGGCGCCCACGCTCATGGGGGAATAGGGCTTGACGTGGAACCCCAGGACGTTAATGGCCCCCTCCCCGATGGCCGTCGAGGGCTTGGGGACCCACAGCATGTGGAAGAACCGTCCGGGCATCCCCAGGTCAACGATCAGCAGGAGGGCGAGGACGGGTGCGAGGGCCAGGGCCAGGATATACCCCGTCCTGGCCACCCCCCGATCTTCGGGCGACCCGAAGTTGTCGGCGATGGCGGCCAGGGCATAGGAAGCCCCCGCGATCCCGCCCAGGAAGAAGTAGAGGTCAATCAGCCAGGGCCACTCGGGTGGCTGGGTCATCGCGTCTCCTCCCCTGTCGGGGCGGGGGTCGGCCCCCGCCCCCGGCCAACTGGCCGTTAACTGGACTGCCCGCGCTCGCGGAAGGCCACGACGGCCCCGATGGCCACGCCGACGGCCGAGAGGATACTCCACCCGGAATCCAGGGGGACCTTCCGCTGCGGGAGCGGGACCGGCTTGGGCGGCAGGCCGTAGACCTCCGGCCTGTCCAGGAGAAGGAAGAAGGCGTTTAGCCCGCCCACCACGTCGTCGTCCACGCCGTAGAGCTGGGCGTCCTTGTCCCCCTGCTGCCGCAGCACCTCGAGCCGCTTGCGCGCCTTGACCACGAGCTCGTCGCGGAACCCGAACTGGATGGAGTCGGTCGGGCAGGTCTTGGCGCAGGCGGTCGGCATCCCCTCGTGGATCCGGTCGTTGCAGAAGGTGCACTTGTTGACCCGCCCCGTGCCGGTGTTGAAGGAGATGACCCCGAAGGGGCAGGCGGAGACGCAGTACCGGCAGCCGTTGCAGATGTCCTGGTTGACGTTGACGGTCCCGAACTCGGTCCGGTAGATGGCGCCGGTCGGGCAGGCCTCCAGGCATCCGGCCTGCACGCAGTGCTTGCAGACGTCGCTCATCAGGAGCCACTTCGGGTCTCCCTTGGCGTCCTTCTTCTCGATGAACCGCACGAGCCGCCAGGTCTTGTCGGTGAAGTGGGGCTGGTTCTGGTAGCTCCCGGTCCAGACCGGCTCCTCCCAGGAGAGCTGGTTCCACTGCTTGCAGGCGACCTGGCAGGCCCGGCAGCCGATACAGACCGAGGTGTCGGTGAACATCGCCAGGGCTTTTGCCATCGCTAGGCCTCCCCCTTCCGGACGTCGCAGAGCAGCGCCTTGCTCTCCTGGATGAAGGTGGTCGGATCCCCCAGGTTGGCGACGAGGTCGTTGGTGATGTCCCCCTTGGCGCTCGGGATGGCCCCCTGGTAACCCCAGTGCCAGGGGATGCCCACGTGGTGGACCTTTTTGCCGTTAATGATGAACGGCCGGAATCGGTCGGTGACCAGGGCCCGGGCGTGGATCTTGCCGCGGGCGCTCAATATGGTCACCATCTCGCCGTTCTTGATGCCCTTCTCGGCGGCCAGGTCGGGGCTCATCTCGATGAAGTGGCCGAAGAACAGCTCCGAGAGCCAGGGGACGTGGCGGGACATGCCGGCCGCGTGGTGCTCCGTCAGCCGGTAGGTGGTGAGCACGATCGGGAATTCCTCGGGCTTGCCGAGCCGGTTCTTGTCCCCGACGTCCCACACCTTCGCCACCGGGTTGGTGTTGACCCGGGAGAGGAGGTTCTTGGTCGGGGACTCGAAGGGCTCGTAGTGCTCCGGGAACGGGCCGTCGGCGATCGGCCCGAAGAGCGCCCCCTTGCCGTCCCCCCGCATGATGAAGGCGTCCTGGCCGCTCAGCCCCTTGAAGGGCCCATCGGCGAACTTCGGGGCATCGGGCGGGAGGTCCGCCTTGAAGTCCGGCACGTCGTTGCCGACCCACTTCTTCTGGGCCGCATCCCACCAGATCACCTTCGTCTTCTCACTCCAGGGCTTACCCTGGGCGTCGGCCGAGGCCCGGTTGTACAGGATCCGCCGGTTGGCCGGCCAGACGAAGCCCCAGTTGTGGGCCAGGTAGTCGCCGGGGGCCGACTTCTCGCGCCGGAGCGCCAGGTTCTTCCCCTCCTCCGGGTAGACCCCGCTGTAGATCCAGTTCCCGCAGGCGGTGCTCCCGTCATCCCGGCAGTCGCCGAATCCCTTGATGGGCTGACCCTTCTTGTACAGGATCTTGCCGTCCTTCTCGATGTCCCGGGTGGCGTACCCGTTGACCTCCTTCAGGACCAGCTCCATGTTGGGCTCCACCTTGGGCCCCTGGGGCTTGTAGTCCCACACCACGTCCAGGATGGGCCGGTCCTTCTTCGCCTTGGAGCCGGCGTAGAGCTTCTTCATCCGCAGCCCCAAATCCACGATGAAGGCAGCATCCGACCGGGCCTCCCCGGGCGGCTCGACCGCCTTCACGTGCCACTGGAGGAGCCGCATGGTGTTGGTGAGGGAGCCGTCCTTCTCCGCCGCCGGGGCCGCCGGCAGGAAGAAGACCTCTGTCTTGACGGCCTTCGGGTCCTTGACCTCCGGCGCCTTCCAGACCGCCGCGGTCTCGGTCTCGAAGAGGTCGTGCACCACCATCCACTCCAGGTTCCGGAGTCCCTCCCGGGCCAGCTTGGCGTTGGGGCTGTCCACCGCCGGGTTCTGCCCCATGAGGATGAACCCCTTCACCTTCCCCTTAAACATTTCCACGAACGTGTGCTGGTGGGAGTAGTCGTCGGCGCTGGCCCGCTTCGGGAGATAGTCGTAGGCGAAGTCGTTCTCCTTGGTGGCCGCGTCCCCGTACCAGGCCTTCAGCAGGCTCACGTGGAACTTCCCCATGTTGGAGAAGTACCCGGTCCGGGGGTACACCTTCTCGGCATAGTCCTTCAGGGTCGGCTGGGCGTCCCGGAGCGGCGCGGGCATGTAGCCGGGGATGATGTGGTACAGGGTCGCCATGTCCGTGGCCCCCTGGACGTTGCTGTGCCCGCGGAGCGCAAAGACCCCGCCCCCCTTGATCCCGATATTGCCCAGGAGCAACTGCAGGACGCAGAGGGCCCGGATCTGCTGGACCCCATTGGTGGACTGGTTGAGCTGCAGCGCGTAGCCGATCGAGCCGGCCTTGTCCGGGGCGCCGGTGGAGCAGTAGAGCTCCGCCACCTGAAGGAACTTCTCCTTCGGCAGGCCGCAGACCTTCTCCACCATCTCCGGGGTGTAGCGGCTGTAGTGGCGCTTCAGGTGCTGAAAGACCGTCTGGGGGTGCTGCAGGGTGGTGTCCTTCTTCGGGCTCCCGTTCTCGTCGAGTTGGTACTTCCAGGTCTTACGGTCGTAGCTCCGCTTCGCCGGGTCGTAGCCGGTAAAGAGCCCATTGAGCTCCGTGGCGTTCTTGAACTCGGGATCGAGGAGGAACGCCGCGTTGGTGTGCAGCACGACGTAGTCGTGGTGGTACTTCCGCTTCTGGATCGCGTAGTTGATCAGCCCGCCGAAGAACGCGGTGTTGGTCCCGGACCGGATCGGGGCCCAGATGTCGGCCGTGGCGGAGGTCCGGGTGAAGCGGGGATCCACGTGGATGATCTTGGCGCCCCGCTCCTTCGCCTTCATGACCCACTTGTAGCTGACCGGATGACACTCGGCCCAGTTGGAGGTGGGCATGATGACGTCCGAATGCTGGGCGTCGATCAGATTCGTGGTCATGGCGCCCCGGCCGTAGGTGGTCCCGAGGGCCGGCACCGTGGCCGAGTGGCAGATCCGGGCCGAGTTCTCCAGGTAGACGATCCCGAGGGACCGAGCCAGCTTGGCGATGAGGTAGTTCTCCTCATTGTCCAGGACCGAGGAGCCCATCCAGGCCAGCCCGTCGGTGCGGTTGACGGTGATACCCTTCTCCGCCTCCACGAAGGTGGCGTCCCTGGTCTTCTTCACTCGCTGGGCCACCTGCTCCATCATCCAGGCGAGCGGCTTCTCCTCCCACCTGTCCGAGCCCGGGGCCCGGTAGAGGCCCTTGGTGATCCGCCGCTCGTTAATGGAAATTTGATAGGTGGAGGAGCCCTTCGGGCAGAGCGCGCCCTCGGTGTGCGGGGTGTTCGGGTCGCCCTCGATGTCAATGATCTTGTTGTCCTTCACGTAGATCAGCTGGGCGCACCCCACCGCGCAGTAGGGGCAAACCCCTGGAAATACCTTCGCCTCCTTGATCCGGGACAACTGCGCGTAGGCCTGGACCGGCTTCAGGTCGAAGCCCAGTCCGGCGGCCAGCGCCGCTGTCGTCGCGCCCGTCGTTTTCAGGAAGTTCCGCCGGGTGAATTCCATTGATGGCCTCCGCGCTAGTCGGTCACGCTATCCAGGAACACCTGCCCCCTGAGAAACACGAACGGGCCCACCCGCTACACGGGGAAGCCCCGTAACGGATGAGCCCGGCGAAACTGCGAGACATGCCACGTCCCCTGCCCAGCCTACTACCCGGTTCAAGGCCGAAATGGCCTCCTGAGAGGCAGGTCGGTCAGCTACGCGAGGACACGACGAAACGCAGCAGGATGATAACGAGGGTGGACTGTCTCTACTACGTCCCCGCGCGGGCTGTCAAGCCAAAAAATGACACTCACCGCTTGCGCCAGCGCTCGAGCCCCGGCGTCCGTTTGGTATCGGTTGTCCAGTCGTAGTCCATGAGGAGACAGGCCAGGTTCAGGAGCCTGGCGACCAGGGTCCACTCGTTGTTGGACTCCTCCCAGATCTTGCTCACCTCGTGGCGGAACAACTCCAGCCCCTCCCCGCACCGGTGCCGGAACCCCTCCCCTGCGCCGGCCTCCTTGAGCTTTCGCTCCAGGGCGTCCGTGGCTTCTAGGAGGGCGACCCGGAGCTTCTCGGGGTCGAGCGCCTCGTCGGCGAAGCGCTTGTACGTCGGCCCGACGAGGTTCACCAGGGCCAGCTCCAGCTCGACGCTTGGCGCCCACTTCCCCTGGGACATCGCGCCCCCCCTCCCGGTGGCGGCCCCGTTCCCGACCACCGGCGGTCTGTGGGACCTGCCGGAGGGAGTATCGCACCCGGGCCCCCGGCTGGCAAGACCCTCGGTCGGCCCACCCGCCGGCTGCCCCAACGGTCTCCCTACCCGCCCCGCCCCCCTTTTCCCACGGCCGCGACCCGGCGTCTCCAGTGATCTTGAGATCCCCCGGCCTTGACAGGGCAGGGGAAAGCGGTTATTTGTGATGCGCACTCCCCCCCAAGTCAGGGCATCCTATCCCGTTCATACCCCGTGAAGGAGGCCACGCCATGACCATGAAAGGATGTGGAAAGAAGCTTCTCGGAGGGGCCGTCGCCCTGGCGGTCCTGGCCGGCCTGGTAGCCGCCGCGGCGGCCCAGCAGCCGATCCGGATCGGCGCGTCCCTTTCCCTGACGGGCACCTATGCAGCGCTCGGGCAGAACAATCAGCGGGGCTACCAGCTCTGCGCCAAGCACGTGAACGAGAAGGGTGGGGTCCTGGGGCGGAAGGTCGAGTTCGTCCTCTATGATGACCAGTCCCAGCCCGCCACGGGGGTCCGCCTCTACGAGAAGCTCATCACCCAGGACAAGGTGGACCTGGTGCTCGGCCCGTACTCCTCGGCCATCACCGAGGCCGTGGCCAACGTGAACGAGAAGTACAAGATGCCGATGGTGGCCCCCATGGCCTCCACCACCGCCATCTTCAAGAAGGGGAGGAAGTTCATCTTCATGGTGCAGTCCCCGGCCGAGGTGTACCTGGAGGGGCTCATTGACGTGGCCGCCAAGAAGGGACTCAAGACGGTGGCCATCATCAACGAGGACACGCTCTTCCCCAAGACCACGGTGCAGGGGACCATTGAGCTCGCCAAGCAGAAGGGGCTCCAGGTGGTTTTCGTCGAGGCCTATCCCAAGGGGAACACCGACTTCTCGGCGATCATGACCAAGATCCGGGCGGCGAACCCGGACGTCCTCGGTGCGGCCACCTACTTCGATGACGCGGTGGCCATCACCCGCCAGATGAAGGAGCTGAACGTGAACCCCAAGATGTATGGGGTGACCGTCGGCGGGGACCTGCCCAAGTTCTACGAGCTCCTGGGGAAGAACGCCGAGTTCGTCTACGGCGCGAGTCAGTGGGAGGCGGAGCTGCCGTACCCCGGGTCCAAGGAGTTCTACGCATCGTACAAGAAAGAGTTTCCCGGCGCGGATCTCTCCTATCACGCCGCCGGCGCCTACGCGGCCTGCCAGATCCTCACGGAGGCGATCAAGCGCACGGGCTCACTGGACGGCGAGAAGATCCGCGGAGCGATCCTGAAGCTGGACTTCAACACGGTCTACGGCGCATTCAAGGTGGACGCGGATGGCTTCCAGCTTTCCCACAAGATGGTCATGTTCCAGTGGCAGGAGGGCAAGAAGGTGATCGTCTGGCCGGACGAGCTGGCATCGGGGAAGATGCTGTTCCCGACGCCTCCGTGGAACCAGCGGTAGCGGGTGAGGGACGGACAGCCGAAGTGGACGGCGCCCGCCTGATCTCCGGCGGGCGCCCGTGCTTTCCGGAGCACCCATGGGCGTAACCATCACCCCCGCCATGGTCGGCCAGGTGGTCATCTCCGGCCTCCTGGCCGGCGCCCTCTACTCCATGGTGGCCCTGGGCCTGGCCCTCATCTACGGGGTCATGCGGGTCATCAACATTGCCCACGGCACGATCCTGATGCTGGGGGCCTACACGACCTTCTGGTGGTTCCATCTCCTCGGCGTCAACCCGTACCTGTCGCTCCTGGCCTCCATGCCGCTGATGTTCCTCCTCGGGGTGCTCCTCCAGTGGATGCTGGTGACGCGGGTCGTAGATGCCCCGGAGCTCTCCTCGCTCCTCCTGACCTTCGGGATCTCCATCGCCCTCGTGAACGTGGCCCAGCTCTCCTTCACCTCCGACCTCCGCTCGGTGGAGTTCCTCACGGGCGCCTTCCTCGTGGGGCCCATCGCGCTCTCCAAGTCACGGCTGATCTCCTTCGCCTTCGCGGTGGTGATCACCCTCCTCGCGTTCTGGTTCCTTCAGAAGACCAAGCTCGGGAAGGCCATCCGCGCCACCTCCCAGAGTAGCGAGGTGGCCATGGTCTGCGGGATCAACGTTCAGCGCATCAACCTTTACGCTTTCGGCATCGCCTCAGCCCTGGCGGCGGCCGGCGGGAGCCTGGTGGCAGTGATGATTGCCATCCAGCCCGAGATGGGACAAGTCTACACGTTCAAGTCCTTCCTGGTGATCGTCCTGGGCGGGGCGGGCAACTACCCGGGCGCGCTCCTCGGCGGGATGCTCCTGGGTCTCGTGGAGCAGCTCTCTTCCCTCTTCCTCACCACCCAGGTCTCCGAGGCCGTGGCCTACGTCCTCCTAGTGCTGGTCCTCCTCCTGCGCCCCACGGGGCTCCTGGGAGGGCGCGCCACATGAGGTGGGCGTTCCTCGTGGCGCTCGTGGGTGGACTCCTCCTGCTCGCCCTCTACCCGATGGTGGCCACCGGCTATGGGATCCAGTTCATGCTCCAGCTCTTCATGTGGGTGGCCCTGGCCCAGAGCTGGAACCTGGTCTCCGGCCTCACGGGCTACGTCTCCTTCGGCCATGTGGCCTTTTTCGGCACCGGCGCCTATGCCGGAGCGATCCTGGTCACCACCCATGGTTGGCACTGGGGACCAGCCTCCCTCGCGGCCGGGGTCGCGGCGGTGATCCTGGCGCTGATCATCGGCTACCCGTGCCTCCGACTGAAGGGCCCCTACTTCGCCATCGCCATGCTCGGCCTGAACGAGGTCATGCGGGTTCTGGTCTCGTACTTCGAGGGGCTCACGGGCGGAGGCTCGGGGCTCTCCCTCCCCACCCTGCACGCCAGCGGCCAAATCTACTACGCGATGGGGCTCGCGGCCATTGCCGTGACCGCGGCCGCGTACCTCATCATCACGTCCCGGTTCGGCCTGAGACTGATGACGATTCGGGAGGACGAGATCGCGGCCGAGGCCATGGGGATCGACACCGCGCGCTACAAGCTCTACGCCTTCCTGCTCTCGGCCTTCGTCCCGGGCGTGGTGGGGGGGCTCTTCGCCCGAGATCAGGGGTACATCGAGCCGATCAGCGTCTTTGCCCTCCTCACCACCATCACGATGATCGTGATGGCCCTCTTCGGCGGCAAAGGGACCATCTGGGGACCGGTCCTGGGCGCGGTGACGCTCTTCGTCTTTCAAGAACTGGTGTGGGCCCGGTTCCTCTACCTCCATCAAATCCTGTTTGGCGCCATCATCGTGTTCGTGGTGCTCCTGATGCCCAGGGGAATCCTGGGGGTTCTCCAGGAGCGCTACCGCCTGCCGCGGACCCTGTGATGCGCGACGGCCACATCCTGGAGATCCGGGACGTCACCAAGCGCTTCGGCGGAGTGACCGCCGTCAACCGCTGCTCCCTCGCGCTCGCCCCGGGGAAAATCTACGGCCTCATCGGCCCCAATGGCTCGGGGAAGACCACGCTGTTCAACTGCATTACCGGGCTCACGCCGCGGGACGAGGGGGAGGTCCGCTACAAGGGCGAGCGCATCGACGGGCTCAAGCCCCACCGGGTTGCCCGCCGCGGGATCGGGCGCACGTTCCAGATTATCCGGGTATTTCCCGAGCTGACCGCCCTGGAGAACCTCCTGGTGGTCACGCGGGAGCCGTTCGAGGCGGCGCGCCGCCGCGCGCAGGAACTGCTCCGATTCGTCACCCTCGATCGGCTCCAGAGCGAGTACGCGGGGAACCTCTCCTACGGGCAGCAGAAGCTCCTGGAGTTCATCCGGGTGCTGATGACGGACCCCGAGCTGATCCTCCTGGACGAGCCCGCCGCGGGGGTGAACCGCACGCTCCTGAACGAGCTGCTGGTCGCCATCACCCGGCTCCGGGACCAGGGCAAGACCATCTTGATCGTCGAGCACGACATGAAGGTCGTCATGGGGCTCTGCGAGACGGTCTTCGTTCTCGACTACGGGGAGAAGATCGCCGAGGGACCACCGGGCGTCATCCAGGCCGACGAGCGCGTGATCGAGGCCTACTTTGGCCGGTGACGGCTTCCTGCTCAAGGCGGACGGGATCCACGCCGGCTACGGCAAGCTGGAGATCCTGCACGGGGTCAGCCTGGAGGTCCGGCCCCAGGAGCTGGTGAGCGTCATCGGCCCCAACGGGGCGGGGAAGTCCACCGGCTTCAAGACAATCGTGGGGCTCCTGCGCCCGACGTCCGGCCGGATCCTCTTCGACGGGAAGGAGGTCACCGGGCTCCCGCCGTACGAGGTGCTGCGCCTCGGGCTCGCCTATGTCCCCCAGGGGCGGATCGTCTTTCCCCAGATGACGGTGCTCGAGAACCTGGAGATGGGGGCCTACATCGAGAGCGATCCGGCCCGGGTCAAGGAGGCGCTGGAGCGGGTCTACGCGCTTTTCCCCATCCTGGCCGAGCGGCGGCACCAGAAGGCCGGAACCATGTCTGGTGGCGAGCAGCAGATGGTGGCCATCGGCCGGGCCTTGATGACCACGCCCAAGCTGATCCTCCTGGACGAGCCCTCCCTGGGTCTCTCCCCGAAGTTCGTCACACAAATTTTCGACAAGCTGCTGGAGATGAAGCGGGCGGGCTACACGCTGATGGTGGTGGAGCAGAACGCCGCCAAGGCCCTTTCGGTCGCTGACCGGGGCTATGTCCTCGAGCTCGGACGGAACCGCTTCGAGGGGACCGGCCAAGCCCTGCTCAACAACCCCGAGGTCAAGCGCCTCTACCTCGGGGGTTAGCCCTAGCCTGGAGAACGCCGAACCCCCCCTCTCCGCCGTCTACTTCCTCCGGCTGCCGGCCTCCGAGGGGAACGGAAACCCGTGATCGTCGGCTCCACGGGGAATTGCCGCGCCTATCCTCTGCGCCGCCACCGCCTAAACCGTGAAGCTGGTGAAATGATTTTCCTCCCGGACCCGATATCTCCTGTCGAACCTCGAGCGCATGCGGCAGATGGCAGGGTCCGGGCGCGAGCGCGTGCGCCGGGACTCCTTTCTCAGCGGGCATTTCAGTCACCCCTTCTCGCTCCTCGTCCGACGGACGTTCGAGGGCGAGCAACCATGCTGGCGGACGATGGAGCTCTCTCCGCGATCCAGCGGAGCAGCGTGTGGACCCCCCGGACGCCTCGCAACCGATAATCTGCTGCCCCCCGCGCTCTCCCCCCGACCTGGATCCCGATCCCCCGCGCCCCCAGCGACCGGAAGGCTTCCGCATCGGTGGTATCGTCCCCGGCGTAGACCGTGAGGAAAGACATGCCGCCCCATCGGTTCCTAGAGTGACTTCGAATCAGGTTCACGGCCTTCGACTTGCCCCGATGGCCCGGCGGGAGGAGATCCCAGACCTTTTTCCCTGGGAGCATCGTGAGAGCCATCTGGGACGCTATCCGCTTGACCCACCTGCGGAGTGTCCCGAGCTGGGACGGCCTCACTCCGCGATAGTGCACGGCCAAGGCAATCCCCTTCTGTTCCAGGTGGGCCCCGGGGAACTGCGGGATCACCCGGTCGAGGACAGCGGCCGCCGTGCGAATCCGCCGGCGAATGGACGAGGTGAGGGGATGGCGGAACCGGAGACCGGGCCCGTCAATCTCGAGACCGTGGCAGCCGCCGTAGATGATTCCCTTGACACCCACCCGGCGTTTGATGTCGGGGAGGGACCGGCCGGAGAGGACCACAAGCCTGACGTGGGGGTTGCTCGCCAGTCGTCGGAGCGTCCTCCGGACCGCGGGGTCGAGCCGTGCCGTGTCGGGACGGTGCACGATGGGCGCAAGCGTACCGTCGAAGTCGAGGACGAGGAGG
>Ga0214472_10002880_pt1 | contig 18319 bp, 16 predicted proteins | sample RVTome_6_FD_207662 | JGI IMG/M metagenome (GOLD analysis project Ga0214472, IMG submission 207662) | Soil microbial communities from uranium-contaminated site in the Upper Colorado River Basin, Wyoming, United States - RVT140D175 | ecosystem: Environmental > Terrestrial > Soil > Contaminated >...
GTGAACGCCGAACTGCAGGATTCCATTGATGGCGTCAGCATGGCTTACACCTTTGCCGACGCGAATGCCGAGGACCGCCGGACGACACAGTTCTTCGATATCATGGGTAGTCGCGGCATCTATCACGGCGGCTGGTTTGCGAGCGTACCTGGTCCGCGCGTGCCGTGGATACCGGGATTGCCTCCAGGGCTTGCCGACTGGAATCCCGTAAAAGACAGCTGGGAGCTCTACAACCTGGAAGAAGATTGGAGCCAGGCTGACAACCTCGCGGCGAAAATGCCGGAAAAAGTCGAGCAGATGAGGAATCTCTTTCTCGTTGAATCCACGAGGAACCTGAACCTGCCGATTGGTGGCGGTCTTTGGAGCGCTGCCCTCCACCCCGAGGATGCCCCCGCCACACCCTATACGGAATGGACGTTCAGCGGTACCGTCAACCGGATGCCGGAGTTCGCTGCGCCGAAACTCGGTAAGTTAGGTAACACCGTGACCATGGAAGTGGACGTTCCAGAGAAAGCCAATGGCGTGCTCTACGCACTCGGTGCATTCTCCGGTGGACTTTCACTCTACGTAATAGACGGTGTTTTGAGTTACGAATACAACCTGTTTGAAATTCAACGCACGCAGATAAAAGCCAGGGATAAGCTCCCCGCCGGAAAGATAACAATCGAAGTCGAATCAAAGCTAGCCGCAGCCAGGCCCGGTGCCCCGTTAAACGTGACCCTCAAGGTTAACGGCAAGGAAGTCGCCGGCGGCCAGGTCCCGATGACCGCGCCGCTCGTCTTCACGGCCAATGACTGCCTTGATTTCGGCAGCGACCTCGGCTCGCCCGTGTCGCTCGATTACTTCGACCAAGCCCCGTTCGCCTTCAACGGCAACATTGGCACCACCAGGATCGCCTATCTCAATAAGTAGCATCTTTCGGTCGATGACCGCCGTCGCAAGACGGCGGTCATCGCTGCCAATTTTAAGTATAAGGAAACTATTATGAAAATCACATGTACGGGGTTCAGCGCCATTCTGCGCCTCTACGGACCGCTTCAACCATGGTTTGACAAGACCTGGCGGCCGAGTGAGATCGAGTTGGTGAAGTGATATGATGAACATTCTGCAAAAGATCAAACACGAATTTTTTAAGATCCTGTCGCCGACGGTCTTCTTTTTTTTCGCTTTTAATATCGTCGCAATCACCAATGCCCTGATGCTGAGAGAACACGGAATAAAGGCCGGTTCCATTCTCGGGGCGACGATCCTGGCTTTGATCGTGGCCAAGGTGATTCTGGTGGTCGATCTTATGCCGTTTGTTAACAAATTTCCCGACAAACCGTTAATCTACAATATCGTCTGGAAGACGTTCATCTACGTGCTTGCTGTGCTGCTGGCACGTTATCTTGAACATATTATCCCCTTCCTTAGACAGGACGGCGGAGTTATTGCAGCGCACCGGCACTTGATGCAGGAAATAATCTGGGAGCACTTCCTGGCGGTCCAGATCTGGTTGGTTGTGTTGTTTCTTTTCTATTCGGTTTTATTCGAGCTGGTCCGCGTGCTGGGTAAAAAACGCGTGATCAAGCTATTCTTTGGATTGGAGTAAGAAGAGAAATGATGCCGGTCCAAACCGTGGTTCGACCAGCCTGGCGACAGGATGAAACAGGGGTAATGTAAGTATCGGTTCTGTTTATCTTTCTAAAATTCGAGAACGGTAAAAGAAATCTGACAGTTGCTACATTTCACGGGTAACGGTAATATCGACTGTCGTTTCTTAGCGAGGTGGGAAATTACCTGGTGCCGTATAACCAAATCATTCCAGCGGATTGCCTTTACGCCAGGCACTCCATGGCAATCACCGATCTTCACTTATTACATGTTTTACAGATTTTTTACTGAAAATGATCATTATTCGACCTTTTGAAGAAGCGGATTGGGCTGCTACCTGGCAAATTATTGAGCCCGAATTCAGAGCTGGTGAGACATACGCTTTTTCACCTGCAATCACGGAGGATGAGGCTTACAAGGTTTGGGTAGAGATGCCTTCCGCGACCTTTGTTGCTGTGGATCGGGACAACAATATCCTTGGCACCTACTACATCAAACCAAACCAGCCCTCTTTAGGTGCCCACGTATGCAATTGTGGTTACATAGTTGCACAAAACGTGCGCGGTAAAGGCATTGCGGCCGAGATGTGTAAACATTCCGAATGCGAGGCAGTATCCCGGGAATTTCGGGCAATGCAGTTCAATCTGGTCGTCTCGACCAATAAAGTGGCAATTCGGCTTTGGAAAAGAGAGGGCTTCGTGGTAATCGGCAGCCTGCCGGAGGCATTCAGGCATTTGCGGCTTGGTTTTGTGGATGCCTTTATTATGTACAAGCAACTTCTGCCATAATCTCCGCCTGCAACAAAGTGCCAAAAACCTGGGGTTGATGTGTCGTGCCACAGGGACTGAAGTATGAAGATTGAAGAGGAGTGGAATGGATATAATTCAAGAATTTCTGAGTGCTTTTTCCTGGGATACCATTATCAAGACGGGGCTGCGAGTCTTTGTGATGATCCTTTGCGCCTGGGTGGCGATGAAATTGCTGCAGAAATTTCTGCAGCGCCTTGAGAATAATTTAATCAAAAAAAGCGTGCAGGAAGGCGAGCCTCCATCGGAGTCTCAAAAACGAATTGAAACGATAGTCCGTCTCATAAAACAAGGTTTGCAATTAGCGTTGTGGCTGACATTCGGCTTAGTGATTTTAAAAGAATTCGGAGTGGAGGTTGCTCCAATTCTTGCCAGTGCCGGCGTTGTGGGACTTGCTGTCGGTTTTGGCGCTCAAAACCTGGTTCGTGATATTATTTCCGGTTTTTTTATAATTCTGGAAAACCAGATACGGATAGGCGACGTGGCCATTGTCAATGGAACGGGTGGTCTGGTTGAGCAGATCAATTTTCGCACGACTGTTTTGCGGGACTTGGCCGGGGTGGTGCACATTTTTCCCAATGGAAATATATCGACCTTAAGCAATATGACGAGTGAGTGGTCCGCATATGTTTTTGAAATAGGCATCGCTTATGGAGAAAATATCGATCATGTCATCGAAATCATGAAAGAAGTCGGGAAAACAATGCGGGAGGACAGTAAGTTTGGAAAAGCTATGATGGAAGATCCCGATATTTTCGGCATAGAAAAGTTCGGCGATTCAGCCGTCGTCATCAAAGGCAGGATCAAGACAAAACCGAGCCGCCAATGGGAAGTTGGCCGTGAATTCCTGCGAAGAATCAAATACGCCTTTGATGAAAATGATATTGAGATACCTTTTCCACATCGGTCGATTTACTTTGGAGAAAATAACAAGACTTTCAATGTGCAGTTGCTGGAGAAACTAAACCCCCAGGAATCCACAGGAGAATCCTCAATAAGGGCAACCGGCAATTTACAGTCCGATTGAGAAAACCTGTTTATAACGCTGTTTGGCAAGAGATAAGGGATGTGGTATGTTATGCGTTCCTCCAGCAGGCCTTATCGTTCCTAACTTTTTTCATTTGGAGAATATCACTTTGAAGTCTCTATTTTTTTCGATTTTATTGGCCATACCATGTTTTTTTCCGGCAGGTTGGCGAGTATTTAACCATTCCATTACCCAACCCGCCGGACTCCTGTCCGACATAGGAATTGGTATAATTCTCTTTGGCTTGACATTCCTAAGTCCTCGCTGGTTAAGGGCTCTGCTGCTTTTGTTTTGGGCGCTTACCCAGATCATGTCTCAGGAACTGATGGCAGCGATGCAGCGTTTACCCTCCTGGCAGGATCTGCAGTATCTGGTTGATCCAACCTTTGTCAAGAATACCACCGCAGGTTTTCATCTTGCTCATCCTGGTTTTGTCCTGATATTTTTGGTGTCGGCGGTTCTCGCAATATTGGTTCCAACACGCCGTCAGGGTTGGGGGAAGGTTGTAGCCTGCCTGCTCACAGGTTCCCTGCTGCTGGGTTTGCACTTTCCTGTCAGCCGGGCATGGAGCAACCAGAGTATCGCCGCTCGTTATAATCCGTTGCACTGGTTCATCACCGATGCAACTTCAAAACTGTTTGCTGCCGATGTGCAAGGGCTTAGCGTGGCCGATCTGCCGCCAAGTCTCAGGGCTGTCGATCTGGCTGGTGAAAAGCTGCTGCCAGAAGGAAAGGGTAAGGCAAAAAATGTCCTTATTGTTATCCTAGAGGGTATTCCGGGTATTTATCTTCCCGCAATTAGAGAAGAGATGCAGGTGGCCGGCAAGGGATACCAGATGCAGAAGCTTTCGGATATTACCTCGGATGCCATGTTGGTGCCCGATTTTGTAGATCATAGCCACCAGACCATTCGTGGTCTGTATGCCTTGCATTGCGGTGATTTCAGTAAGTTTTCCTATGAGATGCCCAAGGCAATGGAATTGCAGAATAGTCCGGAGAGAGCCGGCGAATGTCTACCCGCCCAAATGAGCAAACAGGGCTGGCAAAGCCATTTTCTGCAGGGAGCCGCACTCCAGTTTATGAATAAGGAGCGAGCCATGCCGACCATGGGCTTCCAGCATGTACATGGCGTTGAATGGTTTACCGAGAGAACTCAGACCGATTTTATCTGGGGAACAACAGACGCTGAATTTTTTAAGGGAGCGAGAAAATATGTTGGCGAGCTGCAGGCTGCAGAAAAACCTTGGCTGTTGTCACTTTTGACTGTTGCCACTCACCAGCCGTTTTCCGCAACGGATGAGCAGGCAGACAAATACGGTTCACGGAAAATTGCCACCGTGGCGCTGCTTGATGAGGCTGTGGCAGAGTTTATCCAGGGGCTACGGCAGGATGGCGTTCTCGATGACACACTTGTGATTATCACATCCGATGAATCCCACGGCGAAGAAGGCGCCGACTGGTATAGCAGTTGGGGACTTGGCATGGTCCTGACACCGGAGCAAGACAGCCTGCCGCGGATCAAGAAGGGCACCTACGGCCTGGTTGATATAGAAGCTTCTGTTCTTGATTATTTTGACCTGCCCATGCCGCCTTCTATTATCGGCAGGAGCATATTTCGCGACTATAACACTGGACGGGACATGGTTTCCTATACCAGCAGTAAATTGCGCTGGCAGACGGCAGATAACTTCCTCTATGAGTGTGGCAGAGACGGGAATTGCAGAAAAATGAAAGGCCAAAACATTATCGGTCCGCGACCTGAAGAATTTGAACAGGATACGGAAAACAGCGCTGGGCGTCTTTTTGGCCTCGCAGCCGTTCTGGATCACAAACTCCTGGACCAAAATCAAAAGCAGGTGCTCCGGTTTGCCAGTGGAGAGATTCGGCAACTTCCGGAAAAGATCAAAAATGAATGGACGGATAATCTGGTTGGCGCGCAGTATCTTGATTTTCCGGAAAAATCCAAGGTCCATGTCAATATCCGGCTCAAAGCTGTGACCGCACAGGAAGAGGGAATACAGATGAAACTGACCCTCCGCCAGTTTGAAAAAGAGGTGGCAATTGACCATCCGCTGTTTCCGCTTCTGCGTGCCGGTGAGGAATGCCATGTTCAGTTTGACTTTGATAATCCGAAAGCCAGGCAGGCATTTTCATTTCATCTGGTTGGGGAGGGTACTGATTCTTCGATTCAACTTGAAGAGTTTGAGGTTACCATTGACCGGCAAAAAACCTGATTGCTTCGAAAACAATCAATACCTAAAATTGTTACGAATATTGTTGAAAAAGTAGTGGTTGAATACGATGAAGATTTGGGTGGACGCCGATGCATGTCCTGTGGTGATCAAGGAAATTCTATTCAAAGCAGCAGTTCGTAGCGGGACGCAGGTGACGCTTGTCGCGAATAGGCCGGTGCGCATCCCGTCTTCCCGTTACATTGCCTTCGTCCAGGTGGCTTTCGGGCTGGATGTAGCCGACAACGAGATTGTTAAAAGGCTTGACGCCGGAGACCTGGTCATTACAGCTGATATTCCTTTGGCTGCGAAGGTGATCGAAAAGGAAGGTTCTGCTCTCAATCCGCGTGGTGAACTCTATTCTGCCGACAGTATTAAGTCACGCTTAAGTGTCAGGGACTTTATGGATAGCCTGCGGGACAGCGGGATAGATACCGGTGGCCCACCGGTGTTAAACAAAGGCGACCGGCAAAATTTCGCTAATCAACTGGATAGATTCTTAACCCGGAATCAGAGAAAAACCGCGGAGAGTTAAAGATCAGGGAGGGTGAAGGCTGTACGAAACCTAATCTCCATATTACCAGCGGCGACTGTGCAGAGATTGCCTCAGTGGCAAACCAGTCTGGACCTGAACCAGTTTACTATAAAAGGATTGAAGGGCCCAGTCGGCACCTTAGAGTGGCGTCCCGTACTTTTTGTCTATTCTTCCTTGCCGTTGTGGGTGAGAAACTCGGTCATGCGTACGCGGTACTCCACAATATCTTTGCGGAGTGAAGAGAGATTGGCCATTTTTTCATCAACTTTTGCAATGTGATTGTCCAGAATTTCAATGAGTTTTGGGGTGATCTTATTGAAATTCTTTTCGTTAATGTCAAATATATCCGAAAGTTGTTCAATCTCTTTCAAGGATATGCCCATCGTTTTTAATTTCAGGATGAATTTCAGGCGAAGTACGTCGTCATTGGTATATGTACGTGTGCTGCCACCGAGCCGAGCATTTTTGCCCATCAGGCCTATCTCTTCATAGTAGCGAATAGTCCGTGTGGTAATACCCAGGCTTTTGGCTAACTCGCCAATTTGTACCAGCTTGGACTCTGGATTGTTCATATTGTTTTCCTTTGATACCTTAATTTTCTATGTCTCGGGAGAGCAAAAAACATTTACCTTTACGTAATATGTTTTTGCCAAACTATCACGCTGCCCCTTCCTCTGTCAAATGAAAAAATTATATTACAAGACTGTTTCCTGTGGGTTTGCGAACGATCAAAAAAGCAGGTTGAAAAATCTTGACCTTTACGTAAACATTATTTATAAAGAGGGGATGAAAAACATTCCATAAGTGTGATAGAGAAACCTCGACCTCTTTTGGGGGATGTGAAATGAATTTTGAGCACACTGAAGAACAGAGTCTGCTTCGCGACATGGTCCGCGATTTTGCTGAAAAAGAGATCGCACCATCCGCTAAAGAACGGGACGAAGAGGAGCGGTTTGATCGCGGCTTGATGTTCGACAGACTTGCCGAACTTGGCCTGACGGGAATTGTTTTTCCAGAGGAATATGGCGGTGCCGGTGCCGACTATATCAGCTACGCCATTACCGTCGAAGAATTATCCCGGGTCTGCGCTTCAACAGGAGTGACCCTTTCCGCCCATGTATCCCTTGGTTCCAACCCCATCCACCTCTTTGGCAGCCAGACACAAAGAGAACGGTTTCTGGTTCCTATGGCCAAAGGTCGTAAAATGGGGGCCTTTGGACTGACCGAACCTTCCGCCGGTTCGGATGCCGGAGGTACGAAGACCACTGCGGTGAAAGATGGAGATTCCTGGATTCTGAATGGAACGAAAATCTTTATCACCAACGGCGGAGAAGCAGAAATCTATATTGTTTTTGCCAGGACGGATAGAGCCGCGCAGAAACATTATGGTATCAGCGCCTTTATCGTCGAAAAAGGTACGGCAGGATTTTCCTTTGGTAAAAAGGAACAGAAGATGGGCATCCGTTCCTCTCCCACCATGGAATTGATTTTTCAGGATTGTCGAATTCCTCTGGATAATCTGTTGGGTCAGGAAGGCGAGGGATTCAAGATCGCCATGAAGACTCTTGACGGCGGTCGCATCGGCATAGCCTCCCAGGCTCTGGGAATTGCCCAGGGAGCACTTGATGTTGCTGTGAAGTATGCCAAAGATCGTAAGCAGTTTGATACTCCGATTGGTCGTTTTCAAGGGGTTCAGTTCCAGTTGGCGGACATGGTGACCCAGATAGAGGCCTCCAGATTGCTTGTCTACAATGCAGCGTACAGGGCAAGTAACGGACTTTCCTATTCCCAGCAGTCGGCCATGGCAAAACTGATGGCCAGCGAGACGGCCATGCGGGTTACAACCCATGCCGTGCAGATTCTTGGTGGCTATGGCTATACCCGTGATTTTCCTGTGGAGCGGATGATGCGGGATGCTAAGATTACCGAGATTTACGAAGGAACCAGCGAAGTTCAGCGCCTGGTTATCGGCAGCGCGCTTACACGCTGAAAGATTGTTCGCCGCGAATGTCACGTTTAGACACGAATCTTTTAAACTTTCTCGTTTGTGAAAATTTGTGCAATTCGTGGCTGAGAACGCAGTAACCGTAACTGGAGAAGACGATGGAATTCACCCGAGAAATTTACTGGAATGTCGGTCATAGCGCAGAGACTCTGATCCCCATGTACCTGCTGGCGTTTGCAGCAATTGGGATGCTGGTGAAAGGATTTCTGCGAAGAGTTGAGGTATATAAACAAGGCCTGCCGTTGAATCGGACCGATCAGCTGGGCAAAAGGATACGTCACATGGTCGAAAGTGTCCTGCTGCAAAAAAAAGTGGCCAGGGTGCGGTGGCCGGGTTTGCTGCATGGTTTCTTCTTCTGGGGATTTGTGCTGCTTTTTATCGGCACGACCCTTATCGTCGTTCAGGCCGATTTCACCGATCTGTTTTTTGATGTGAAGTTTTTAAAGGGATATTTCTATCTCCTCTTTTCCATCACTCTCGATGTTGCCGGTTTGACATGCATCTTCATGCTGGTTGGTCTCCTGGTGCGGCGTTATTTTTTCCCTCCGACTGAGCTGCCGACTAAAAAAGACGATGCCGTCATGCATGGGCTGCTGCTAACGATCCTCTGTACCGGTTTTCTTATCGAGGGTTCGCGGATTGCGGTAACCGAACTCGGCACCCCACTGTCGTACTGGTCGCCGATGGGCCTGCTGGTTGCAAATGGTGTCTCCGGCATGGGTGAAGGTGGTCTGCGGGCGCTGCACAAGGTGACCTGGTGGTCTCATTTTCTTCTGGTCATGAGTTTTTTTGTCCTGATTCCCTTAACCAAATTCAGACATATTTTTACCACCAGCACTAATTATCTATTTGGCGATCTCGGGCCAAAAGGTAAACTGATCAATCTGGATCTGGAAAATGAGGATGCCGAAACCTTCGGCACGACAAGTCTCAAGGAAACGACCTGGAAGGATATCTTTGACGCCGATGCCTGTACCCTTTGCCTGCGCTGCCAGGATCGCTGCCCGGCCTGGAACACGGGTAAGCCGCTCTCTCCAATGAAAGTTGTCAATCAACTGGGAGATGTTGCTTTTCAAAATCCTGAAGCAAATCTTATCGAGACCTTTGAAAAAGATGTCATCTGGGCCTGTACCACCTGTTTTGCCTGTCAGGATATCTGTCCCGCCGCTATTGAGCATGTAAGAAAAATCATTGACTGTCGTCGTGCCATGGTCCTTATGGAAGGCGAATTTCCCGGCGAAGAAGTGATGACGGCCATGGAGGCAACGGAGGTGAACGGCAATCCTTTCGGGATTGGTTATGCCGAGCGGGGCGATTGGGCAAAGGAATTGGGCATCAAACCGCTGGCAGAGGATGCCGAGGTTGATATCCTGTATTTTGTCGGTTGTTACGCTTCCTTTGACAAAAGAAATATTTCGGTTGCCAAGAGTTTTATAAAACTCTGCCAGGCTGCCGGTGTGAAGGTTGGTATTCTCGGCAAGGAAGAAAAATGTTGCGGCGAGCCGATGCGGAAGATGGGCAATGAGTATCTCTACCAGACCGTGGCGGTAGAAAATATTGAGGCGATAAAATCCTATGGAGTGAAAAAAATTGTCACCACCTGCCCGCACTGTTTTAACACCTTGCAAAAAGATTATCGTGATTTAGGCTTTGAAACAGCGGTGGAAACGTACACCGTATTTCTGGAAAGCCTTATTACTTCCGGCAAGTTACGGATCGACCCCAGGGAGCTTTCCTGTACCTACCATGACTCCTGTTATCTTGGACGGCATAATGGGATCTATGAGGCTCCGAGGGCTCTTATCCAGGCTGCAGGCGGTAAGCTGGTAGAGATGGAGAAAAACCGGGCTGAGTCTTTTTGCTGTAGTGCCGGCGGGGGCAGGATTCTGGCCGAGGAAAAAATCGGCGAGAGGATGAACGTCAAGCGGGTCAGGATGGCCGCTGAAACCGGTGCCGGAACACTGCTTTCCAACTGTCCATTTTGTCTGACTATGTTTGAGGATGGAGTTAAAGGTGCCGAGGTGGAGGAAACGCTGAGGCCAAAGGATATCGCTGAGATTCTTGCTGAGAGGATTGTTTGAAAACAATATTGAATAACCCCGATAGATGGGAAATAAGGCGGGATCTTTTTCAGTATCTCTCGGGGGGCGATGAAAAAAGTACCGTGCAAGGGGGGGAGTAATGATTCCTGCTAAGCATGGGGGTGATAAACCCCGCAAAGCACGGGGGAGTGATGATCCTCGTAAAGCATGGGGGAGTGATGATCCTCGTAAAGCATGGGGGAGTAGTAATCCCCGCAGAGCACGGGGATAAGTTCCTTAACGAAATTCCTTCTTAAACAGCAAGAAGGAATTTCTAAGTCACTAAACAGGAGGGAAAAAATGAAAATTCTGGTTTGCATAAAACAGGTTCCAGATATGGAGTCTAAATTCAAGATAGACGCCGGAGGTATCTGGTACGCAAAAACCGATCTGGCCTGGCGAATGAATGAATACGATGAATATGCCGTTGAGCAGGCAGTGCAGCTGAAGGAGCAGGTTAAAGATGCGGATGTTACTGTTCTGTGTCTTGGTTCCGACCAGGTAAAGGAAACCATGAAAAAAGCACTGGCCATGGGCTGTGACCGAGGTGCCCATATCGTCGATGCGGATGGCAGCGGTAAAGAACCATATCAGATCGCCGGGATCATTGCCGAGTATGCCAGGGATAAGAATTTTGACCTGATCTTCACCGGGATGCAGTCTCAGGACCGGGGCAGTGGTCAGGTTGGAATCTTAGTTGCGGAAATGCTTGGAATATCAGGGATTAGCACCGTTGTTCGTTTTGCCTACAAAGACGGTGTCGTCGAAGCCAAACGCGAACTCGAAGGTGGCGTGAAGGCTTGTGTTAAAGTCGCCGTGCCTGTGGTTATTACCTGCCAGCTGGGGCTTAATACCCCGCGTTATCCCACCTTGCCCAATATTATGAAGGCAAAGAAAAAAGAGCTGCTTTCAATTCCTGTGCAAGATTTGCAGAAGGTCGAATCAAGGCAGGAAACCGCCAGGATGTACTTTCCCGAAAAGAAAGGCGGTGGACTGGTTCTTGAGGGAGATGCCGGCGATCTGGCTGATCAGCTGATCAGGATTTTGAAAGAGAAAACTGCTGTTCTGGGTTAGGGGAGGAGACAACAATGAAAGTATTGCTTATTGCTGAAAGTAGGGAAGGAAAACTGCTCGGCAGTTGCTATGAACTGATGGCGTTTGCCGAAAAAATCGCTGCCGAGAGTGTAATGTTTCTGGTCGGCAGCGATAGTGCCATGCCGAGATTCGGCGGCAAACTCTATCTTGCCGATGCTGCCGCTGCAGGCGAATATAATCCGGACGGGCACAAGCAGTTGGTTTTGGATGTAGTTGCCAAAGAGCAGCCGGATATGGTGGTGTTCTCGCATTCTTCATACGGCTGGGATCTCGCTCCCCGTATCGCTTTTGCTCTTCAGGCGGCGCAGATTTCCGAGGTGGTCGATGTGGTTGACGGAACTATGGTCGTTCCCGTCTGTAACGCCAAATTACGACGCGACGTTACCGTGAAAACCAAGATGACGGTGGTAACCCTGCAGGCAGGCGCTTTCGGGCTGGCCGAGCTGCCGGACGCCACCCCGACAGTTGAAAAGGTAACCGCCGGAAATGGCGGCAAGATACAGTTTACCGGCTATGAACAGGCGGAAATGGGCGGAGTCGATTTAGGAAAAGCCAAGATCATTGTCAGTGCCGGCCGGGGTATCGGTAAGCCGGAAAATGTGGCGATGATTGCGGCTCTTGCCAAGGCACTGGGAGGAGAGTACGGCGCCAGTCGACCGGTTGTCGATTCCGAATGGGTCGAGCATAATCGTCAGGTCGGCACGACCGGACAGACCGTTGCCCCGAAATTGTATGTTGCCTGCGGCATCTCCGGGGCGATTCAGCATCTGGCCGGTATGAAAAAGTCCGAATTTATCGTGGCGGTCAATACCGATAAGGACGCACCTATCGGCGATGTTGCCGATGTTCTGGTGGTGGCCGATCTGAAGCAGTTCGTGCCTGCTCTTACCGAGAAAATTCAGGCCTTGTAGGCAGTGGTGAACCTTATGGAATATCTGACGGAAATAAAGGTGCGTGGCTACCATGCCGATTTCTATGGTCATGTGAATAATGCCAGGTACCTGGAGTTTTTTGAAGAAGACAGGTGGGCGCATCTGGAGTCAAAAATCGATCTTCGAAAATGGGCAGCGCAGGGTATCATCTTTCTGGTAGTCAATATCAATGTCAATTATCGTCTGGCCGTATCGGTTGGAGAAACCCTGCTGGTTACGACGGACCTTGAAAAAATCGGTAACAGAAGTGTGGTTCTTCAACAGAAAATCCTTCTGAAAAACTCGAAAAAAGTTGCTGCCGACGCTGTTATCACTTTTGTGATAACAGATAAAAGTGGCAGGGCGGTTTCGATGGAGGGAGAAATGTTACAGGAAATAGAAAAACTGCGTCAAGCATAAACAGAATGATTTGTAGTTGACATTCATTGCAGTGATATATTACAAGCGAATGTATGTGTCAAATGATAAGGTTTGCTTCAGAAGTTGACTTGAACGTAAAAGACAATACCTAAAGTTAGTGTGGACAGGAGGGGGGCCTATTCCGGAATGATTCCGGGGATAGAGGGTAACCCCGGTAAATGGGAAATAAGCCGGGATAAGTACCTTGGGACAGCTTGTTTTATTGCAAAAAAACAAGAAAACAAGCTGTAAGGTACTAATGAAGCGTCTGTCGGTACGGATGACAGATTTCAGTAATTTCAAGACCGAGGGGAGAGAAGAATGAAGAAGAAGATTTCTGTATTAGCCCTGGCATCAATGTTTGTTGCAGGATCGGCAATGGCTTCCGGCTGGCGTATCCCGGAGCAGTCGGTTGATTCAACGGCAAAGGCCGGTGCCAATATTGCATCATCGACCAGGGCAGACACCGCTTATTTTAACCCCGCCAACATGGCCTGGATGGAAGATACTTTTCATCTGGAGGTTGACGCGACTTACCTTTATCTTTCTGAAATAGAATACGAAGATGCCCGTAGTTCAGTTTTTGACGGTGACTCAGAAAACGAACATTTTTTTATTCCAACCGGTTTTATGGTTTCACCCTCCTATGCCGGTGCGCGATTTGGCCTTGCGATAGTTGCACCTTACGGTTTGTCCAAACGCTGGAAAGATCCTTATCCTAAAACGTTTGCCGAAGAATTCTCTCTTACGGTAATTGAAGTTAACCCCACAATCTCCTACAGTTTTGGGGATAAAGTATCTATCGCGGCCGGCCCCAGGATGCTATATGCAGATGCTACGGTAAAAAGCGATGGAAGTGATTTCGGTTTACCTTTGGCACGGGACATGGAAGACGATACCGTAGAATGGGGTTGGAATGTGGCTCTTGCTGTCAAACCAATTGAAAAATTGAACATCTCGGCGACCTATCGCTCTCATGTCGATCTTGATTTTGAAGACAATGCCTCACTGACCTTTGGTCCCGTAAACGGTATTTTCGATGCAGATGTCTCCGTACCTGCCCCGGCAGTCCTTGCTCTCTCGGTTGCCTACGATGTATTGGAAAATCTCAACGTAGAACTCACCTGGGACAGGACGTTCTGGTCGGAGTATGAGGAGCTTGATTTTAATTTCTCGCCGGTCATTCCGTTAAATCCATTTGAGCTTTCTCAAGATAGGAGCTGGGATGATACGGATGCCTTCCGTATCGGCCTTACCTGGGCTGTAAACAATACCTGGACCTTAATGGGTGGTTTCGCTTATGATGAAAACCCGGCCCCGGCTGAAAATATCGGTTTTGAGCTGCCTGATTCAGACGCCTGGATCTATTCACTTGGTGCACAGTACAAGGTAAGTGAAAAGATGGATCTCGGTATTGCGGCTCTCTATGATTACAAAGAGTCCCGAACTGTACAGACTGATGATGGCAGAATTGATGGTGAATTCTCTAATGCTTCTGCACTTCTCGTTACCGTCGGTATGAATTATAAATTCTAGAGGGCCTCGTTGTAAGACGGCATACGAAACCTCTTGTTGCATCATATCGGCAGCAAGGGGTTTTGTTATTTCCGGAGGTATCAAAGGCCACGCAGATGTTCCGGTTTGAGACTGACTTTTCCCGCCAGGGCACTTTCGATGAGCTTGAGTGTCGCCTCTTTGTCCTGTGGTAATTTGGCCTTGATCGGCAGGTAGTTGGAGGCATGGTTTGCATGGAAATAGCCGTTAGTGAGTTCGGTGCCCGCGAACATGATGGCAAGTTCTTCAAGCATTTCATTTGGCGCCGGCAGGATGAACTCCCCCTTATCGGCGGCCTTGGCAAGTGGGGTGCCGGGAGTGAGCATAAGGCTTAAAGCGCCGACATATTCAGGATCGATCGCCGTGAGTACGCGGCCGGTTTCACGGGCATGGATATGGGAACGCTCCTTGCCGCCTATACCGAGCAGAACGGTGATGGACAGTTTCATGCCGGAAGCCCGCAGTTTTTTGCCCATGTCGATCATTCGCGCTGCATCGGCACCTTTATTGATATTCTGCAGGGTGACATCGTCGCCGGACTCCAGGCCCATGTAGGCGATTTGTAAACCATTTTCTCTCAGTTCCCAGAGTTGTTCAGAACTCTTGCGCCTGATGCTCTTGGTGTTGGCGTAGGTGCCGACCCTGGTTACCCAGGGCAGCTTGGTGCGGATGGCTGACAGGATCCTCAGGAGTCGTTCCTGGGAGATGATAAGGGCGTCCCCGTCACAGAGAAAAAGCCGGTCCTGATGGCGGCAGTGGGCGGCGGCGAAATCAATATCCGCCATGATGGTGCGGTCGTCCTTTATGGAAAACCGGCTGCCTTTGTACATGCCGCAGAAGGTGCATTTGTTGTGGGAACAACCGGTGGTTATCTGCAATAAAATGGAATACGCTTCACTCGGAGGCCGAAATATATTGCCCTGATAATGCATAGTCATCCGAAATTTTAGGTTATTACAATTCTATAATCCGAGATGGATAAGTAACGAGCTTCACGCATTGAGAATACTCAAAAAAAGGTATACTTGACAATGAAAGATTCATCTTCGCTGTATCCGCATCTCTTTCAACCCCTGGATTTGGGGTTTGTAACTTTGAAAAATCGAGTTCTTATGGGATCGATGCATACCGGACTCGAAGAGGAAAAGGATGGCTTTCACAAGATGGCCGTCTATTATGCAGCCCGTGCGGCCGGCGGAGCCGGCTTGATCGTCACGGGCGGAGTCGCGCCCAACAGGTCCGGTTGGGTTGCTCCTTTTTCCATTCGTCTGGCAAATCAATCTCAGGTGAAAGAACATAAAATAATAATCGAAGCGGTGCACGCGGCAGACGGCAAGATCTGCCTGCAGATACTCCATGCCGGGCGATATGGATATCATCCCCTGTGTGTTGCTCCCACCTCGATCAAGGCGCCGATAAACAGGTTCAAGCCGAGGGAACTGAGCAACCGCGGCATCCGGTCAACCATCGGAGATTTTGTTAAGTGTGCAAAGCTTGCCCGGGACGCAGGCTACGACGGCGTAGAGATCATGGGTTCGGAAGGGTATCTCATCAATCAGTTTATTGCCAAAAAGACCAATCGCAGAGAAGACCAGTGGGGTGGATCCTTTGCACATCGAATCAGCTTTCCCCTGGAAATTATCGGTGAAACCAGAAAAGCGGTGGGGCCGGATTTTATCATCATCTTCCGGCTTTCGATGCTTGATCTGGTGAAAGGCGGCTCGACCTGGGACGAGATTGTGAGGCTCGCCAGGGAGGTTGAACGGGCCGGAGCCACTATTATCAATACGGGTATCGGCTGGCACGAGGCCAGGGTGCCGACCATTGCCACCATGGTTCCGCGGGCAGGCTTTGCCTGGGTGACCAAACGGCTGATGGGAGAGGTGCAAATCCCTCTGGTGACTACCAATCGTATCAATATGCCCCAGGTGGCGGAATCGGTTTTGGCCGAAAGATGCGGCGACATGGTCAGTATGGCCAGACCTTTTCTTGCCGACCCCGAGTGGGTGAAGAAGGCAAAAGAAGGGCGAGTCGAGGAAATCAACACCTGTATCGGCTGCAACCAGGCCTGCCTGGACCAGATTTTTGCCCGGCAGACAGCTACCTGTCTGGTCAACCCGAGGGCTTGCCGGGAGACAATAAAGCCCTTTGTCAGAGCTGAGAAACCAAAGAGAGTGGCCGTGGTCGGTGGCGGTCCTGCCGGTCTTGCCTGTGCCGCAACGGCTGCTGCAAGAGGCCATGCAGTGACTCTTTTCGAGGCAACCGGGGAGATCGGCGGGCAGTTTCGACTCGCCAGACAGATTCCCGGCAAGGATGAATTCGCAGAGACCCTCAGATATTACCACAACCAACTGGAGCTGCACGGCGTGGAGGTACGGTTGAAAAGGAAGCCGAAGCCGCCGGAATTAAAAGACTTTGAAGAGATTGTACTCAGCACCGGGGTGGTACCCAGAACGATTCAATTGGAAGGTGGAGATCGTGCCAATGTTTCCCAGTACAATGAGGTCCTTACCGGAGAGAAACATATCGGCGGGAGGGTTGCCATCATCGGAGCCGGCGGTATCGGTTTTGACATGGCCACCTACCTGCTGCACAACAAGTCCGGTCCTGAAAACATTGAAAAATTTATGGCGGAATGGGGGGTCGATATGGAGTATGCCGGTGAGGGCGGGCTAGGTGAGGTCCGGCAGGCGATTCCAGCCAGACAGATATACCTTCTTCAGCGAAAGAAAACCAAGCCGGGTGCTGGTCTGGGAAAAACAACCGGCTGGATTCATCGATCGATCCTGAAAAAAAATGACGTGAAAATGTTGAGTGGAGTCGAATATCTTGCCGTCAGCGATCAGGGATTGCTCATTCGTCATAATGGCCGGGAGCAATTGCTGGAGGTGGATGATGTGGTCATCTGCGCCGGTCAGCTTTCGGAACTGGAACTGGCGGGCGAGCTCGATGCACTGGGGATTTCCTATCACCTTATCGGCGGCGCTCTGAAGGCCGGCGAGTTGGACGCCAAACGGGCTATAGCCCAAGGGACCGAGGTCGCTGACCGACTGTAGGGGCGGGTTCTAAACCCGCCCTTCATCTCAACTTTCTGCCCATTTACCGGACTAAATCAGAGGATAAGAACGTTCATGAGTATGCAGCGCACCTTTCTGGGTCAGCTTGCTGCTATAGAGGTGGAAGTTTTCCACCGAAAATTCTGAACTTTCAAAAAAGGCGTTGCCGGCCAGGAACTCCTGAAGATGGTGAATCGGGCAGTTTTTCAGCCGGGCAAGGGTCAGGTGGGGAGTGAACTTTTTCTTATCTCTTGGAATATTTATTACGGCGAGTGATCTTTCTATGGCGTTGCGAAGCGGAATTGTTCGTTCCATAGGCTCGACCCCAACCCAGAGAATGCGCGGGACACCACGGGGCGGGAAGGTGCCGACGCCTTTTAAGGCAATTGAAAATTTTGGCAGAAAAATTTCTTTCAGCGCATCCTGAATATCAAGAAATCTGCTGCCCTCCACCTCCCCGATGAACTTCAGGGTGAGATGGAGCTGATCTTCCGGAACAGGTCGTGTATCCGGGATCAATCTCCCCATTCCCTCAACTTCCATTCGGATAGCTTCGGGGATATCTATGGCGATAAACAATCGTATCATTGACACAGTACCGTGGCTTACCTAAAGTTCGAGCATGAGACTTCATAAAAACACTAACTATCACTCATCATTTTGCCAATGAGGGAGAGACCATGGATCTGAAAAAAAGTCATACGATAATTCTGAGTAAAGGAAGCGAAGCGGAGAAGCGGCAGGAGATACTGCACTACTTTCATAAGACCTTCGATCTGGATGAACAACTGTATGACCACCTGGCCCATGATGAAGCCTTCTACCTTCGACCTGAACCGCTCAGGCATCCGCTGATTTTTTATTTTGGGCATACCGCTTCTTTTTATATCAACAAGTTGAATATCGCCAGGCTCATCGATCATCGGATCAATGCCTCCTACGAATCGATGTTTGCCATAGGGGTGGATGAGATGTCCTGGGATGATCTCAACGAGGAAAACTACGA
>Ga0214472_10002882_pt1 | contig 18316 bp, 24 predicted proteins | sample RVTome_6_FD_207662 | JGI IMG/M metagenome (GOLD analysis project Ga0214472, IMG submission 207662) | Soil microbial communities from uranium-contaminated site in the Upper Colorado River Basin, Wyoming, United States - RVT140D175 | ecosystem: Environmental > Terrestrial > Soil > Contaminated >...
ACGACGGGACCGTGGTATACTACTATGACGGCCAGCGGATCATCCAGACGACGGATGGCTCGGAAAACATGGTCCAGCAGTTCATCCACGGCACGCAGTACATCGACGAGCTGGTCATGATGCGCCGAGCGGGCCACGGCGACTTGTACATCCATCAAGACGCCAACTGGAACGTCATCGGCGCCACCGACCTCAACGGCCGGCTCGTGGAGCGCTACGAGTACACCCCCTACGGCGAGCTGACCGCCCACCAGGAGGGCGGCTACGGCGACTACGACGGCGACGGCGACGTGGACGCGACCGACGAGGACGCGATCCAGAGCGGCGGGGCCTGCCTGGGCGGCAGCCCGCCCGATGCCTGCCGCGTGCTCGACCTGGACTTCGACGGCGACTACGACTCGGTCGACGAGACGCTGTTCGCCTCTCTCGACGAAGGCTACATGGCGCACCCGGGCCGGCGGTTCTCGAGCGTGGATCAGCCCTTCGCCCACCAGGGCTTGCTCTTTGACGCCGAAGTCGGCACCTACCAAAACCGGGCGCGGCAGTATGATCCGGAAACACGGAGGTTCATGCAGCGGGACCTAGTTGCACTCCCGGGCGATCCGGGCGGGCAATACCGAGACGGTTCGAGCCTCTATCTATATGAGCGCGCTGTACCAACGGGCGCAGTCGACCCAAGCGGGCTCCTCTTTTTCGGGTGCAACCCATGGCCTGCATGGCCCGCATGGGGACCGCTGAATCCGCCGTGGGCGCACGGCAATCCTAGTAGCGGATTCACGTGTGAATACTGCCAAGAAAAAACACGAACGAGAACCTGCTACATCTGCTGGATTCCGTATTCTAGAACCCAGACCCTATGCCGCTGTCAGCACGTGCACGTTGTTGCGCTGCCCTGTCCCCCGGCACCGCCTGCTAACGTGAGTCCATTCAATCCTCCGTTTAGCGGCGGGTGTCCGTGACCGACAGAACGCCGCCTGATGCCGCGCGTATGCGATACAATCCGCCCATCCGGCGCTTCCTAAGGAATGCCGTACGTAATGTGCTCGTTGTCGTCGCGTTCGTAGCATCCTACCAGTTCGCGGGCGAGCAGACGTCCACCTGTCTGTATCGCTACGGCATAGCTTCGGCAGTTAACGGACGGTTTCGCTTGCACGCGGTTTCGCTAGAGGTACTGCTGACTGCGACGTCAATTCTTTGCATTGTTGTGCCCATGGCCTTCGCCTTTCTCCAGACTCTCGTCGGCGCGCTTGCGCTTCGGCTGACGCTGCCGTCCAGACGTGCGAACATCCATAGGGCGCTGCGCGCGAGTGACGGGTCAAGCGGAGATTTGTCGGCGATCTTGCTCTGGGCTTCGTTGTTCCTTGGTCATGCACTCGGAAACGATGGGGCATTCGTCGTACTCATCCTGGTTGGTCTGACGCTTTCTGCGGTCCTACCTGCCCATGTCTACTGCCTGAGGCTGCGCATTCGCGCGCGCAAAATAGTGCCGCGTTGCAGGAACTGTAGCTACGATCTTACGGCTAATACGAGTGGGATCTGTCCAGAGTGCGGGCAACGTGCCGACCGTCCTTCGGCGTTTTAGTATGACAGTTTACCAGCGTCAGCCCGGCCTACGACCACACCGGCAACCTCGTGGACGACAAGACTTTCCGCTACGTCTACGACCCCTGGAACCGGCTCGTTACGGTAGCGTTTTCGGCGGATTCCGGGGCCGTCACCGTCCAGACCGCCTACTTCGACGGCATGGGCCGGCGGATCAGGAAGGTTGTTACAAACTCTGGCCCGCACGACGGAACCGTGGTATACTACTATGACGGCCAGCGGATCATCCAGACGACGGATGGCTCGGAAAACATGGTCCAGCAGTTCATCCACGGCACGCAGTACATCGACGAGCTGGTCATGATGCGCCGGGCGGGCCACGGCGACCTGTACGTCCATCAAGACGCCAACTGGAACGTCATCGGGGCCACCGACCTCAACGGCCGGCTCGTGGAGCGCTACGAGTACACCCCCTACGGCGAGCCGACGGTCCATCAGGAAAGCGGCTACGGCGACTACGACGGCGACGGCGACGTGGACGCAACCGACGAGGACGCTATCCAAACCGGCGGGGCCTGCCGCGGCGGGAGCCCGCCGGCCGCCTGCCGCGTCCTCGATCTCGACTTCGACGGCGACTACGACTCCGCCGACGAGACGCTGTTCGCCTCTCTCGACGACGGCTACATGGCCCACCCCGGTCGAAGGTTCACAAGCTTGGACGAGCCGTTCGGGCATCAGGGCCTGCTGTTCGACGCCGAAATCGGTAGCTATCAGAACCGGGCGAGGCAGTATGATCCGCGGTTTAGGCGCTTCATGCAGCGGGATCCAGGGCCCCGTATGCACCAGCTTACAGCGCAATATGCTGATGGACCTGCTTTGTACCGCCCCGTTAGCAATAATCCAGGAAATGTGTTTGATCCGTTTGGGCTCTGCGGATGGACTCGGCTCGACAGTACGACCAACCAAGCCCGCTCTAGTTTCACAGATCTTCCATCGCCTGCGTTGTGCCCCGACCCTATGGTGATTCAGGTTAGAGCCTGGGCAGATAGCTGCCAATTGATCGCGTCGGGGTTTCGGAGGGAGCCACTTCCCACATACGAGGACCGCGGAAGCACGAGGACACCAGAAACGCTTCCTGAATGTGACTGCCGAGCAGAAGGCCTCGTTGTTTTTCAAACCGTCCACACGTGGTATGAGCGTCAAGTGGAGTACAAAGGGATTACGAACTGCGAGTATGAGTGCCGAGCTGGCCGGTATATCGAGTATTGGCATGAGGTGGTAACGTGGTGGGGAGGGATAAGGTACGAGTCCGTCGACACGACCACCTATTCTTCTTTCGCGTGTCAGTGCGGATGATGAGAGGCGACCCCAAGACGGTATAGTCGGTGATCTTCGCCGGGATCGCCCGAAGCCGAAAGGCGGTCGCCCTGGCGGCTCCGATCGCCCGGCCCTGGCGGGCAGGCCATATTGCGTAAGCACCTGCATGCCGTGGTGGTCCGTTCCCGCGGAGGTGCGGCCTGGAAGCAGCGCCACCGGTTGGGGTCGGCTGCGGGAATGGGCTCAGGCCGGTTTCTGGCGGTGCATCCGGGCTGCTGCACGCGCTTGGTCGTTGAGAGTTGTCCGGCTTGGTTCAGTCGTTGCGATTGAAGCAAGGCGTGTTACATGCGCACCACCGAAAACCTTCAGGCGTGCCAAGGTCTGGCCACCGCCATCATTTGCTCGCGACAACTCAGATGATCAAGAAACATCGGGAAAAAGCCTGGTAGAGGACGATGAACCGGCGGAACAACATGCTGTGCACATACCTTGTACTGTTGGCTCTCGCTTTCTTGGTCTCATGGCTTTCTGCTCCTCATGCACGTGGATTCGGGACGCCCAGCGGCAATTGGGTTCAGATCGTCTGGAGTCACGGAGTGTTCCGGATCGGCTACATACGGTGGCCGATAAGCTCCCCATCAATGGGCCGTGAATCTCTCGTTCAGGGCACGACAGCCGCATTAGTAGGCAGCACACATGCCCGTCCATGGTATTGGGTACGCGCACGAGTAGGCTGGGGACTGACTGAGGCCTGGCTTACGCGCGTACATTTCCCGCAGTGGGTGCCTCCGTTTGCCCTTGGACTGGCCCCGGCTCTGATTTTGACAGTCAGCATTCTTCGGCGGATTGTACGCCGTCGATTAGGTCGATGCATTCGGTGTGGGTACAACCTAACAGGGACCGTATCGCTTGTGTGTCCGGAGTGCGGGCAGCGAAAGGAAGGGTGTGCCAGTCGGAAACAGGGAATTTAAGTCGCGGCCGGCTGTTGTGCATCCCTGCTGTCTGCCACGAGATTGTGCGTCCAGGGAGTAGACCCGCACAGTCACCGTTTTCTGCACCACCCGCGACGCCTGGAACCGGCTGGTCACGGTGGCGTTTTCGGCCGATTCCGGGGCCGTGACCGTTCAGTGGGCCCAGTTCGACGGCCTGGGCCGGCGGCTTTGGAAGGTTGTTACAAACTCTGGCCCGCACGACGCGACCGCCGGCCGCGTCGAGCACGCCGCCCTGCGCCCCTCGCCCGACCGACGCCCGCACGGGCATCAGGCCGTTATGGTACGCTTGTTTTGGGACTAGTGCTTGCCGGCCGCATCAGAGCGCTAAGATCGGTCAAGTCAGAATTTGGCCCAACCTGTGCGAACTGCGGGCACTCGCTTCGCGGTCTCAGTGAAGACGCAAACTGTCCAGAATGTGGTTGGCCTGACGACGACGGGACGAACGGCGGCTCGTTGGTCGTACGCCGTGGTGCTGGACCGCGACTCGTCCAACGACCGGCTGGGCCTGTGGGAGATCGTGGACGGTAGCTGGACGGCATTGGCCGAGGACACCGACGCTACCGTGAGTGTAGGCACGTGGTACACCGTCAAGGTCGCCTGCAAGCAGGGCCAGCTCATCGCCGGGATCGTCGGGTAGAGTTCGGCTCTTGTCACCTACGATCCGGGCAACGCCACCTTCCCCGCGGGCCAGATGGGCCTCTATACGGATGCCGACAACATGCAGTTCGACAACCTGTACATCTACGACGCGAAGGCGCGTGACCCGCTCACGCCGCGGACCGGAGGGTTGGCTGCCGGGTCGCTCTCCACGGGCCTCGTGGTTGAAGCCGACCCTGTCACGGGGCAGGTTAAAAGCGGCCACTGGTGGGCGGGTCAAAACCGGCCAGTGAATTCCTTCGTGCTTATACGTCAACTTACCTGCTCCTTGCAAGCCGCCACCTTCGCGGTCCCTTTGCCGGCAGGCAGATCGGCGGCCTTCCCCCTCAGCCGGTAGCTGTTGGCGGTGATGGTGATCACTTCGGCGTGATGCAGGAACCGATCGAGGATGGCCGTCGCGGCCGGCGCGTCGCCAATCAACTTGCACCAGTCCTCCAGCGGCCGGTTCGAGGTCATCACCGTTGAGCGGACCTCGTGCCGGCGCATGATGATCTCGAAGAGGTACCCTCAGTGTGCTGCCCGAGGACCACCTCGCTGTATCCCTTCCGCGAGTGGCTCAGGACGATGCGGAAGACATGGGTGCGCCGGCGTCTGCCGTCGGGCGCGATAACCGGGGCTCCGGTCCCGAGGTCGACCTGCGTCTCCTCGCCCGGCGCACACTCCATCCGCCGGAACGGCAAGGGGCGGGTTGCCTGCAGCCGGCGGGCGAACCGCTTGATGCTGTCGTAACCGCCGGCAAAGCCGTGCTCCGCCTGCAAATCCTGCCAGATCCGCCGGTAGCTCAGCCCCCGGGCGTCGCCAGCGAAGAGACCCCACCTCGTGCGCCACGACATGCCCTCGCAAGGCAGATCACGCAAGCTTGCATTCGCTAGCTTCACGCGCGTAAGAGCCGAAGGCAGGCTCAGCATGAATAGAAGCTTTGCCTATCGTGCAAAGTGTGGACAACGCCTATTGTTTTGACATTTCCCTTCCAATTCCGTTACACTCCAGATTCTTACCACGTGTCTTGCCTGGCAAGCTTCCCGGCTGCGGCCTTCGGGTTGGGCCGCAGTCTGTGTGAGGCGCGACTTGGTGGTGCCTGCACGACTCGGCGTGCGTGGCACCCGGCCCGCGCCGAAGTTATCCGAGACCTGCACTTGATAACGAAGCCTGCCCGCGCACTCGGTGCGAGGGCGCCATGCGTTGTTGCGCATGTAGGCGAAGAAGTGAACGACGCAGGCACGACCATGGAGCATCCCAGGATGAAGACAGAGTTCTTTGTGCCAGTTCGGGTTGTGTTGGCGAGTATCGTGTTGAGTTTGGCCTTGCCGCTCCCCGTCCAGGCTACAGACGTGCCTTACACCGAGCGGGTGATCTCGGCCGTCGGGGCCTCATCCGCTTACGCGACGGACGTGGACGGCGACGGAGACGTCGATGTGGTCGCCGGTGTAGGGTGGTACGAGAACGATGGTGGATCGACTCCGAGCCTCACCGAGCGGGTGATCGACGGGGCCAATTCCGTTTACGCGGCGGATGTGGACGGCGACGGCGACGTCGACGTGTTCTCCGCGTCGGGATCCAAGTTTGCGTGGTACGAAAGCAACGGCGGCTCGCCCCCCGGCTTCACCGAGCGGGTGCTCTCAAGCACGGCCGACCACGCCCGGTCCGTTTACGCCACGGACGTCGACGGTGATGGGGACGTTGACGTGGTTGCGGCCGCGGAGGGAACGATCGGAGGCGGGGCGATACCGACCGTCGAAGGCGAAGTCACCTGGTACGAAAGCGACGGCGGCTCGCCGCCTAGCTTCACCGAGCGAGTCATCTCTAGCCCAAACCCCGGATGTGAGCACTTTTATTGGTCGGTTCACGCTGCCGACGTCGACGGCGATGGGGACATCGACGTGCTAGCGGGCTTGCAACATTGCGTCGGAGGGAGAACAAATTGGTACGAAAACGACGGCAGCACACCGCCGAGCTTTACCGAGCGATCGGTCGCGAGCAGCGGTGGGAGCTCCGTGTTTGCCACGGACGTGGACGGTGACGGAGTCACGGACGTCGTCACCGGCTCCAGGGGTGGATTCCTAGACGAGGTTACGTGGGACGAAAACAACGGAGGCTCGCCCCCGAGCTTCACTGACCGGGTTCTCTCCGATTTCGGTTTAGCGGGCAGCGTGAGTTCCGTGTTCACGGCGGACGTGGATGGCGACGGTGACATCGACGTCCTTGCCGCGTCGCAAGACTACGGGATCCGGTGGTACGAAAACGATGGCGGGTCGCCTCCGAGCTTCACCGAGCGGACGGTTCCGAGCACCGGCGTTGGTGGGCCCTCGTCAGTTTTCGCCACGGACATGGACGGTGACGGCGATACGGACGTGCTCGCAGCATTCATCTTCGGCGCGGGTTCGATCGCGTGGTACGAGAACCGGCTCCTGGAGTGTGGCAACGGCCTCGTGGAGTCCGGCGAGGAGTGCGACGACGGGGGTATTGAACCAGGTGACGGATGCTCGGAAACCTGCATCGTCGAACCCGGCTCAACATGCACCGGCGAGCCGAGCGTCTGCATCACCGGAATCCCGGCCGTCTCTGATTGGGGGCTCGTCGTGATGGGCCTGCTTGTCCTGGTGGCCGGTACGATCGTCACAACGCAACAGGGACGTGCGAAAGAATCGGCTACATGCTGATGAGCTTCGCCGCGAATTCGGTTGGCCGCTCTCGACCGCGGGCGTCTCCCGCCTCACCCGCCGCGCCGAGGTATCGTGCATACGCCTCGCGCCGCAGCTCGGACGGGGTCATCGATACTTATGGTACACAGCCACCGGTCGGACTCGAACCGACGACCTGCGGCTTACAAAACCGCTGCCGCTTAACGCAAATGCCTATTCTACAAGCACTTGCGATTCGACCCCCCGCAGTAACCCCAGCACTGACCCGCAAATCACAGAGCGGGTTGCGGCGTGGCTCACGCTCTGCCCGGTGACGCTCACCGAGGCGGAACGGGCCGCGATTCACACCATTTTGACGAAGGGAGCAAACCATGAAGTACGGAGCATGGGCGGCGGTCTGCGCGATGTTGGTACTGACGGCCTGCGGCGTCGAGCCGAAGCCGCCGGCGGACAAGAGGATTCAACACGAACGGAGTGAGCAGCGAATGAGCATCATCAAATGGGTGAGCACGGACGGCGACGGCAGCAACGCGGCGAGTTGGCAGGGTGGCGCTCTGCCCGGTGACGGCGACATAGCTTTGCTCGACGGAACGTCACAAGTATCGTGGACCGCGGGGCTAACGCTCGCCCACGGCGCGATCCTGCGGACGTCCGAATCGTTTCTTGGCGACATCGGGCTGCCCGGTTCGTACCTTGTGATGGACGGCAACTCGGGAGCCGACGCGCACGAGATTCAGGCTGTCGCCCGGCACCCCGGCAAGCTCTTCCTGTTCCTTGACGACGGTGCGGCGGCAGAAGCGTCTAAGACCCAGGTCGTCATTGACAAGCCCGACAGCGCGACCGGTAACTGCCACCTCGACGGCAACTTTGTGGAGCTTGTCATAAGCGGCGGAGGCGTCACGCTGGACGCCAGCCTCACCATCGGTGAGATTTGCCGCTTCTATGACGGCCGAATCTACATCACGGACGGCGCGGGGTTGCCTCTCCCGGCGCAATTTGGCGGTCTTGTAGAATGCCATACCGGCACGGCGCCACAGGTGTATGGTGGCACCTGGATACAGCGCAAGGCATGGGCCGTCTGGTCGTCCGTAGCCATGCGCGGCGGCCATATCGTGTACGACCCGGTGTCGCCAGTCGCAGCCGATATTGCGTATGATCTACAAGCGGGTTCGCTCGACGTTCGTGGCAACGCCGCGGACCTGTTTGCGGGCCTGACTTCGACGGTCTACATCGGAAAGAACTTTGACTTGCAGGGGATTCGGACAATCGACACGACCGGGACGCGGATCGACTACCGTTCCGACTTCCCGACGGTGGAATAGCCATGAACTGCCCCAAGTGCGGATCGGACCGACACGGTGTCAAAGAGAGCGTCAAGCGCAGCGACTGGGTTTGGCGGCGGCGGCGCTGCAAAGCCTGCGGTCACGTTTGGTCTACGCGGGAATTGCCGACCACCAGCCTGCGGCGGTTCAACGCGAGGTTTCAGATTCTGCTCGGCGACAAATATCAGAACTGTCGGAGGATGACGGCTGATGACCTCATCGACAAGTGACCTGGATCGCATTTGCAATGAGCCGGTGGACGGTCGCAGCGGCGTCAAGATACGCGAAGCGATCCTGCGGCAGGGCATTGCCCAGGCCCTGGCCGGGAAGAAATGGGCGGTCGAGTTGCTGTTCGCCCGGCTGTGGCCCGCGCCGCGGGAGCTTCCCCCGCCGGTGGAAGCCTCACGCGACGGGCTGTTCTCGGTATTCGTAAACGTGCTGCAACGGCTCGGCGACCCGGAGCTAATCGACCGTGCGCACTTTGAGCGTTTCAGCGAACCGCGGCCCGGCTCGCAACCGGAAATGTTGGCGATGCTCGAAGCGAAACGGCAAGCGCTTATCGCCGAGGGCAAACGTGAAAGTTCCTTAACGAATGACCGGACCGACAACCATGAAGTGGAGTAATCATGTATCCGATTCGAAAATGGACCCCCTGGTTTTGGGAAGAAAATGCACAAGGTTTCAAGCGTCGTCGGCTCTGGCGACCCGAAGCCTCGGCCTACGCGCACCAGCTCATCGCGCGGCACGTCAAGTGCGAGGCCGACAAGATTGACTGCGATAAGGCCCGCGCCGTGGGTCTTGACCGACTCATCGTCGAAAACGAACGGGACGGGCAGTCGACGAAGATCGTCGTGTGTAACGAAAAGGTCGGCAACGGATTTGTCGTCATCCCCAAGGCGAGCGCGTGCGTGAGAAGCGGCGAGCAGACGGTCAACGTCATTCGTGCGGCCTGGCACAGGTTCTGCGAATCCGAGCGCGACGAGGCGCTGGAGGATTTTGCGGCTACCGGACAGCTCGACTTCGACGACCTGCGGTTCGACATCGACGACCTGCTCGCGTCCGACGACTTCCAGCGGCGGCCGATCGACGAGCACCTGGCCGATGCGATTAGCTACGTCGAGCGGGTCAAGCGCGGCCCGGCGGTCGGGGTGACGGAATGAGTCGGCGGCACCGGATCGTCACACGGAAGCGGCCGAAAGCGCCCGAGGCCGCGCTGCTCGACGCCGTGGCCCGGCGATTCGAGGACGACCTTGCGCGGCTTGAAGGGACGCCCGTGTGGCGAGACTGGACCGCGGCCGATCGGCTGACCCGGATGAAAACGACGCGCCAGCCCGAGCACGTCGAGAAGCGGTTGACGGCGCACCGATGGCTTGACGTGTTGGAACGGTACGAGTCGGTGAGTAAATGGCCGACGCCCGTGGACGATGAGGGCCACAAGCGCGATGAGGCCCGGCAGGTTCTGACCTTGCGGCGCGAGGCGTTCGACCGTGGGAGTCGAAGCCCAGCGCATTCGGCCGAACGTCAACGTTGTGCGGAGCTTATCAAGGCGTGTGACGCACGCCTGGCAGGCGGCCTGTTCAGTTACGCTGGCGATCTGCGCGACGACGATGCGGCGGCGCTGGAGGTCGGTACGATCGAATGGCCGTCTGACGTGAGAACTATGGCACGGTCGAAGAACGCGCGGCGGGCGATGTTCGGGCGTTTGTGACGAGATGAATCCTGGTCGCCTATCCTGGCGGCCAGCTCCTTGCCCGGCCTCGGGGATTCGACCGGGGCCGGGTTTTTTCCAAAGGTGTGACTCATGGCAAATGACCTTGCGACAATGATCCGATCCGCGGCGCAGTCCGCGGGCGACCTCGCCGACGAGAAGCGCGCGAAGTTCATCCTTGACCTGCTCGGCGACATGCTCGGCCGCGACGGCAACATCCCGGCGACCTTAGATGCGATGTTAGCGAGCAGCGATCCGCCGCTGGCCCCGCTGTCCGCCGACGAGCGTGAGGCGGTCCGGGCCGCGGTGCGGGCGCGTCGGATGCCGCGGCCGGTGCAGCCCGAAGTGGCCGCCAAGCCCAAGGCCGAGGCACTCGAAGTGCGGGTGTTCTCGGTCCCGTTGCCCGGCAACTAGTCGGTGTTTGTTCGGCAGTCGGAAACCGCGTTTGCGGTCCCGTAGCGGGGTTCCGGGGCCGAATCCGGGGGCCGTTCGTGGCGACCCTAACAGCGGGCGCGTTTCACGAAGTACGTCCCGATAAAAGTGGCGTTTTCGGCTTGTTTTCAAGGGTAGCAGGCCGACGACCCTAACAGATCACCCAGCGGAACGCAACAAATCGAACATTATCGGGCCTTGGCTTTTGAGCCGTTCCGACGCCCGGAAACGGCCTGTGAGCGATCCGGGCGTGAAACTGGGCGACCGACGGGCGATCGTCGCGTGGCGCTCGGCCAGCGGGCCACCTGCAAGGCACCACGGCCGCACCGTCGAGCGCTGGGGGCCCGTTCTGGCGCACGGGGCAGACTGCTACACTTGTAGAAGTCGTCCGACGACGGCCGGTGACGGTGGGCTCGAGCTGGGCGGCATGTTGGCCACTTCTATAGTAGGTGGACAAGGTGGACAAGGTGGACAAGTTGGCCACTTGGCCCACTTGATTCGTAACAACATGTCCATGTTGTCCACTTCGTCCAACAAGTCCAAGTAGTCCATGTTGTCCACTACTTTCAAGAGGTAAGGGGCTTGACCTACGGGGCCGTTCAAGTACGCTTCCCGCACCGGGACGGCGGGCGACGGTCTGCCAAGCGGCCCGGCCCCGGCGTGCTTTCCGTAGTCGGCACGTCCGGGGTTGGACCGGCCCGGCAAGGAGACTACGGGCATGGACGCGGCACTCTGCCTGCTACAAGTCATTGAACGCGGCGAGCGTCGAGGTGACGGTTACCGGGTTCCCGCGACCAATCGGCTTTACGAGTTACTGGGGGAGTTGGTCCCATACCACGAGCGGCGGGACGCCCACGGCGTCACGTTCACGTGTTTCGAGCCCGAGGCCGATACCCCCCTGGACCACGTTCAAATTGCGGTGAGGCGGTTGCGCCATGTCGAGGAGCGCGGCCGTGACTTCGTGGTTTTCGACGATGAGGCTGTACGGCAGTTGCGAATTGCCGCGGACGCCGAGACAACGCCGAGGGCGACCCCGTCCGGTGAATGGTCGGCCCCGATGAGCGCGAACGAAGTCGCCCGCCGACTTTGGGGGCGGTGTACAAAAAAGCGGGGCAGAGATGCGCTTGCTTTCTTTCGAGGCCGAACAGCCGTCGAGCAAGTTCACACCCGCGGGTGGCGCGTTCGCCTAGATGGATTGGACGCGCCCACACGCGAAAAGTTGACCGCTACGGCCAAACTTTGAGCCAACACGGCCACTACAAGCCAACACGGCCACAAGTAGCCCGAAACCCACCGCGACCTGTGATACAGTTAGGTCGTGGAGTTTCTGACACCATCGGAACTGGACGCAATCCTGCGCTGGAAGCGCGGAACAGCCGAACGGCTCGCACGAGCCGGGCAGTTTCCCCATGTCTTGCTGCCCGATGGCTCGATCCGCTTCGAGCGTGAAGCTACTCGCCTCTGGATTGCCTGCGGCGAAGTCGAGGGCCAGCCCATCCTCAGCCGGGAGGGTGGGGCATGAGGGTGGACTCGGCCGCGCTCACCTGCGTCAAATCGGACCGCGCTCGTCTGCTCACTGAGCTTCGCAACGCCGGCGCGGAAATCGTCGGCGGCGCGGTCCGTTGTCCTTGGCACGCCGACAAGACTCCGTCCGGCTCGGTCTACCAGGCCCAGAACGGCGGCGGCTGGCGGTTCAAGTGCCACGTGTGCGCCCTGAACCTCGACGTCGTCGGTGTTGTACAAAAAGCCCAGGGGTGCGAGTTCGCCGGGGCCGTCGAGTACCTGGGACTGGCGGACACCAACGGACGGGTCGCCAAGCATGCAAAGCCCGCCACGACTTATCCGACGCGCGACGCGGCCGTTGCGGCGGTTACGGGCATGTTCCGCGGCGGGACGGTCCGCACGTTCAACTACGGCCCCGATAAGATCGTCGTTCGCGTGGACGGGGCGAACGGCACGAAGGAAATCCGGCCCATTCACCGCGACGCCGGTATTTGGCACATCGGCAAGGGCTCGGACCTCTGGCCCCTGTACCGAATCGGCGAGGTGCGCGAGCTGGACCTGCCGCGCGTGTACGTCGTTGAGGGCGAGGCCGTCGCCGATGCCGGGTGGAAGCTCGGTCTGCCCTGCATTAGCTGGCAAGGCGGTTGCAAGAACGCCCGCAACGCAGACTTCCGCCAGCTAGACGGGCTCGACGTAGTGTGCCTGCCCGACAACGACGACGGCGGCCGCGCAGCGATGCAGCATGTCTCTACGCAAGTCAGCGGCGCGAAGATGGTGACACTTCCAGGCCTGCCCGACCATGGTGACCTCGTGGACTTCATCGAGGCGCGCGACAGCCGCACGGATGGACAGCTTCGGTCGATGGTCGAGGCGTTGGCCGATGTTGCCCAAGTCCTCCAATCGCCTCGACCCGGCGTGGACCTTGTTCGCGTGGCCGACGTGGCACGGACCGAAGTCGAATGGCTCTGGAAACAGCGGCTGGCACTCCGCAAGCTCCATCTCATGGTTGCCTTACCCGACGTTGGGAAGGGGTTCGTAGCGCTCAACGTCGCGTCCCTTATCAGCACGGGCGAGCCGTGGCCGGACGACGCCTACGGCACGCGGCGAACGCCGGGCTCGACAATTTTTGTTTCTTGCGAGGATAGCGTATCCGACACAATCCGTCCGCGGCTCGAAAACATGGGCGCGGACCTCAATCGGGTTCACGTTATCCGCGGCGTGCGCGACGACGACAAGCCGGAGAACCTGCGGGCGTTGGACCTCGAAACGGACCTTGCCAAAGTCGAGGCCGCGTTGAAGGAGGTGCGCGACGTGCAGCTCATCGTGTTCGACCCGATGAGTGCCTACCTTGGCCGCAACATCGACTCATGGAAGGACGATAGCGTGCGCCGCGTGCTCGGTCCGCTATGCGAGTTCGCCGAGCGCGCCAGCGTGGCAATCATCGGGATTGCCCATTTGCGGAAGGGTAAGACCGACTCCGCGCTCGCCAGGGTTGTCGGGAGCGTGGCGTTCGGTGCCGCGGCCCGGGTGGTGTGGGCGATGGCGTATGACCCCGACGACGACACAGGCGACCGGCGGCTTTTGGTTTCAGCCAAATGCAACATCGGGCCGCGGCCGAAGGGGTTGGCTTACCACATCGAAGCGCCGGGGCGTCTCATGTGGGAGCCCGGCATGGTTGACGTGACCGCGGACGACTTGTTCAGCCCGCCACGGTCACGAGAGCAGCGAGACTCCGCAGCCGACTGGTTGCGCGACGCGCTCGCCGATGGCCCGCGGACGGCTGACGAAATCAAGGCGGATGCAGCCGCGGCCGACATTGCATTCCGCACGCTGCGCCGCGCCAAACAGGCCGCGGGCGTGCGGCATCAAAAGCGCTGGGTTGACGGTGGGTGGACGTTCTTTTGGTTCATGCCTGAAGATGAAGAGCGGCTACCGGGTGAGCGGCTGAAGCCGAAGGACGCGGCGGAATGAACCTGGAAGCGGCGGGCATCGTGAGCAAGGCAAGAGTGAATGCGAAATGCAAAGGTCGGCGGCGGGAGTACACCGTGCGGGACATCCTGCGGGCCCGCGGGTTCGACGTTGTTCGGGCCGCGGGTTCTCTCGGCCCGGCGGACCTTGTGGCGCTGCACCCGTCGCTGCCGACTCTCATGGTGCAAGTGAAGTCGCGCGACTGGCCCCACGGGACGGAAGCCCTGGGCCTCGTCGCGCTGGCTGAACGCTACCGGGGCCGGGCGGTCGTGCAGGCGTGGCGGTTCATCGACGGCTCGACGGAGCCGAGCTTGAGGACGTATTGATTGAATGAACGACGAACCATCCGACCTGGACCAACCCTGCCCGCTTTGGGATGCCTGGCAGGCGGCGTCGGCCCTCGAACGGCGCGGGTTTTTGCTGCGGCTCGCCGAGCAGTTCCTGCGGTCGGCCATGCACGACCCGAAGGTAACGCATTTCGTCTGCGGCGTGCGGACGGCCGTCGAGGACGACGAGGACGTGGACGATGACCGCTAACGGGAAACTACTCTTGACCGCAAAGCAAGCGGCGGAAACGCTCGCAATCTCCGAGCGGAAACTCTGGTCGTTGACCAACATCGGCGCGATTCCGTGCGTGCGAATCGGTCGGGCAGTGAGGTATTCGATCGTGGACTTGAACACGTGGATCGATCGGCACCGGACCGGGAAGGTTGACACATTCCCCCGACGGGGTAAGGCTCTGGCGGTCTAGCGGAGGAAACGGCAGTGGCATCAATCTTCAAGCGTGGCGGTCACGGTCCCTGGCAAATCGCGTGGTTCGACGCGAGCGGAAAACGCCGTGAGCGGTCGGCCCGGACGACCTGCCGGCAGACCGCGGGGCAGATTGCGGCACGGCTCGAAGCCGACGAGGCCCTGCGACGCCGCGGACTGCTCGACCCGACACAAGAGCGCTTCGCATCCGAACGCGGCCGGGCAATCGACGCGCACTTGACAGACTTCCTCGACGGCCTGGCGGTGGGCGAGAAGCAGCGCAAGGTACTCAAAACCCGGCTGCTCCGGGTGTTCGCGCTCTGCAACATCGAATCCCTGGCCGACTTGACGGGGAGCGCAGTGCAGGCGGCCCTTGCCGAGGTTCGTAAGGTCGTGTCGGTGCAGACGTGCAATCACTACGTCCGGGCCGTGAAGCAGTTCAGTCGATGGCTTTGGCGTGACGGTCGCGTTGCCGCGGACCCGCTGGCCCACCTACGGACGGCCAACGCCGAGGCGGACCGACGCTATTCTCGCCGGGCGTTGCAGGACGACGAGGCCGCGCGGCTCATCGACGCGACGGCCCGCGGTCCCGTGGTTCTGGGCATGGCCGGGGTGGATCGGGCCATGCTCTACCGCGTCGCACTCGGAACGGGATTCCGGGCGTCCGAGCTGCGCAGCTTGACGCCGGGTAGTTTCGCCTTGGGCGCGAATCCGCCTACCATCACCGTGCTGGGCGGATACTCCAAGCGACGACGTGAGGACGTGCAGCCGATCCGGTCGGACCTTGCCGACATGTTGCAGCCCTGGCTCGACGGCAAGGTGAAGGGCGTGCCGGCGTTCGGTGAAATGCCGGGCAAGACGGCACGGATGATTCACCTGGACTTGCGCCGCGCCCGGGCGCTGTGGATTCTTGAATCGCCGAATCGGCGAGCACGCCGAGAGCGCCGGACGTCGGACTTCCTGGCCGTTCGGGACGACGCGGGCCGTGTGGCTGACTTCCATGCGTTGCGACATACCTACATTTCGCGGCTCGTGTCGAGCGGGGCATCGGTGAAAGTCTGCCAAGAGCTTGCCCGGCATTCAACGCCGATATTGACTATCGGCCGCTACGCTCACGCTCGGCTGTTCGACCTGACACAAGCCCTGGACGGCCTGCCCGGCGTTGACCGCAAGAGCGAATCGAAGGACGCCGGAGCGCTGCTGGCGACCGGGACGTATGACGCGGCAAAAGACCCCCCGCAGATTCCCCAGCAGTCAGGGTGCGATTCACAGCGACGCGGTGCGGCTCAGTGCGAAACGGGTACAAGTGTGAGTGCCAAAGCGCGTCACCGAAAACCCGCGAATCTTGCGGGGAAAAGCGGCAATATGCGACGCGGTGCGGCACCGTGCGAGAAAGCCACCGGTCGGATTCGAACCGACGACCTGCGGTTTACAAAACCGCTGCTCTGCCAACTGAGCTACGGTGGCGACGTTCGGTTAGCATAACGACGGTCGCTGCTCACGCAACGACGCTTCGTCACGCTCCTCTGTATTGACGCCGCGAGGCCGTGAAGGAACAGCAGCCCGGTAGCGGATGTCCACACCGTCAGAGCATCCGCAACGGTGGGGGTGCTTTCCGACTCCTTGCGCCCGGGTGCGAGCCGGGCCTTCGTCACATGAGGGGGTTCACTCCAACATATGCCGGGCCGACGACGCTTGCACGCGAATCGGGCACCACCTCGTGCTTGTGCCGTGCGATCCGGCGGCCTTCCGGATCAGCGTGTCGGGACGAAGCGATGCCGGCTGCCAGAGCCTATCCCAACATCGCCGGCGTCGCATGTCGTCGCGGCAGCGACATCCCACGGACGTGTCACGCACGGCGCGCCCCGGCTGACTCGGGCCCTCGTCGTCGGGGCTCTCCCAAACACGTTCCCGTCTTCCAACAGCCACAGCGCAAGGCCCCGCGGCATCAGGAAGCGGACTCCCGGCACCCGGCCGAGCTGCTGGACGTGATCCAGTCCTCGGCGGACGGTGGGGATCCGCCCGACGAACAGGCCCGCGCCGCGATCGAGCAGTTGATCCTCCTCTACGGACTGTCGGGCCAGCCGGCCAAGGCGGAGGAGCTCCAGCAGCGCCTCCAGCCGACGTAAGCGCGCCGTTGTCATTCGGAGAGTCACTCCGCTGCGGGCAACAGGGTGACCAGGCCGTCGATGAGAGCACAAGCGACACGGCCCTCACGGCCACAATCGCCAAACACGGCGTGTCGGCCGGCGACGCGGGTCACTCGAACGTCGCCGTCAGCCGGTATTCCCAGGAGTAGTCGAAGATGTTGTCGACGTGACCGCCTTCGAGGATCGTGAGGAAGTAAGGACCGTCCGCGGCCGCGGGGACACGAAGCTCGAAGGCCTCCTCTGGAATGATGGTCAGCGACGAACCCGGAACCTGGACATCCGGCTCAATCGGGCGGAACTCCCGGCAGTTGGTGTCCGGCTCGTGGTACAGCACGGTCCCGTCCGGGCCGCTGGCCGTAAACAGTGGGCAGACCTCGAAGTCGAGGGACTCCGCCCGGAACACTACCGTCTGACCGGCCGCGGCCTCGACCGCGAACACGTCGCTGTCCGACTGGGTGGCTCGGGCCGTGACCGGCTCGCCCGCGGTAAGCGGTGTCGCCGTTTCGAGGGTGTTGTTGGGCTCGAACAGGTCATCGGGCCGCGGGCAACCGCCGAGCGATAGCCCGGTGGCGACAACGAGCGACACCGTGGCCAGATGGCATCGGGGCCGGGCAGAACTGGCAAGCATGGCTTGATCCTCGTTTCTGTTGTCCAACATGGAAGCTGTGCCGCCCGGGGGTACGGCGACGCACCCCGTCCCGGCCTCCACCAACCGTACGTTTTCCCAGGTGCCCGGGGCAGGCGCAGCACGGATACGGTCGATCTTCCGCGGAAGCCGGCCGGGGTCGTGCGCGACCTGGACGTGCCCGCTTTGGCTGGTCCCCGGCGCAACGTGCTGTTGACGCCCCCCGGCCGTGGCCGACAATGCCTCGGGCGGCCGCAAGCAGCGCGTGTCTGGAGGCGGAGGCTGTTGGTCGGGATCGCGGCCCCGGAGGGGCCGACGATTGTAGCCAGGGTTGGAGCGAGGCCGCCACCGGCGGACGAGCGCAACCCCTGGTACCGGTTCCATTATTTGCCCTTCGCCCCGGCGGGGGCGACGGAGCGGCGGCGTTCGGGTGCACGTTTTCGACCTCGGACCTTCGACCTCGGACTTTCGACTTTCGACCGACGGTTCCGTACCCCGACCGTCAGGGAGCGGGTTTCATCATGACTCAGACTGACCGATCCTTCCGGATGACATGCCCTCGTGTCATCTTTCGCCCCTCCGGGGCTCGGTTTCGTGGTCGGACTATCACCACGGGCTCACGCCCGTGGCTACTGTCGTGCCGCCCCTGTCGGGGCGTGCGTCGTGGAAAGGTTCGGATGATCCCGTGGGTGCGATACCCACCCGGCA
>Ga0214472_10002883_pt1 | contig 18315 bp, 20 predicted proteins | sample RVTome_6_FD_207662 | JGI IMG/M metagenome (GOLD analysis project Ga0214472, IMG submission 207662) | Soil microbial communities from uranium-contaminated site in the Upper Colorado River Basin, Wyoming, United States - RVT140D175 | ecosystem: Environmental > Terrestrial > Soil > Contaminated >...
CGGCCAGCACGTCCAGGAAGCCGTTCTCGCCGGCAACCGGTACCGACAGCCACGATGCTCCGGCGCCCCCACCCGGCCAGAGCGCGCGTTCGGCATTCACGCGGCCGGCGCCGGTGTCGTCGTCGCGTCCGGGCTTGCCCAAGTCGTCGGCGCCTTGCGCGATGCGTCGCGCGATGTCGGCCGGCTTCATGCCGCGATACTTGTCGGCGACCAGGCCGGCGACGCCCGACACGACGGCCGCCGCGAACGATGTCCCACACGTCTCTCGTCGCGTCGTGTGATCGCGGCTGTCGCGATGGTTCTGCGGATCCAGTCCCCACATCAGCACCCCGGGCGCGACGACCGAGATGTGCCGGCCCTTCTTCGAGCAGAAGGCCCGCTCGTCGTAGTAGTCGGATGCGCCGACGGCGATCACGCCGGCGTTCTCGGCGGCGAATCCGGCGGGATACTCGGCGTCGTCCCCGCTGCGATCGTTGCCGGCCGCGGCCACGACGACCGCGCCCTTGGCCACGGCGCGATTGACCGCAGCGCGAAGCACGCCGACTTCGTTGCTCTTCTGGTTCTGGATCGCCAGCGAGATGTTGATGACCTTGGCCCCGCGGTCCACGGCCATGCTGATGCCTTTGGCGATCGCGAAGGCGTTCGTGACGCCGTCGCCGCGCGCGACCACGACCGGCATGATCTGCGCCGAATAGGCAATGCCGGCGATGTCGACCTCGTTGTCGGTCGAGGCGCCGATGATGCCTGCGACGTGCGTTCCGTGCCAGTCCAGCGGACCTCGGAGCGAGCCGGTCGGTTGCAGCCTGATCGCGTCGCTCAGCGCGAGCTGCCCGCCGTTGGCAGCCGATGCCGTGACGCCGCCGGCGTTCTTCCAGTCGTTGTGGTCCACGTCGATCCAGGTGTCCACGACCGCGATCTTGATCGCTTCGCGAGCGCGGAACGACTCGACTTTCGATCGAGCCGAGTAATAGGTCTTGGGATGCACCGTCCACGCGTAGGGCGCGTTGATCCGGTTCAGGTGCCATTGCCGGTCGCCGAACGTCGGCCCGATGCCCTTGACGAGCGGATCGTTCGCGCGGCTCGGCGGCGGTGCCGCTTGCACCCGGCCGGCGAGGTTCGGCTCGGCGATGCGCACGCCGGGGACGTTCCGGTACAACGCCGCGGCGGCTCGCACATCCCCCGGCACCCGCACGAGCAGCGTGTCGAGCGCTTCGATCCGGTCGGAGACGATCGCTCCCGCCTTCCGCAGGGTCCCGGCCGCGGCGCGCAGCGCACCGGCCGACTCGAATTGCACCATGACTTCGCCCGGCACGAACGCTTCGCTGACGGCGGGCGCGGCCGGCGATGCGATCCCGGGCAGCGCGGCGCCCAGCAGCGCGGCGATCGCCGCGAGCGCCGAACGGACGTGAGTCTTGCTCGTCATACGCATCTGTTGTGAGGACACTACGCAGCGGAGGGGCCCCGCCCCTGCCGGCATGGTCGGATCGGAGTGTTTTGCCCGCGTCGCATAGCGAACCGGACGGAAGAACCCGCCCAACCGAACACCATCATCGATGCGCCCGCCGGGCGGCCCGGAGGCCGTGCACGCCTCTGTTAGACTCGCGGCATCGATGGTGGACGTCCTCTTCGTTTGCTACGGCAACATCTGCCGCTCGCCCATGGCCGAAGCGTTGCTCGACGCGCGTCTGAAGGATCTGCTCGGTTCCGGGCACGACGTCGTGGTCGCGTCGGCCGGCGTCGGCGCGACCGACGGGACGGCGGCGACGAGCGCCGCCCGCGAAGCGATGGCCGATCGCGGCATCGACCTGTCGCGTCACCGCGCCCGGCGCCTCACTCCCGCGCTCGCACGGCGCGCGCGGCTCGTGTTCTGCATGGACGACGAGCAGGCGGCCGTCGCCGGTTCGATGGCGCCGGATGCGGACGTGCACGTCCTCGCCGGCGGCGTCGAAGATCCGATCGGGTGCGGCCGCTGGGTCTACGACGCGGTCGCGCACAAGATCGAGGTGGCCGTGGAGCAGATCGCGGCGGGGATTGCCGAAGCGCGCGGCGCGCCGCTGCCGCCGGCCATGGAAGGGGAGGATGCAATGCGCGTCGTGCTGGGAAGCGACCACGCCGGGTACCGCTACAAGGAGCTGTTTCGAGACCACCTCATCAAAGCCGGCTACGACGTGATCGACCTTGGTGTGGATACCGACGCGGTCCCGGCCGACTACACGCAGATCTCGGCGGCCGTCGCGCACACCGTCGCGCGCGGCGACGCAGATCGCGGTGTCATCGTCGCCGGATCGGGCAACGGCGAGGCGATCGTCGCGAACAAGATCGCCGGCATCCGCGCCGCCGTCTGCAACGACATGTACACCGCCGAGATGGCGCGGCGACACAACGACGCGAACGTGCTCTGCGTCGGCCAGCGCGCCTGCGGTGAGCCGGTCGCGCTCAAGGTGCTCGATATTTGGATGACGACTCCTTTCGACGGCGGACGCCACGCCGAGCGCATCGCGCGCATCGCGGAGATCGAAGCGGGAGAGCGCGGCGCGTGACCGCGCATCTGATCGTGATGGTCGCCGCCGCGGCCGTCACGTTCGCCTTCACGCCGCTTTACCGGCGCATTGCTTTTCGCCTGGGCGCCGTTGACGTTCCCGAAGCCGGCGACCGCAAAGTCCATCGCGATCCGACGCCGACCTCGGGCGGCGTGGCGATCTTCGCCGGCGTCGCGGCCGGTTTCCTGACTGCGCGGTTCCTGGGGTCCTTCGATGCGTTGTTCACCACCTCGACCGAGCCGCTCGGCGTGATCGCGGCATCGTTGTTTCTGGTGATCGTCGGAATCGTGGACGATGTGCGCGGCATGCGCGCCCCGGCGAAGCTTGCCGCGCAGGCGATCGCCGCCGGCATCATCGTGCTGTCGGGCGTGCAGTTCCTGTTCTTCTGGCTTCCCGGCGTCGGTCTGGTCTCGCTGTCGATCGACCTCGCGGCGCTGCTGACGGTGGTGTGGACGGTGGCGGTGATCAACGGCGTCAACCTGATCGACGGGCTCGACGGGCTCGCCGCCGGCGTCACCGCGATCGCGGCGGGCGCGCTGTTCGTCTACGCGTTCCAAGCGGCCGACGGGCAGCCGACGGTGGCGACGCTGGTTCCGATGCTCGTGTTCGGTGCCTGCGTCGGATTCCTTCCCCATAACTTCAACCCCGCCAAGATCTTCATGGGCGATACCGGATCGATGCTGCTCGGCCTGCTGCTGGCCTCGAGCACGGTGAGCGGCGTCGGGCGCACCATCGAGCCGAAATTCTCCGACGTCGCCGGCTTGATCGTGCCGGTGCTGCTGCCGCTGTTCGTCCTGGCGATTCCGCTTGCCGACGTCGGCTTTGCGATCACGCGCCGCGCGAAGGCCGGCAAGCCGGTGTTTCACGCCGACAAGAGCCACATCCACCACTGGCTGCTCGAGATGGCCCAAAGTCATCGCCGCGCCGTCCTGGTGATGTGGTCGTGGAGCGCGATGCTGGCGAGCGCCGCGATGGTGCTCTCCATCGGGTACGGGACGGGTCCGCGGATCGTCGCCGGAGCAATCGTGGTCGTGCTCGTCGCGTCGATCGTGTTCGTGCCGCGCGTGCTGCGCCGCGAGGGTCCGGCCGGCCCGGGCGACGCGGCCGAGCCGGCGGGCGCGAAGGCGCGATGGGAGTGATCGCGCCGCCGGCCGACGGCCGCCGCTTCGCGCAGGCGGCGGCCGGTTTGACCCGACCGGGCGGCCTGGGCATACTACTTGTGAACTGATTCACAATCTCGGAGCGACCGGCCCTGAAAAATGCCTCTGACCTGCGGAAACGGATTCCGGCTGCGTTTTGACATGCGCGGGGGGGTCCGGGTTTAATGCCACGGGCCTCGGACCAGGACGAACGGCGCCGGCTCTACACCGGCGCCGGGGAGGGGATGTCGAAAGCCGTCGACCTGGTCACGGCCACCGCGGTCTGGGGAGCGATCGGATGGCTGATCGATCGCTGGCTGGGCACCTGGCCGATCGTGTTTGCGGTCGGCACGGTGATCGGAAACCTCACCGGGATCTACGTCCTCTATCGACGGTCGATCGAGGAAGGAAAGCGTGCGTCGAGCGGGCCGAGCGGAGTGACGCGCTCGTGGCCGAAGCAGGTCCGGCCGGCGCGCGGCGATGCGGGAGCGGCCGGGCGGAGCGAATCCGGTCGCGGGGACGATGAATGAACGCACCGAACGCGACGACGACGACGAGCGGTGAGCTGCGGATGGTTCGCGGCGCGATGGTCGCCGTCTCCGCCGCAACCCCGCCCGTCGCCGCGATCGCCTGGATTGTCCGCGGTCCCGAGGGTGCCGCGTCGGTGATCATCGCCGTCGCGATCGTGCTGGCCAACGCGTTCGTGTCGGCTTTGGTGCTCGCCGTTGCCGTCAAGCGCTCGCCACTGATGGGGCCGTCTCTGCAGATGCCCTCCTACGCCTTCCGCATGGCCGGCATCGTGTTCACGCTCGCCAAGCTGCGCAACGCCTCGTTCGTGGATCCCCCGACGTTTGCGATCTGCTTCGCGGTCGCCGTCGTCGCCACGCTCGCGATCGAGGCGCGGATCTACAAGCGCACGCCGTGGGCCGCCCTGACCTTCTTGGAGCAAAAGGAGCTGACGTGAGGATCCTGGCCTTCGAGCCGCCGACGACGAACGAGCTGTTCGAGTTCGAACCCATCTTCCGGCTGAATATCGGCGGGTTCCACATGGACATCACCAAACCGACGGCCGTGATGCTGATCATCACCGTGGCCCTGCTGCTGTTCTTCTGGCGCGCCTACTCCAAGCGCAAGCTGGTGCCGACGGGCTCGCAGAACGTCGCCGAGTACATGTACGAGTTCGTCGACGACCAAGTCACCAAGCCGGTGCTCGGACCGGAGGGCGCGGCCTGGACGCCGTACCTGGTGACGCTGTTCTTCTGGGTGTTCTTCAACAACATCATGGGAATCATCCCCGGTATTCAGATCCCGACGACCTCGCGGATGGCCTACCCGCTGGTGCTGGCGCTGCTCGCGTACTTGATCTTCAACATCGTCGGGATCAAGGAGCAAGGCTTCTTCAAGTACTTCCTCGGCATCATGTTCCCGCCCGGCGTCCCGAAGGTCATGTACATCCTGCTGACGCCGATCGAGCTTATCTCGACGCTGATCGTGCGGCCCTTCACGCTGGCGCTTCGACTCTTCGCCAACATGGTCGCCGGCCACATGCTGCTTGCCGTGCTTTTCATCGGAACCGCCGTGTTCTTCCAGAGCGGCATCGGCAAGTTCACGTTCATCCTTCCGTTCGGTCTGGCGACGATCATGACCGGATTCGAGATCTTCGTCGCAGGAATGCAGGCGTTCATCATCACGATCCTTACGGCCGTCTACATCGCGGGGGCGGCCCACCCGGAGCACTAGCCCGCGACACGAGGGGGTAATCAGATGTTGGCAACATTGATCGGGATCTTCGCCGAGCTGAACGGCAGCCTGGCGCCGATCGGTAAGGGTCTCGTCTACGGCCTGGGCGCGATCGGCCCCGGAATCGGGATCGGGATCATCTTCGGCAAGGCCATCGAAGCGATGGCGCGCCAGCCCGAAGCCGCCGGCCTCGTCCGGCCGGTCATGTTCCTCGGCTTCGCACTCGTCGAGGCGCTCGCGCTGTTCGGCTTCGTTCTGTTCTTCATCGTCCCGAGCAACTAGCCGCCGTTAGGAGCAGGAAATGGGTGTCATCATTCTGGCCGCGGAAGAGACGCAGTTCATTCTTCCGCACGCGGACGAGCTGATCTGGGGCTCGATCGCGTTCGTGCTGCTGTTCGTCGCGCTTTCGAAATTCGCGTTCCCGAAGTTGAAGGCGACCCTGGCGGCCCGGACCGAACGGATCAGGGGCCAGCTCGAGTCGGCCGAGAAGTCCAAGACCGAGGCCGACGCGGTCCTCGAGCAGTACCGGGCACAACTGGCCGACGCGCGCAACGAAGCGAACCGGATCATCGAAGAGGCCAAGAGGACGGCCGAGTCGGTCCGTCGCGACCTGGTCGTCAAGGCCGAGCAGGAAGCCGCCGAGATCGTCACGCGCGCCCGCGCCGAAGTCGGCTCGGAACGCGACCGGGCGATGGCCGAGCTTCGCTCGTCGGTCGCGTCCCTCACCATCAACGTCGCCGAACGGGTCATCGGCCGTGAGCTTCAAAACGATGCGTCGCAGCGGGCCTTCGTGGATCAAACCATCGCCGAGCTGTCGCGGATCGGACAGAACTGATGGATCCGAGGATCGAGGGCTACGCGGCCGCGTTGTTCGAGGTCGCCCGAGCCGAGGGCGCACTCGACGCGGTCGAGGACGAGCTCTTCCGGTTCGCGCGAACCGTCGAACAGGAATCGAAGCTGCGCGAGGCGCTGCAAGATCAGGCGCTTCCGCCGGAGCTTCGCATGAAGGTCATCGGCGAGCTGCTCGGCAGCCGCGCGAACCCGCACACGGTCAACCTTCTGCAGTTCATCGTCGGCGCCGGCCGCGCCCGGCAACTGTCCCAGATCGTGGATGCGCTCGTCGCCCGCGCGGCGGCCGAGCGTTCGAAGTCGATTGCGCAGGTGCGCTCCGCCATCCCCCTCGGCGAAGAGCAGCGCGCCAAGCTGCGCGACGCGATCAAGGCGGCGACGGGGATGGACGTGGATATGAAGGTGATCGTCGACCCGAGCGTGCTGGGCGGCCTTCACGTCCGCGTCGGCGATCGGGTCTTCGACGCGACCGTTCGCCGGCGACTCGAACTCGCCCAGGAAAGCCTAGGCAAGAGCTAAGGAAGAGGAAGCAGATGTCCGAGCTGACGATCAGGCCGGAGGATATCTCCGAGGTACTCAAGAAGCAGGTCGAGGCGTTCCGTCCGACCGCCACGATGGAACAGGTCGGCCGGGTCACCGAGACCGGAGACGGGATCGCCCGCATCTCGGGGCTTCCCGGCGCGATGGCCAACGAGCTGCTCGAGTTCGAAGGCGGCCTTCTGGGTCTGGCACTGAACTTGGAGGCCGACCAGATCGGCGCGGTCGTCCTGGGCGACGCGACCCAGATCGAGGAAGGCGATCCGGTCAAGGCGACCGGGCGAATCCTGTCGGTGGAAGTCGGCGACGCGCTGCTGGGCCGTGTGGTCGACTCGATCGGCCGGCCGATCGACGGCAAGGGCCCGCTGGATCGCTCGAAGATCGCGGGGCTTCGCGCGCTCGAGCTGCAGGCGCCGACGGTGGTGCAGCGCTCGCCGGTCAACGAGCCGCTCCAGACCGGCGTGAAAGCCGTGGACGCGATGACGCCGATCGGCCGCGGACAGCGCCAGTTGATCATCGGCGACCGGCAGACCGGCAAGACCGCCGTCGCGGTCGACGCGATCATCGCGCAGCGCGAGCTGTGGGGCACGCCGAAACAGGTCAAGTGCGTGTACGTCGCCATCGGCCAGAAGGCATCGACGGTGGCCGAGGTCGTCGCCGCGCTCGAAGCGAACGGCGCGCTGGAATACACCTGCGTGGTCGTGGCTTCCGCATCGGATCCGGCGCCGTTCAAGTTTCTCGCCCCCTACACCGGTTCGGCGATCAGCCAGCACTGGATGTACAACGGCGAACACGCGCTCGTGATCTACGACGACTTGTCCAAGCAGGCCGAGGCGTACCGCGAGCTGTCGCTGCTGCTGCGCCGTCCGGCCGGCCGCGAAGCGTTCCCCGGCGACGTGTTCTACCTCCACTCCCGCCTGCTCGAGCGCGCGGCGAAGCTGTCGCCCGAACTCGGTTCGGGATCGGCGACGGCGCTGCCGATCGTCGAGACCAAAGGCGGCGACGTCTCGGGCTACATTCCCACGAACGTGATTTCGATCACGGACGGGCAGATCTATCTGGTCACCGACCTGTTCTTCGCGGGCGTTCGTCCGGCCATCAACGTCGGCATCTCGGTGTCGCGCGTCGGCGGCAACGCGCAGATCAAAGCGATGAAGAAGGTCGCCGGCCGGCTGCGCCTGGATCTCGCCCAGTTCCGCGAGCTGGAAGCCTTCGCGGCCTTCGGCTCCGAACTCGACAAGTCCTCTCAGCAGCAGCTCGAACGGGGTGCGCGCGTGGTCGAGATCCTCAAGCAGCCCCAGTTCTCGCCGATGCCGGCGCAGGAACAGGTCATCTCGATCTACGCGGTGACCAACGGCTTCATGGACGACATTCCGGTCGGCGACTGCTCTCGCTTCGAGACCGAGCTGCTCGAGTACATGCGCTCTCGCAAGCCGGAGGTCCCGCAGACGATCAACGAGACGGGTTCGATGGACGACGCCACCGAAAAGACCCTGCGCGATTCGATCGAAGAGTTCAAGCGCGGCTTCAACGCGACCGAAGTCGCGGCCGCCGCCGCCGAGCCGAATGCCGGCTGGGATCGCATGGAGGCGGAAGTCGAGTGACGATCCTGATCCGGCCGATCCTGACCCGACGGGCGGGGGTGGTCTAGCGTGGGCGCGCAGCTGAGAGTTCTTCGCCGTCGCATCCGCTCCGTTCAGTCGACGATGAAGATCACGCGCGCGATGGAGCTGATCGCCGCGTCGCGCATCGTCAAAGCGCAAAGGCGCGTCGAGCAGGCCACGCCCTACGCCATGCGCATCACCGAAGCGATTCGCGAACTGGCCGGCGTCACCGAAGTGATGGCCACCTTCCCGCTGTTGCAAGAACGCGAGATCCGTCGGGTCGCGGTCGTGGTGATCACCTCGGACCGCGGCCTTGCCGGGGGCTATAACTCGGCGGTCATCAAGGTCGCCGAGCAGACGCTCAAGAAGGTTCAAGCCGACGGCAAGGATTACCGGCTGCACCTCGCCGGCAAGAAAGGCATCTCGTACTTCCGTTTCCGCAACTACGAGATCGCGTCGCAGGTGACCGGCGTGTCGGATACGCCGACCTACGACGACGCGGCGCGCATCGGCCGGCGGCTGATGGCCGACTTCGAGTCCGGCGACATCGACCAGGTGATCGTGTGCTACACGGACTTCAAGTCGCCGACCGTTCAGGTTGCGACTCGCACGCAGGTGCTTCCGATTCAGCGTCACCAGGTTGCCGCGACCGACGGCGCCGTCCCGGCGCTCTACGAGTTCGAGCCCGAACCCGGCGAGATCCTGTCGCTGCTGCTGCCGCGCTACGTCATCACCGTCGTGTATGCGGCCATGTTGGAGTCCAGCGCCGCCGAGCACGCGGCCCGTCGGCGCGCGATGAAGGTCGCGACCGATAACGCGGACGATCTGATGGGCGTCCTGCAGCGCGCCGCAAACCGTCAGCGGCAGGCCGAGATCACGACCGAGATCCTCGACATCATCGGCGGCGCGGAAGCGTTGCGGAAGCAGAAAAAGACCGCGGCCGCGCGCTGAGCCGGCCGAGCGAAGGAGTGCATCAGACATGACGATGACCGAACCGCAGAAAGCGACGCTCGCGGATGGCCGCGTGATCCAGGTGATCGGGCCGGTCGTCGACGTCGAGTTTCCCCCCAACGCGCTGCCCGAGATCAACTTCGCGCTCAAGATCGAGCGCGAAGTCGACGGCAAGCGCGACGAGATCACCGCCGAGGTGGCGCAGCACATCGGCGAGTCGGTCGTGCGTGCCGTCTGCATGTTGCCGACCGACGGCCTGCGCCGCGGCGCCAAGGTCGCCAACACCGGCTCGGCGATCACCGTCCCGGTCGGCGACGTGACGCTCGGGCACGTCTGGAGCGTGCTCGGCAATTCCCTGGACGCGCCCGGAACGAAGGTCGACGAGCGCTGGCCGATCCACCGCGACCCGCCGCCGTTCGACGAGCTCGAGCCCAAGACGGAGATGTTCGAGACGGGCATCAAGGTCATCGATCTGCTCGAGCCGTACGTGAAGGGCGGAAAGATCGGGATGTTCGGCGGCGCCGGCGTCGGCAAGACCGTCGTCATCATGGAGATGATCAACCGCGTGGCCACCCAGCACGGTGGCGTGTCGGTGTTCGCCGGCGTCGGCGAGCGCACGCGCGAAGGCACCGACCTTCTGATGGAGATGCGCGAGTCGGGCGTCATCGACAAGGCCGCGCTCGTCTACGGCCAGATGGACGAACCGCCGGGCGTGCGGCTGCGCGTCGCGCTGGCCGCGCTGACGATGGCCGAGTACTTCCGCGACGTGAAGCGACAGGACGTGCTGCTGTTCGTGGACAACATCTTCCGGTTCACCCAAGCCGGCTCCGAGGTGTCCACGCTGCTCGGCCGGATGCCGTCGGCGGTCGGCTACCAGCCGACGCTCGCCGGCGAGATGGGCGAGTTGCAGGAGCGGATCACCTCGACGAAGGGCCGGTCGATCACGTCGCTGCAGGCGATCTACGTTCCCGCCGACGACATCACCGATCCGGCGCCGCACACCACGTTCGCCCACCTGGACGCGACGACGGTCCTTTCGCGGCAGATCGCCGAGCTGGGCATCTACCCCGCGGTTGATCCGCTCGACTCGACCTCGCGCATCCTGGACCCGCGCTACGTCGGCGACGATCACTACAAGGCCGCCCGCGCGGTGCAGCAGATCTTGCAGCGCTACAAGGACTTGCAGGACATCATTGCGATCCTCGGCATCGACGAGCTGTCCGAAGAGGACAAGCTGGCGGTCGGTCGTGCGCGCAAGATCCAGAAGTTCTTGTCGCAGCCGTTCTTCGTCGCCGAGCAGTTCACCGGCATCCCCGGCAAGTACGTCAAAGTCGAAGACACGATCGAAGCCTTCAAGGCGATCACGCGCGGCGACATGGACTCGGTGCCCGAGCAGGCGTTCTACATGTGCGGCGGCATCGACGACGTGATGGCCAAGCAGCGCGAGATGGAGCAGTAGACATGGCCGCGACCGATGCCGCGATGATCGTCCAGGTCGTCACGCCCGACCGTCAGGTCGTGGCGGCCGAGGACGCGACGTTCGTGCTTGCGCACGGCATCGCCGGCGACGTCGGCATTCTTCCCGGCCACGCGCCGCTGCTGATTGCGCTCGGCGTCGGGCCACTGCGCGTGGACGCCGGCGAGCGCAAGACCTGGATGGTCGTGGACGGCGGCTTTCTTCAGGTCAGCCGCAACCAGGTGATCATCCTGGCCGAGTACGCGGTCCTGCCCGCCGAGGTCGAGCGCGCCTGGGTCGAGCGTGAGATCCGCGAGATGGAAGAAGCGCTCGCCCGCCAGGATGACGAGGAGTTCCGCGGCCGGCTCAACCGCGCCAAGGCCATCGAGGCCGTGCACGGCATGCTCAAGATGTAGCCGATATCGCGCTCGATGTCGCACATCGGTTCGCATATGCTCGTCGCATGTCCCGGAAGCCGGTCCTCGTCCAGCTCAACGAAGACTTGATCGTTCCGGATTAGCCGTCGGAGAGCCAGCCGGTCGCGTGTTCCCAGGCGGGATCGCCTGCCGGCGGGACGAGCGCGCGATAGCCGCGCATCGATCTGTTGGCGTGACGCGTCTGCGCCCACGACAGCGGCTGATGCGTCAAGCCGAGATCGAAGGTCTCGGAGCTGAGGATCGCTTGGACGTGCGCTCGCATGGGGTTTGTTCCGGCGCGTCCGATCGCGTGCGCGGCCAGCATCGTGGCGGCGTAGGCCATCTCGGCGAGCGGGTTGAGCGGATCGGCCGTCGGGGACGAGCCGAGCAACGCAGCTTCGTACTCGGCGACCGGGGGCCCGGCCGGGGGAACGGGCGCCTCCAGCGGCGCCCACGACACCATCCCGTGACATTCGCCGGAGTCGGCCGGGAACCGGCTCCTCAGCATGTGCGGTCCTGCAATCAGTTGCGTCGCCGGGGCGTCGGCTTGGTGCCACGCCTGAAAGAAACGAACCCCCGAGGACGAATCCAGGGCGAGCACGACCGCGTCGCACATCCCGCCGGTGCGTGTCTCGCATTGCGTCCGAATATCGTTGATGACCGCCTGATAAGAGGGCTCCGAGATCGAGACGCGCCGCTCGGCTGTCAGGGACGCGCCGGGCATCGACGCGAGCGCGGCTGCCAGCGCCTCAGGCACTCCGGTGCCGAACGGGTCGTTCCAAACCAGGGCGAACGAGCGCCCGCCCGCCTGGTATGCGTGGGAGGCAGCGATCCGCGCGAACGCGCCGCGTCCCGGCCCGAGCGGGAAGACAAGATTCTCAGCGAACTCCGACGCCGATTCGCCGCTCGTGCCGATCACGGGAATGCCGGCGGCGGCGATATCGCCCCCCTCGATCGCGGCTGCAAGCGTTGGCCACCACGACATGCCGACGAGCGCGAAGGTTTGCTGTGCAAGATCCTGAACGAATGTCCGTCCCAGTTGCGTGTCGCCGCCGTCGTCGATGGTCGTCACGTTAAGAGTTCGGTCGCAGATGCCGCCGGCGGCGTTGATTCGTGCCGCCGCGGCCCGGATGCCGGCGATGGCGTCGCGGGTCGCGATGGAGAAGAAGCCGCTGGCCGGGATCACGGCGCCGAGTTCGACCGTGTCGGGCGTGATCCCGACGTCGCTTGCGACCTGCTCCGAACCGCCGGCGCACGGGATCGGCGCGAGCGGCGGGGGAACACCGACCCGGCCGTTCGCGGTCTCGGTGATATCGGAGCCGACGAGCGGGCATCCGCCGGCCGTCACGGTCCCCACGACCGGAAAGACGCCGTAGCCGGGGGCGCGCACACGCACCGAGAGCGATGCGGAATCCCCGTCGATACAGGCGGCCGCCTCGCCGGCAATCCCGGCCGGCACCGTGGCGTGCTCGGCGCATACGTCGGCGAGGCAGAGCGAAAGGAATCGGATGCGGCCGTCCGGATCGGAGGCATGGAGGGTGAGGTCGAATTCGAAGGGGTCCGCCGTCGGCTCGATGAGCAACCACGCCGTCGGACCCGCATCCCCCAGCCCCGGCGGAAGCGCGCCGGCCGGCAGGGTCAACAGCAGCGGCAGCATCGCGGCCAAGAACCGTCTCATCAGAATCCTCCCGAGGAAGATTCGCCGGGGTTCCGGATAATCCTTCCGTTCGGGAAGCCCGGCGAGTGGGTAGTATTCGCCCGTGGATCACGAGAAGTTGGTCGTTTCGGGCGGCAATCCGCTGCGCGGGCGTATCGAGGCGGGTGGGGCGAAGAACTCGGCGTTGAAGCTGATGGCCGCCACGTTGCTCGCGGAAGGCTCCTATCGCATCGAGCGCGTGCCGCGCATCGTGGACGTGCAGACGATGGTTCAGGTGCTGGGCCGGCTCGGCTGCGCGACGACCTTCGAAGGCAACACCCTCACGGTTGACGTGCCGGCAGAACCCGGGACCGAAGCGCCCTACGACCTGGTCCGCCAGATGCGCGCCTCGATCATCGTGCTCGGGCCGCTGCTCGCGCGCCGCGGTCATGCGCGGGTGTCGATGCCCGGCGGGTGCGCGATCGGCTCGCGCAAGATCGACCTGCATTTGCGCGGCCTCGAGCGGATGGGCGCCGAGATCGCGATGGACCACGGCTACCTGGATGCGCGCTGCGACCGGCTGACGGGCACGCGCGTCGTGCTCGACTTCCCGAGCGTCGGCGCGACCGAGAACTTGATCATGGCCGGCGTGCTCGCCAAGGGCACGACGCGCATCGAAAATGCCGCGCGCGAGCCGGAGATCGCGGACCTGTGCGCGATGCTCGCGACGATGGGTGCGCGCATCGCCGGCGCCGGCACGCCCGACGTCGAGATCGAAGGTGTGGACGCGCTGCGCGCGACCGACCATGTCGTCGTAGGCGACCGCATCGAAGCCGGCACCTATCTGATCGCGGCCGCCGCGACCGGCGGCGACGTGACCGTGACCGGCGTCGCGCCCAAGCACCTGGACTTGCCGTTGCAGAAGCTCGCCGACGCGGGCGCGCAGGTCGATGCCGGCGTGAACGAAGTGCGCGTTGCGATGCCGGGTGGACCGAAGCCCGTGGACTTCGTCACGCTGCCCTTCCCCGGATTCCCGACCGACCTGATGCCGCAGATGATGGTGCTGTGCTCGCTGGCCGGCGGCGACTCGATCGCGACCGAGAACGTCTTCGAATCGCGCTTCATGTTCGTCGACGAGATCCGCCGCATGGGTGCCGACATTCGCTTGGACGGTCATCATGCCGCGATCCGCGGCGGCGCGCGTTTGCAGGCGGCACCCGTCCGCGCGCCCGATATTCGTGCCGGCGCTGCGCTGGTGATCGCGGCGCTCGCCGCCGAAGGCGAGACCGAAATCACGGGCCTCGGCTTCATCGACCGCGGCTACGAGCGGATCGAAGAGCGACTGGCGACGCTCGGGGCCCGCATCGAGCGCCGGGTCCCGCGGTAGGCTTCGGCGAGTGAGCGAGATCGGCGGGCCGTCCCCGCCCGACCTTCCCGGCGCCCCGCCGTCCTGGATCGGCGGCGAGCCGCCGCCTCTTCCTCAGATCGCCGAGCAACACCCGCTGCCCGGCGTTCCCTGGCGTTGGTGGGAAGCCTTCGCCGTCTTCGCGCTGACGCTGGTCACCTCGGGCTTGCTGGCCGTCGGCGTGGCCGCGGTCTTCGGTGGCGACCTTCAAAAGGCGATGGCCGTGGTCGTGTTCGAAGTGACGCTGGGCGCGTGGGCGATCCTGTGGTTGAAGGTTCGATTTGGGGCCGGACCGTCGGCGCTGGGATTTCGGAGCGATCAGATCCGGCGCGACATCGGGTTCGGTCTCGGGATCGGGCTGCTCGGCTGGGTCGTCTCGACGCTCGTCGTCGGCAACATCGTCGTGCGGGTCGTCGAGCGACTCTCGCGCGGGCCGGTGACCGAGCCCGATCAGCTCGACTACGCGAATCCGAGCGCGCTCGTGCTCACGATTACCGCGATCGGCGTGATCGTCATCGCTCCGATCGCGGAAGAGATCTTCTTCCGAGGCTTCGTGTTTCGCGGCTTCCGCCGTGACGTCGGATTCGTCGTCGCCGCGGTCGCATCGGGCGCGTTGTTCATGATGGCGCATCTGCCGTTCTGGATCATCTTTCCGTCGATCTTCACGCTCGGGCTGTTCCTGGCCTGGGCGCTCGAGCGACGAGCGTCGCTGATTCCGTGCATCGTCGCGCACGCCTTGTTCAACTCCGCGGGCTTCGCCGCCTACATGCTCACGCTTAACTCCTAGAGCGAGGCGGCCGACAGGACGCGGGCGAGTTCGGCCGGCCGCGCCACCATCGGACAATGGCCGCCGTCGAGCATGACCGGCTCGGTCCCGAAACGCTCGCGGGCGATCCGGACCGACCAGTCGGGATCGACCACGCGATCGGCGCGGCAGACGACGAACCGGTTTTCGACGTCCGGCATGGCCGTCAGCGGGCACGGCTCCTGCAGCACCCTCCACTGCTGCGGGCGAAGCAGCGACACCGCCCACTGCTTCTGCCGCCAGGACGCGTCGTGGAAGAAGACCTCGCCTGCGCGCGCCGGCCCGACGCTCGCCGATCCGTCTTCGCTCGCGAAGGGTACGGTTTGCACCGCGTAGGACGCGTTGATCGCCGGGTCCTGCCAGGAAACGTCGTCGAAGGACCGGCCGGGTTCGGGAACCAACGCGGCCAGGTAGATGATGCGGCGCACCGGACGCAGGGTTGCGACCAGCGGAGCGGTGAGCCCGCCCAGCGAATGACCGACCACGACGACATCGGACGCGTCGCCGATCGCCTCGGCGACGACGCGCGCGTAGCCGGCGGCGCCGGCATCGGGATCGGTTGCCGGCAAGTCCGGCGCCACGGCTTTATGCCCGTCCGCGCGCAGGACTTCGACGACGCGCGCGAAGTGAGCGCCGCGATGGTAGGCGCCGTGGACGAAGGCGAAGGTCGTCATCGGCGGCGAGTGTAGAGCAGGGAGCATCAGGCAGTTTTGAGGCCGCTCGCGAGACTGTGACAGAATCCGCCGCGACCGCATCTGTGGAAGGAGATCCGATGGCGCTGTTCCCGAGCGAGGACTGGCTGAAGCTCTACGTCGAGAAGATCAACTCGTCGAAGGAGTACGAAGAGGCGGCATCGACATGGGAAGGCGATCTCGCCTACGTCTTCGAGGCCGAGCCCGACAAGGGCGTGCCGGAAGACGTCTGGTCCTGGGCGGATCTGTGGCACGGAAAGTGCCGCGACTCAAAGTGGGGAATCTCGCCGGAAGAAGGCGAGAAGTCGAAATTCATCATCCGCGCGCCCTATTCGCGGTGGAAGGAAGTCATCAAGAAAGAGCTTGACCCCGTCAAGGGCATGATGCAGGGAAAGCTGAAGCTGAAGGGCGATCTTCCGACGATCGTTCGGTACGTGAAGGCGTCGAACGAGTTGGTCAACCTGGCGGCCCAGGTGCCGACCGAGTTCGTCGACGAGCAGTAGTGGAATACGTCACCTCCGATCCGGACCTGGGCGGGCTGGGTGAGATGCTCGCCGATCTGGTTCGAGCGAACATCGCCGCGCACCCGGCGCGCGCCCGGCTGCTCGAGAACGTCACCGGCACGATCAACGTCAAGGCGGTCGATGCGCAGGTCGAGGTCGGGCTGGAGTTCGCCGCGAATCGCCTGAACGTGTTCGCAAAGCCCTTCCGTCGCGCCGGCCTCGAGATCGTCACCGACTCGGAGACGTTGATGGACCTGACGACGGTTCCGCTGTGGATGGGCCGGCCGGATATCCGCACCCGGCAAGGACGGACGCTTGTCGGCAAGATGCTTCGCCGAGACCTTCGCGTCAAAGGGATGGCCGCGCACCCGAAGTTGCTGAGCCGGCTGCAGCGGCTGCTGTCGGCGGTATGAGGACCCGCGCATGATCGTGTCCTTCGTCGGCGGCACCGGCCCGGCCGGATTCGGGCTGGCCGCTCGATTCGCGAAAGGCGGCGTGCGGGTCGTGATCGGCTCGCGCAGCGCGGAGCGCGCCGAGCAGGCGAGGGGGATGGTTCTGGAGCGCGTGCCGAAGGCGGACTGTCGTGCGATGGTCAACGAAGCCGCAATCGCCGCCGGCGACGTCGTCTTTCTGACGATCCCGTTTCAAGCTCAGCGCCACACGGTCGAAACGCTCGCGGAGGATCTCGCCGGCAACGTCGTGGTGTCCATGGCGAACCCGGTTTGGGTGCACGCTGGGAAGGTGCGCGCCGACGCGCCGCCTGCCGGGTCGCTCGCCGAAGAGGTGCAAGAACTGGTGCCGACCGCGCGCGTCGTCGGCGCCTTTCACGAAGTCAACGTCCGCAAGTTCCCGAAGATCGACAACCCCATCCACTCCGACACGATCGTCACCGCCAACGATGCCGTGGCCAAGGCCATGGTGATGGGCCTGGTCGGACACGTCGACGGGATGCGGGCGGTGGACGGCGGTGGGCTGCTCAATACGCGCTACGTCGAAGGGTTCGTTTGCGTGCTCGTGTCGGCGAACTTCATCTACAAGGCATCGTCGGCGCTGCGTCTTACGGGGCTGCCGGAGGACCTGTGAAGCGCCTCGCCACCGCGGCGCTGGCGATCCTCGCCGGGTGCGTCCCGTCCGTCCCGCCGGGTTCGGCTCCTACGGGCAGCCCCGCGCCGTCGCCGCCGCTGGGGACGAACCTGGCCGCGTTGCTGTTCGACGAGCCGCTGCCCGGCTACGTCGTCGTGCCGGACGAGACGCGTGCCGTTACGCTCGACGAAGCCGTCGAAGGCGCCGACGATCCCGAGGAGGCGCGAGCGCGCCTGAGCACGCACGGCTTCGTAGCCGGGTTCACGCGAACCTGGACCAGCGACGACGACGCCGGCAACGTCATCTACGCGTTCGTCTACGAGTTCGCCGGCGACGAGGGAGCGAAAGCGGATCTGGACGCCGGCTTGGGCGAGGCGCGCCGGGACGGCAGCGAAACGTTCGACGTGCCCGGCATCGAAGGCGCCATCGGCGTGACGAAGGCCGCCGCGGCCGGCACGGAGGGGGACGACAGCACGTTCCATGCGATCTTCTTCGTTCGGGGGCCGCGCCTGTATTTGGTTGCGATCGGCGGCCCGACGGAGCCGTCGCGGCAGAATGCGATCGACCTGGCCCTGCGGATGGACGCAACGGCACGGTGACGAACGCCGCTGCGGGGTGCGCGGCGCCGCAAGGTACGATAAGGCCATGGACGTCGCCGAACTCGTCGAAGGGCTGCGGCGCGGAGACCGGCGCACGGTCGCGCGCATGATCTCGTTGGTGGAGGACACCTCTGTCGAGACGCTCGGCGAGGTCATGCGACAGATCGGCGGGATGACCTCCCACGCCTACACGGTCGGAATCACCGGGTCGCCGGGCGTCGGCAAGTCGACGTTGACCGGCGCACTGGTCGCCGAGTTGCGACGCCGCGACCGGACGGTCAGCGTCCTTGCGATCGACCCGACGTCGCACATCACCGGCGGCGCGCTGCTCGGGGACCGGCTTCGGATGCAAGAGCACGC
>Ga0214472_10002884_pt1 | contig 18307 bp, 14 predicted proteins | sample RVTome_6_FD_207662 | JGI IMG/M metagenome (GOLD analysis project Ga0214472, IMG submission 207662) | Soil microbial communities from uranium-contaminated site in the Upper Colorado River Basin, Wyoming, United States - RVT140D175 | ecosystem: Environmental > Terrestrial > Soil > Contaminated >...
ACCCACCACCAACCACCCGATTACCCTCCTCACCGCCTTGACCCGCCTCCGGCGGCGTGTTATAAATGAGGTTCAGCGTGTGAAGAGGAGGCCCGATGGGCTGTCCCATCCATCCTGTCGAGCGACCCGTCGGTCAATGCGAGATCTGTGGCCAGGAGTTGTGCCCCCTCTGTTTGAGGGATGTACCGACTCCACTCGATTTCGAGTGCTACAGCTGCGGCAACATGGGGACCGTTGTCCTTTACGAGACGCTGCGTCACCGGACTCCGGGGTGAGGCGGTTTCTGGAAGGATCATGGCGGCACTGTGTTCCGGTCAAGGCATCACCGTCTGTCGGGGCGGTGATGCCTTCGTGCTTCTGGGGTGCGCCCTCCTGCCGCGCGGGCGGGATGACCGCAGCCGCGTGATCGCCTGGGAGCGAAATCCGTGAGGCGCCGATCGCGCGATCATGTCACCGCTGTTCCATACGAGGGGGTGGCCCTGCTGGCCGACCCGCTCTATCGGTATATCCAGTTCACGGTGCCGATGCAGGGAAAAGAGGAACAGACGGAGAAGGATCTGATCGACAGCCCCTGGATGCAGCGTCTGCGGATGATCCATCAGCTCCAGGGCGCCTGGTGGGTCTATCCGGCCGCGGAGCATAGCCGCTTTCAGCATGTCCTCGGGGTGATGCACCTGGCTGGCCGGTTTGCCGAGCAACTTTACCCGAGTCTCAAGACCGTCTGTCCACGGGGCTGTCCCTCGCGGGAATACGTCCGTGAGCTCCTCCGCGTCACCGGTCTTCTCCATGACATCGGCCACGGGCCATTTGGTCACTTCTTCGACGAGAACTTTCTCAGCAAGTACAATCTCGATCACGAGCAACTCGGGCAGGCGATCACCGTGAAGAAGCTGGGCAAGATCATCCGCGGGATCCGAAGGAGCCCGGTCGGGCCGTTCGCAAAGGGAGAAGTGTTGGATCCCCACCATGTAGCCTTCTTGATCCGGAAACCGGATTCCGGCGAGGCGGCCCGGGTCCCACAGTGGCTCACGTTCCTGCAGCCGGTCTTCTCAGGAATCTACAGTGCGGACAACATGGACTACATTCAGCGGGATGCCTACATGACCGGATTCTCCCTCGATATGGTTGACGTGGACCGTCTGCTCTTCTATACGTTCTTTACCGAGAAAGGGCTGACGCTGCATCGCGCAGGCTCATCCAACCTGGTCCGCTTCATCAATGCCCGGGTTGCCATGTACTCCGACGTCTACTACCACCGGACGAACCGCGCCATGGACCTGCACATGAAAGAAATCTTTCCCGAGACCATGCAGCTCCTCTTCCCCTGGAACCCCCTTGAGGCCCTCGATCGATATCTCGAGATGACGGACTGGGCCCTCTTACAAGAGGTGATGAAGTGGTCCCGCCTCAAAGACGCTGAGAAAAAGAGGCTCGGTTACGAGTGGCAACAAATTCTCAACCGACAGGTCAAGTGGAAGATGGCGTATGACTGGGTTGAAACCATAGAGAAAAGTGCAGTTCGCTTTCAGAACGCGCATGAGCTCGAACGAGTCATCCGCAAGCATCTCCCCGAGCGTTTACGGCATCTGGACTTCCGTGTGGACCTGGCCGCCCAAGACACCCGACCATTGAATCCCTTGGCTGAGGGGAGCAAGCGCATTCACATCTTCAACCCGTCCACCAAGGAGGTGTCCCCGTCACCGTTGCGTGACCTGCTTAAAAACATCCCCCCCAAGGTGGCCCATTGCAGGGTCTTTGCCTTGAACCATGACCATGACCGGCAGCTCTCGGTCGCAACAGAAAGGGCACTCAATGTCGGCGGGGAGGAGTTCGTCTCGACCAACGTCTGAGGGCGCCCGCCGGGCGGCACTCCGCTGGGCCTGCACCGCGCTGGCACTGCTGGTCGCCACCGCCTGCTCCCGCGAGCCCCATGATTTCACGGCGCACATCGGGGAGCTGCTCTACGCCGAAGCCGCCGGGACCGCTCTGGCAGTGCTGGATCGTCATCTGGCCGCGTCCCCCCACGACACCGCGGCCCGTCTCATCAAGACCCGGCTGCTGGTAGAAATCCGGGCCGTCGATGAGGCCCTCCGGGAGTACCACGACCTGGTGGAGATTGCAGGGGAGTACCATCCCGACCTGCTGGGCCGCATCGTGGGCGCATACCTGCAAGAAGAAATCGAGGCCGGAGGGGAGACCCGCGTTCGGGCGGCCCCCCTGGCCGCATCGCTCGAGGACCCTGCGCTCTTTCCGCTCCTGTACGAGCTGGCTTCGCGAGGGGATCCGGCGGCGCGGGCGGTGGCCATCGATGCCCTGGGCCGGGGCGATGCGACTTCCGCCCTGACGTTCCTCGCCTCGCTGCTCGACGATCCGGACCCCTATGTCCGCGCCCAGGCGGCCAGAGGACTGGGGCGATGGGCGGCCCATCGGGCACGGGACATCCTCCCCCCGCTGCTTCTGGACGAACAGGAGGCCGTGCGCATGGCCGCCGCCGAGGGGTTGGCCCGGGGTGGAGACGAACGCGCGACCCCGGTTCTCCTCGAGGGGCTCACGTCCCCCCGGCCCGCGATCCGGATCCAGGCGGCCGAGGCATTGGGGGTGCTGCAAAGTGGCGAGGCCGCCCCCGCACTCCTCCAGATCCTCGCGGATCCCGATGCGTACGTCCGCCTCTACGCGGCCGAGGCATTGGCCCATATCGGCGCACCGGAGGGGCGCGCCGCCCTGGTCCGCGCCCTGGAGCATCCATCCGTCTCATTGCGTCTCTATGCGGCCGAGGTGCTGGCGAATCTCCGGGACCGTTCGGCGGTGCCGCTCCTCTACCGGGTGGTGGCCGATCCGGCGATGGGGAAGGCAGAGCGGCTCTACGCCGCATGGATCCTCGGACGGCTCGAAGACCCCTCGGGCATCCTGCACATCCGGGATCTCATGCAGGATGAGGACCCGTACATCCGGCTGCGGGCGGCATGGACGTTAGGGGAGATTCGGAATCCGGAGGCCTCTCCCATTCTCAGGGCGGCGCTCGAGGACCGGGAACGAGCGGTGCGGATCCACGTGGCCTGGGCGCTGTACCGACTCGTCCAGGCGCGCGCCGGGCCGCGGGGGTGAGGAGGGGGAGGGTGGAGGCGGCCCGGTGAGCGAACGCGCCCGCCTGGAGGGGACCCTGACGCGGGTGAACTACGCCAACGCGGAGACCGGCTATGTGGTGGCACGCCTCGAGATTCCCGGTCGCCCGGCCCCGGTCACCGTCGTGGGGAATATGTGGGGGGTCAGCGCGGGGGAGATCCTCCGACTCCAAGGGGCATGGGTGCGCCACGCGCGCTACGGCGAGCAGTTCCGGGTCGACGCCTACGAGAGCGTGCTGCCGGCCTCAGCGGCCGCCATCGAGCGCTATCTGGCGTCCGGCCTCATCAAGGGAATCGGTCCCACCTACGCGCGGCGGTTGGTCGAGGCGTTCGGCCCCGATACGCTCCGCATCATCGACCAAGAGCCGGCGCGTCTCCTCACGGTGGACGGGATCGGCGAGGCCCGGCTGGCGCGGATCCGGAGTGCCTGGAGCGAGCAGCGGCATATCCGAGGGCTCATCCTCTTCCTGCACGAGTACCGCATCTCGCCGACCTACGCCATGCGGATCTTCAAAGCATACGGGCCCGACGCCCCCCGGATCATCCGGGAGGATCCCTATCGGCTGGCGCGCGAGATCGCGGGGATCGGTTTCAAGACCGCGGACCGGATCGGGGCGTCCCTCGGGGTGGCCCCGGACTCCCTCCAGCGGTGTGCCGCCGGCCTCTTGTACGTGCTCCATGAGGCAGCCGAGGCGGGAAACATGTACGCTCCCGCCTCGCGTCTGTGCGCCGAGGCGGCCAGGCTCTTGGGGATCAACAACGAGGATCGTCTTCGGGAGGCCCTCACCAGTCTCCAGGAAGAATCGGCGCTGATCTGTGAGCCCCTCGAGAAGGACACGGCCGTCTATCTCGCCGCGCTGTATCACGCCGAAGAGGGGGTCGGCCGGCAGCTCACCCGGTTGGCCAAGGCCCCCCGCCTGCAGTCGCAGATCGATCTCGTGCGGGCCGTCCAGTGGGCCGAAGCGGGGTGTGGGCTCCAATTCAGCGCCGAGCAGCGCGAGGCGCTCGAGAAGGCGCTCGAGGCCAAGGTCCTGGTGATCACCGGTGGCCCGGGGACGGGGAAGACGACTCTGCTGCGTGCCCTCATCGAGATCCTCGAGCAGAAAGGCGTCCGGCTTGTGCTCGCGGCCCCCACGGGCCGGGCGGCGAAGCGGATGGCCGAGGCCACGGGCCGGACGGCCAAAACGATCCACCGCCTGCTGGAGTTCTCGCCGAAAGAGGGGCGATTCCGGCGGACCGAGGCCCATCCCCTCGAGGGGGATTGCCTGGTCGTGGACGAGGCCTCGATGGTCGACCTCCCCCTTATGCACCATTTGCTCAAGGCCCTGCCCCCGACGGCGGCGCTGATCCTCGTGGGGGACGCCGACCAGCTTCCCTCGGTCGGCCCGGGCGCACTGCTCGACGATCTGATCGCGTCGGGTGCCGTTCCGGTCGTGCGGCTCACGGAAATCTTTCGGCAGGCGAAAGAGAGCCAGATCATCGTGAACGCCCACCGGGTCAACCGGGGCGAGTTTCCGCATCTGTTGCCCTTCGGGCGGGCCGACTTCGCCTTCATCGAGGTGGAGGACCCGGAGGCGGCGCGCGCCCGCGTGCACTCCCTGGTGACGCGGGAGATTCCCGACCGCTACGGCTTCGACCCGTTGCGCGACATTCAGGTCATCACCCCGATGAACCGGGGCCCCCTCGGAGTCGTGGCGCTCAATCAGGATCTGCAGGCGGGGCTGAATCCGCGCGGGGAGCCGGCCATGGAGGGTGAGGGGCAGCTTCGGGTGGGGGATCGAGTGATGCAGCTCCGGAACAACTATGACAAGGATGTCTTCAACGGGGACCTCGGCTGGATCGTTCGGGTCGACCGGGAAGAGCAGGAGGTCGCGGTCCGCTTCGATCAGGGAGTGGTCGTGTACGACTGGCGCGATCTGGACGAGCTTCATCTGGCCTACGCCATTTCGGTCCACAAGAGCCAGGGGAGCGAGTATCCGGCCGTCGTCTTTCCCCTGCATACGTCGCACTACGTCATGCTGGAGCGGCCTCTCCTGTACACGGCGCTCAGCCGGGGACGACAACTCGTCGTCATGGTGGGGACCAAGAAGGCGGTCGCCATCGCGGTCCGCAATGCTCGGCTCCGCGAGCGGCATACCCGGCTGGCGGCCCGCCTCCGCGGCTACGCCCCCGGTGCGGAGCCGTGAGGTGGCGCTCCGGTGTCCTCGCCTGCGCCGTCGTGCTCACGGCGTGTGCGGCGCATCGCCCGCAGCCGACCGGGGTCTATCACCGGGTCCGGCCCGGCCAGACGCTTTTCCGGATCGCGAGGACCTATGACGTGGACGCTGGGGAACTTCGCCGGGTCAACCGGCTCTCCGATCCCGCGGAGATCCGGGTCGGGGACCGCCTCTTCATTCCGCGGGCCCGGCGCGTCCTTGAGGTGTCTGTCTATCGACCGGAGGAGACGGCGGCGCTCGAGGGGAAGCTGCCGGCGCGATCGACCGCCGCTTCGCGCCTGCAATTCATCTGGCCGGTGAACGGGAAGATCGTCAGCCGGTTCGGAATCGAGGACGGTCTGAAGAACAACGGGATCGCCATCGCGGCGCCCCACGGGACCCCGGTCCGGGCGGCCGAGGAGGGGAAGGTGCTCTACAGCGGGGCGGAGCTACGCGATTACGGCAATCTCATCGTCATTGACCATGAGGGCGGCTTCGCCACCGTCTACGCCCACAACCAGGCCAATCTGGTCCAACGGGGGGCGCGGGTACGCAAAGGACAGACCATCGCCAGGGTAGGGATGACCGGGATCGCGGAAACGCCCATCGTGCATTTCGAGATCCGGCGCGAGGGCAAGGCCGAGAACCCGCTCGCCTTCCTCAAGTGAAACAGCCGACACGCGCGCGACCTGCATTGCAGCCTGCAGGACTGCTCGAGCGTCTCCCGCCGCGGCAACAGGCGCTCATCGCCGCCGCCCGGACGGTGGCCGAGCGGCAGGGGCTCGCCGTCTACCTCGTCGGGGGTCCGGTCAGGGACCTCCTGCTCGGATCCCCCAGCACCGACCTCGATCTCGCCGTCGCCGGCGCCGCGCTGCCCTACGCGAACGTCCTGGCCGCCTCGCTCGGGGCGCGGCTGACCGTGCATCCCCGATTCGGCACGGCGACGCTCGCTTTTCAGGACGGCCTCCGCCTCGACGTCGCCACCGCCCGACGCGAGCGGTATCCCCACCCGGCGGCGCTGCCGCAGGTCGAAGCGGGCACCATCGAGGAGGATCTCGGCCGCCGCGACTTTACCGTGAACGCCATGGCGGTCCGCCTCGACGCGCGGCAAGAGGAGCTGCTCGATCCCTTCGGCGGTCTTGCGGATCTCGAGGCCGGGCTGCTGCGCTCGCTCCACGGGACAAGCTACCGCGACGATCCGACGCGGATCCTGCGGGGCGCCCGGTACGCGGCCCGCTGTCGCCTCCGGTTCGCCGAACAGGATCGGCGGCTGATCCGGACCGCCCTGGAAGAGGGGGTGCTGCGGCGGCTCTCTGCGGATCGGCTCTTTCGCGAGCTCAAGCTGCTCCTTGCCGAGTCGCGGCCCGAGGCGGCATTGAGGGTCCTCGAGGATCTCGCCGTCCTCAGGACGCTCGATCCCGCGCTGACCTTCGGCGCGGTCGCGGCGGCCGCGTTGCGGGGGATGCGGCGGGGCCTCAAACGATATCGGGACCTCGGGGTCGGTGCCGGCCCGCCACCCTGGCGGGTTGCTCTCCTGGTGCTGCTTCGGGCCGTCCCCGTCCGGGTGCTCCGGCGGGTTGCCGGGCGCCTCGGGATGAAAGGGCCTCTCCTCGCCCATGTGCTGGCCGAGTTGCGGGACCTTCCGCGTCTGGAGCGGCAGCTCTCGCAGGAGCGCATCCGCCCGAGCCGCCTCCGCCGGCTGCTCGACGGGACCTCTCCGGAGGTGCATCTTTTGCTCTGGGCGGTCTCGGCGGGTCGCGCCAGGCAGAGGGTCGAGCGGTACCTGACCCATCTGGCCTCCGTGCGTCCCGCCCTCACCGGGCGGGACTTCAAGGACCTCGGCATTCCTCCGGGACCGGCGTACCGCCGGATCATGGCCCTGCTCCTCGACGGCCGGCTGGAGGGCCGGTTGGGCACCCGCGAGGACGAGGTCGCTTTTGTGCGGCACCGCTTCGGCCGGGCCCGCCCCGCGGCCCGGCGCGTTGCGCGGGAACACTCGGCCGGTTGACAAGGACGGGTCCCTCTGATAGCGTGCTGGCACGCGACCGCGAGGCAATCGAGGGGAGGAGGGAGTGCCCGATCTTGCGTCCGCGATCCGCCATCTGATCATCATCACCCCACCGATCCTCCTGGCCCTGGCGATTCACGAGTACGCCCATGCCTGGGTCGCCGAAAGGCTCGGCGACCCCATGATTCCCATCCCTCCCCTCGACGGGAGCCGGGTGCGGATGGAACCGTACCGCGTGGCTCTGCTGGTCGTGTTGATCCTGACCGGGACGGTGGGACGGGTGATCTGGCCTATGATCGCCATGGTGGAGAACCTGCTGCTCTAGCGGGGGAGAGCGGAGCGTCGGATGCGGAAGGGACGGGTACTGAGCGGCATGCGACCGACGGGGCGGCTCCATCTGGGCCACCTGTACGGGGCCCTCGAGAACTGGAGGCGGCTCCAGGACGCGTACGAATGTTACTTCTTCGTCGCAGACTGGCACGCGTTGACCTCCGACTATGCCGATGCGGGCCACCTCCGCGAGTACATGCACGAGATTGTCCTCGACTGGCTGAGTGCGGGCATCGACCCCGAAAAGGCGGTCCTCTTCATCCAGTCCCGCCTGCCGGAGCACGCGGAGCTCTACCTGCTCTTGTCCATGATCACCCCCCTGCCGTGGCTGGAACGGAACCCGACGTATAAGGAGCAGCTCCGGGAGGTGACCACCAAGGACCTCAGCACCTTCGGGTTCCTCGGCTATCCGGTCCTGCAGGCCGCCGATATCCTGATCTATCAGGCCAACTTTGTCCCGGTGGGGGTGGATCAACTCCCGCACGTCGAGCTGACCCGCGAGATCGCCCGCCGGTTCAATCACCTCTACACGCCGATCTTCACTATCCCGGAGGCGCTCCTGACCGAGTTTCCGAAAATTCCCGGGACCGACGGCCGCAAGATGTCGAAGAGCTACAACAACTGCATCTACCTGTCGGATCCCCCCGCGGTGGTCGAAGAGAAGATCAAGCCGATGGTCACGGACCCGGCGCGCGTCCGCCGAACCGATCCAGGCAACCCCGACGTCTGTCCGGTCTATGATTTGCATAAGATCTTTACGCCCGCGGAAGAGCGGCAGGGTTATGTGGTCCCGGGGTGCCGGACCGCGGCCATCGGCTGCCTCGACTGCAAGGGGGTGCTGCTGAAGCACATGCTCCCGGTGCTGGGCCCCATCGCTGAGCGGCGGATGACGCTCGCCGGACAAGCGGGACGGGTGGAAGAGATCCTGGCGGAAGGGACGGAGCGTGCCCGCAAGGTGGCGCGCGAGACGCTCACGGCGGCGAAGCAGGCGATCGGAATCTGAGGTGACGGGCTGTTGACCGGTACCAGATATCGTGGTAAGGTAGGGCAACATCTCAACTTCTGGGCAATGAGAGGAGTAGTCCGATGATACGCGGGCCGCTCGAAGAGGCGCTCACCTTTGACGACGTCCTGCTGATCCCGGCCAAATCGGAAGTCCATCCCCGCGAAGTCGACGTCTCAACGCGCCTCACGCGGCGGATCGTCATCAATGTCCCCCTCGTCTCGGCCGCCATGGACACGGTGACCGAGGCGCGCCTGGCCATCGCATTGGCGCGAGAAGGGGGGATCGGGATGATCCACCGCGCCTTCGGGCCGGAGAAGCAGGCGTCGGAAGTGGATAAGGTCAAGAAGTCGGAAAGCGGGATGATCGTGGATCCCATCACGGTCCGCCCCACCCAGAAGATTTACGATGCGCTCGAGATCATGGAGCGATATCACATCTCCGGGGTGCCGGTGACGGACGAAGAGGGGAAGCTCACGGGAATCCTCACCAACCGCGATCTCCGGTTCGAGACCAAGTTCGACCTCCCCATCTCGGCGGTGATGACGAAAGACCGTCTCGTGACCGTGCCGGTCGGGACCTCGCTGGAGGAAGCCAAGGAGATTCTCCACCGGCATCGGATCGAAAAGCTTCCGGTCGTGGACGAGCAGTTCCGGCTCAAGGGCCTTATCACCATCAAGGATATCGAGAAGCGGCGGAAATTCCCCCATGCGTGCAAGGATGCGTTGGGCCGGCTTCGGGTGGGGGCGGCCGTGGGGGTGGAGGAGGATGCCGAGGCCCGGGTTCCACTGCTCCTCAAGGCCGGGGCCGATCTGGTGGTGGTGGACACGGCCCACGGCCACGCGCAGCCGGTCCTCGACACGGTCCGCTGGATCAAGCGTACTTACCCGCAGGCCGAGGTCATCGCCGGGAACGTGGCCACCGCCGAAGGGACCGAGGACCTGATCGCAGCCGGCGCGGACGGGATCAAGGTAGGGATCGGTCCCGGGTCGATCTGCACCACGCGGGTCGTCGCCGGGGCGGGAGTCCCGCAGATCACCGCCATCGCCGCGTGCGCCCGCGTCAGCGACGAGCACCAGGTTCCCCTCATCGCCGACGGCGGGGTGAAGTACTCCGGAGACGTCACAAAAGCGATCGCCGCGGGAGCGCATGCCGTCATGATCGGCGGGCTCTTCGCCGGCACGGAAGAGAGCCCCGGGGAAACGGTGATCTATCAGGGGCGCAGCTACAAGGTCTACCGCGGGATGGGGTCGCTGGGGGCGATGCAGCGGGGCGGCCGTGACCGCTACTTTCAGGAGCAGGAAATGGAGGAGGGGAAACTGGTCCCCGAAGGGATCGAGGGGCGGGTCCCCTTCCGCGGGACGCTCGCCGCGACTGTCTACCAGTTGGTGGGAGGCCTCAAGTCCGGGATGGGCTACTGCGGGTGTCGCAGCGTGGAAGAGCTCAGGCGGAACGCCCGCTTCACCCGGATCACGAACGCCGGCCTGCGCGAATCGCACGTCCACGACGTGATCATCACCAAGGAAGCGCCCAATTACCGCATGGAGAGCTAAAGTAAACGCACCAAGTGCGTTTACTTTCCCCCCGGCGGCCTCTGCCTCGATCGACAGGCCCTCACCGCCCATGACGGATACGATCGTCATCCTGGATTTCGGCTCCCAGTATACCCAGCTCATCGCCCGGCGGGTCCGGGAGTGCCGGGTCTACTGCGAGATTCTCCCCTGCCATGCGCCGGTCCAGGCGATCCGACGGCTCAACCCCAGGGGGATCATCCTGTCCGGAAGTCCGGCCAGCGTCTACGATCAGGATGCCCCGCTGCTCGATCCGGACGTCCTGGCCCTCGAGCGACCGGTCCTCGGGATTTGTTACGGGATGCAGGCGCTGGCGCATTTGCTCGGGGGCAGGGTCGCGGCCGCCGCGGCGAGAGAGTATGGCCGGGCCGAGCTCCGGATCGACGACGCCTCGGACCTGCTCGCGGGTCTCGGGGCCGAGACGAGGGTCTGGATGAGTCACGGGGACAAGATCCTCAGCCTGCCCTCGGACTGGACGCCCATTGCCCACACGGAGAACGCCCCCTACGCCGCCATGCGGCACACCTCCCGCCCGCTCTACGCCGTGCAGTTTCACCCGGAGGTGGTCCACACCCCCGGGGGGCGGCAGATCATCGAGAACTTCCTCTTCAAGGTATGCGGATGCTCCGCGACGTGGACCATGCGGTCCTTCATCGAGAAGGCGGTCCAGGGCATCCGGGAGACGGTGGGCGGCGAGCGGGTCCTGTGTGCGCTCTCCGGCGGGGTCGACTCCGCGGTCACCGCCCTGTTGGTCCACCAGGCCATTGCAGATCGCCTGGTCTCCGTCTTCGTCGATAACGGCCTCCTGCGCCAGGGGGAGGCCGTGTCGGTGATGCGCGCCTTCCGCGAGCGGCCCGAGCTGCCGCTCATCGCCGTGGACGCCTCGGCGCGTTTCCTCCGGGCCCTCAAGGGCGTGACCGACCCGGAGGAAAAGCGCAAGGTCATCGGGGCCGAGTTCATCGGGGTCTTCGAGGAGGAGGCGCGCAAGCTCGGCCGCGTCGAGTTCCTGGCGCAAGGGACCCTCTACCCGGACGTGATCGAGAGTCAGCGGGTTCGCGGCCCCTCGGCGACCATCAAGACCCACCACAACGTCGGCGGCCTCCCCCGCACCATGACCTTCCGTCTCATCGAGCCGCTCCGGGAGCTCTTCAAGGACGAGGTCCGGGAGATCGGGCGGGAGCTCGGCCTGCCGGACAGCATTCTCTGGCGGCATCCCTTTCCGGGCCCGGGCCTCGCGGTCCGGGTCCTCGGCGAGGTGACGCAGGAGCGGCTGGAGATCCTCCGGTCGGCGGATGCCATCGTGGAGGAGGAGCTCACGGGGGCGGGGCTGTACCGGGACCTCTGGCAGGGCTTCGCGGTGCTCCTGCCCGTCAAGACGGTCGGGGTGATGGGCGATGCCCGGACCTATGAGAACGTCGTGGGGCTCCGGGCCGTCACGTCGGAGGACGGGATGACGGCGGATTGGGCCCGGCTGCCGTTCGAGGTCCTGGGCGTCATCTCGAACCGCATCATCAACGAAGTCAAGGGGGTGAACCGGGTGGTGTACGACATCTCCAGCAAGCCGCCCAGCACCATCGAGTGGGAGTAGCCATGCCGCGCGCGGAGTTCGTGCATCTGCACGTCCACAGCCAGTACAGCTTGCTCGACGGGGCGTGCCATCTCGACAAGCTGGTCCGGAAGGCGAAGGAGTGCAAGATGCCGGCCCTGGCCGTGACGGACCATGGCAACCTCTTCGGCGCCATCGACTTTTACCGCCTGGCCCAGAAGGAGGGGATCAAGCCGGTCGTCGGGTGCGAGGTCTATGTCGCCCCCGGGTCCCGGCTCGAGCGCTCTCCCCAGGACGGGCAGTACGAGGGGGCGAATCATCTCACGCTCCTGGTGAAGGATCGGCGCGGCTACAAGAACCTGATCAAGCTGGTCACCGCGGGATACCTCGAGGGCTTCTATTACAAGCCCCGGATCGACAAGGCGCTCCTCGCAGAGCACCACGAGGGGCTGTTGGCGCTCAGCGGCTGCCTCAACAGCGAGGTATGCCGGCTCCTCGCGCAGGGGGAGGAGGACAAGGCGGTCGAGGCCGCCGCCTGGCACCGGGATCTCTTCGGCCGGGACAATTACTTTCTGGAGCTGCAGGACCACGGGATCGAGCCCCAGCGGGCGGTCAACCAGAGTCTGCTCCGGATGGCGAAAACACTCGGGGTGGCGGTCGTGGCCACCAACGACGTCCACTACCTGAATGCGGGGGATCACAAGGCGCACGACGCCCTCCTCTGCATCCAGACCGGCAAGGCCGTGGCCGACCGGGACCGTCTGCGCTTCACCTCGGATCAGTTCTACTTCAAGGGTCCGCACGAGATGCAGGCCGTCTTTCCCGACCTCCCGGAGGCGCTCACCAACACGTTGGTGGTCGCCGAGCGGTGCAATCTCCAGCTCGAGTTCGACAAGATCCACGTCCCCCGCTACCAGGTCCCGCCGGGGCAAACCCTGGACAGCTACCTTACCGAGTGCAGCCGGCGGGGGCTGCACGCACGCTACGGGGGGGCGATCCCGGAGGAGGCGGAGCAGCGCCTCGCCCGCGAGCTCGAGGTGATCGCGAAGATCGGCTTCGCCGGCTATTTCCTGATCGTCTGGGACTTCATCCGCTTCGCGAAAGACCGCGGGATTTCGGTCGGCCCGGGCCGGGGGTCGGCGGCCGGCAGTCTGGTGGCGTATGCCCTGGGGATCACCAACATTGATCCCTTACGGTACGGCCTCCTCTTTGAACGGTTTTTGAATCCCGAGCGCATCTCGCCCCCCGACATGGACATCGACTTCGCCGACGACCGCCGGGATGAGGTGATCGAGTACGTCGCGCAGAAGTACGGCAAGGAGAACGTCGCCCAGATCATCACCTTCGGGACGCTTGGGGCCAAGGCGGTGATCCGGGACGTCGGACGGGTCGTGGGCATGCCGTACGGCGAGGTGGACCGGATCGCCAAGCTGGTGCCGAACATCCTGAACATCACCCTGGACGACGCCATCGCGCAGAGCCCGCCGCTCAAGGAGGCCATCCGGTCCCGGGCGGAGCTCGGCGAGCTCTGGGAGATCGCGCGGTCGCTGGAAGGGCTCACCCGTCACGCCTCCACCCACGCGGCCGGCGTCGTGATCTCGGGCGACCCCCTCATCGAGCACGTGCCGCTCTACCGGGGGGCCAAAGGCGAGGTCACGACCCAGTACGCCATGGGGGCCATCGAGAAGATCGGCCTCCTCAAGATGGATTTTCTCGGCCTCCGGACCCTCACGGTGATCGCCAATACATTGAAGCTGATCAAGGAGACCCGGGGGATCGCGCTGCAGGCGGACCAGATCCCCTTCGACGACCCGAGAACCTTTCTCCTCCTCTCCGAGGCGAGGACCTCGGGGGTGTTCCAGTTGGAGTCGGCGGGGATGCGGGACCTCTTGCGGCGGCTGCGGCCGGAACGCCTGGAGGATGTCATCGCCCTCGTGGCGCTGTACCGGCCGGGCCCCATGGACATGATCCCCGACTTCATCAACCGGCGCCACGACCGGGTCAAGATCACGTACGAGCACCCCCTCATGGAGAAGCACCTGCGCGAGACCTACGGGGTCATGGTCTACCAGGAGCAGGTGATGCAAATGGCGGGCGACATGGCCGGGTTCACCATGGGCGAAGCCGACATCTTGCGGCGGGCCATGGGGAAGAAGGACCCGGAGCTCATGGCCCGGCAGCGGGAGAAGTTCGTCGCGGGGGCGGTGGGTCGGGGTGTGGCCAAGGCGAAGGCGGAAAAGATCTTCGACGCCATGGCGCAGTTCGCCGGCTACGGCTTCAACAAGTCCCACGCCGCCGCCTACGCCGTCGTCGCGTACCAGACCGGCTATCTCAAGGCCAACTATCCGACGGAGTTCATGGCGGCCCTCCTGACCTCGGAGATGGGGGATACGGATAAGACCGTGAAGTACATCGAGGAGTGCCGGCAGATGGAGATCGACATCCTTCCGCCGGACGTGAACGAATCGGGGAGCACGTTCCGGGTGGTGGGGGAGAAGATTCGCTTCGGGCTGGTGGCGGTGAAGAACCTGGGCGAGACCGCGATCCAGTCAATCCTGGACGCCCGTCTCGCCGGGGGGAAGCTCACGGGTCTGCATGACTTTTGCGCGCGGGTCGATCTGCGCTTGGTCAACAAGCGGGTGATCGAGAGCCTGATCAAGTGCGGGGCCTTTGATTCGCTCGGCGCCCGCCGGTCCCAGCTCACGGCGTCGTTGGATCAGGCCATGGACGCCGGCTCTGCGGCGCTCAGGGACCGCGCCAAGGGCCAGGCCTCGCTCTTGGACATGCTCGGGGGAGATCCAGCGCAGGCGAAGACGACGCACCTTGCCGACATTCCGGAGTGGTCCCACGCCCAGCGCCTCCACGCCGAACGGGAGATCCTCGGCTTCTACATCACCGGGCACCCCCTCAGCGAGTACGAGGCGATCCGCGCGCGGCATGCCACCGCCACCACCGACGTGCTCGCCAGCCTCCGGGACAGGCAGACGGTGTCCCTCTGCGGCGTTGTCACCGCCGTGAAGGAAATCGCCACGAAGAACGGCGACCGGATGGCCTTCGTCACCGTCGAGGACCTGCGGGGCTCCGTGGAGGCCATCGCCTTTCCGGATCTGTACCGGAGCAAGATGCTCTTCCTCGTGAAGGACAATCCGGTGCTGGTGAAGGGACAGGTGGACGTCGGCGAGGACGTGGCGAAGCTCCTCCTCACCGATGTCCAGCCCCTGAGCGATCTCCAGGGACAGCCGGAGGGGGAGCTCACGATTGCGGTGAGGCCGGAGGCCCTTTCGGGAGAGGTGCTGCGGCAGATCCGCACGGCCGCCGCACACTTCAAGGGACCGGTCCCCCTGCGTCTGCGACTCCATCTCGATCCGGCGACGGCCGTGGTGATCGAGGCCGGCGAGGGCGTCTCGGTGACACCGGGACCGGAGTTCGTTGCCGCGGTAGAAAAGATTGCGGGCCCGGGGTCCGTGGTCGTGATGCGGTAGGGCCGATCGGATGCGCGTGCGCGTGACCGCAGGCGTCCCGCGTGGTGGCTGCTAACGCTTCCCCGCCTTGAACCGGTCCTTGAGCCGGCCCATGACCTGCGGCAGGGTGGTGTACTCCATCTCCTCCAGGGGCAGGCGGTGAGGCTGGAACGGGCCGTGCCGCCGCATGTAGTCCGCGATCTCACTGGCCTTGCGACGGGTCTCGTCAAACGAGGGGTCGTCGAAGAGATCCACCGGCCCGATGAGTTGTCCGTCGGCCAGTTGAAACCCGGCGGCCACGACGCGGGGCGGACCGTCGAAGCGGGTGGGGTTCGCCTCTTCGAAGGCGCAGGGCATGAGCGGTCCACAGTGGGATCCGCGCATCCAGCCCTCGACGAGGTGCGGAAACGTGAAGGCCTCGACGACCTCGCCGACGGCCGGGAATCCCGCCTGGCACCGGACCGCCATGACCGGGTCGTCCTTCCCGACGTATTTCCCGGCGATCAGGCTAAGCTTCTGGGTAGAGGCGACCGCCCCGATCTCTCCGTCGGTCCGGCGGCGCACGTCGGTAACCATGAACTGGTTCGAGGCCCCGAGAAAGACGAGAAGGTCGTACAGCTCTTCCGGGCACCGGAGGACGATGGTGGCATCCTTCTTGGCGTCCAGCACGGCGAATTGATATCCCTCGTGCATCTTCGGATCGATGACGAGTCCGGCCGTCGTGAAGGGGTCGGCGAACATGCGGTACAGGGGGAAATTCCAGGCGCCGGGCGAGCACTTGTCAGCCATGAAGACCACGATCGGCTCACTGGGCCGCTCGACGAACTCCATCTCCGCCACGCCGGGGCCCATCCCCTTGACGTTGCCGGCAAAGGCATCGGCGAGGAGGTCCTGCCCGGCCCCGTATAAATGGAGCCGCTTGGCCACGGCCGTGCAGGCCATGAAGGTATCCCACGACAGGCCGTGAATGACCTCGGCGTCCACCCCGTGCCGGTGGGTGATGACGAGGTCGATATCGTCCCCGCACCGACCCACATAGTAATCGACGATGATTCCCTTGGTCTTGGCGGCCTCGAGCGACTCGGCGGCCTTCTTGAGGAGCTCGGGGTGGACCCGGTTGTGGCCGGTGTAGCTCCCCACGTCCGCCTTGATCACGCTGAGGGTGATCTTCTGGCTGGGCATGATCGCAACCCTCCTCTCCAGAGCTAGTCTTCCCCGCCAACCAGGTCCTTCAGACCGGTGATGAAAACCTTCATGGAGGCCCTCGCCATACGCTGGAAGGGCCCCATTCTAAACCGAACGGGAACTCCCGGTAAAGGAAAAAAAGCAGGAAGGCAGGGGAGACTAGGGGGACGCCTCTTTCAAGGCTTCTGCGGTCAGGCGGTCGACGAGAGCGCCGATCGCGGCCGCCGCGGACGGCTCGAGGTTGAGGTACTGCACGCCCATGCCGACGATGACGTCCGGATCCTTGTCGTCCCCGGAGACCCACGCGACACGCCCGCGGACCGCAAGGGGCTGGGGGGAATCCGGCAGCGTGAAGCGGAGGGAGACCTGGGTGTCCGGCGGGAGGGGGCGTTCGGTCGCGATGAACATCCCTCCCTGACACAGGTTGAGGCACGTCGCGCGCAGGGTCGTCCCCGACTGCGTGTACTCGACGGGGAACTGAATTTCTGCCCGCTGGTGGGCCCGGCGCTTGGGGTGAGAGACCCATCGCCGGACCAGGGATGGCTCGACCGGCTCCTCGAAGGCCACTCCGTGGGGGAATCGGGGCCCGAGGACCGTGGTGAGCGCCTTGCCGACCGAGACGACGCGCCCGCGGAGGGGGGCGCCCTCGAAGACCTGGAGGGATACGACCGACTTCACGGGCAGCGCCTCAGGAAGCAGGATCTCGAGGCCGCCGGCATTGACGCACCGGGTGATCCCGGCAAGCGTCCCTGGCTTGGTGTTCTCGCCCTCAAGGACCGTGCAACGGACGGACAGGTAGCGGGCAAACCGCAGGAATCGGCGGTAGTGCCGGACGAGGAGATTCGGATCCGAAGCCATTCGAGTCTCCGTTTCGGGTCGGACTCGTGCAGGGGCAGCAAATTCCGTGCCAGCAGACATGCGCCTGCGTCACGGCGCCGCACCCCTCGCTACCGGGTGACGACTACAAAGTGGCCCCGGCGATTCCATTTCCAGGCGGCTTCGTCGTGGCCGAGGACGAAGGGCCGCTCTTCACCGTAGCTGATGGTCGAGATCCGCTTGTCGTCGATGCCGGCGGCCGTCAGATACCCGCGCACCGCCTTGGCGCGATGCTCCCCGAGCGCCAGGTTGTACTCGTTGGTCCCGCGCTCATCGCCGTGTCCCTCGATCGTGAACCGGGCGGCCGGGTTCGTCCTGAGCCACCGGATGTTGTCGTCGAGGGTCCGCTTCGCGTCCTCGGTGAGAAGGGACTTGTCGAAGTCGAAGAAGACATCCTTCAGCGGGCCCTCCGTGCCTGTTCCCGGGCCGCCTTCGCGCACTCCGGGTGTGGGCGTGACCGGGACCTCCCGGATCGGTGCCTGCTTGGCGATTTGCTCCTCGGTCATCTTCCCTTCGCCCGGTGCTCCCGCTCCTGCCCCGGGTCCTCCCGTCTGCGCGGTTCTCCTGCCGCAGCCGGCCAGCATCAGGAACACGCCCAGGAATATGACCGCTGCTCTCAGATGGATACACCGTCGCATCATCGGATCCTCCCCCTTTCCGTCAATCGTGAGCGTCGGAGTCGGCGATTGCTCCGCCACCGTCTCTTTGTATCGTCGGCGGTCACGCAGACTCTCCGTTCATGGAAGAAGTTTATGTCAATTGGCGCATGAATTGCAAGAATGAAAGCGACCGAGTCGGGACTACCGCACAAGGAGGGAAGGATGAGAATCGCACGATGCGTGGTGTTCGGGCTACTCGTCTTCTGCGTGCTGGCGCCGGGAAGCGCGTCGGCCGGGCCACCGGAGGGGTTCCAGTTCATTCCGGAGTGGGGCGTCCATGCGCGGGGAGACGATCTTTTCTGGCACGCGGGCGTGCAGTGGAAGCTCAAGGACGGGACGTGGGTGAAGCTC
>Ga0214472_10002885_pt1 | contig 18305 bp, 18 predicted proteins | sample RVTome_6_FD_207662 | JGI IMG/M metagenome (GOLD analysis project Ga0214472, IMG submission 207662) | Soil microbial communities from uranium-contaminated site in the Upper Colorado River Basin, Wyoming, United States - RVT140D175 | ecosystem: Environmental > Terrestrial > Soil > Contaminated >...
GACTGGCCAGTGCTGGCTGGGTGGTCCGCCGTAGCTGCAGCGAAGGCGGAAGGCCCGCGCCGCATGGAAGAGGGGACGGGAGGCAGGAGCCGCCGGCGACCCCGCAGGATCGCCGGCGTTGGTGGTGTTACGGTGCGATGGTGGCGAGGGTGCGCCGTGCGACGGTGCCAACGAGCTGACTACCGGTTCTGGCGCGGCCGGCTGATGAGCGCAGCGCCGAACGCTTCGTGCCCGACGGCGTCGAGGAACGCACGGCTGTTCATCGCGGCGGCCATGTTCGGCCTCGCCATCTGGGCGCGGAGTCCGTCGTCGGCCAGCGCCTTCCTCACGGCGGCGTTTTCGATCGCTCGGCGGAGGCCCGGGTCGGCGAGCGCCGCGTGGGCGGCCGAATCCTCGACGAGACGCCGCAGCGCGGCACCATCGACGGCCCGCTTGACGGCGTCGTTCGCGACCGCCCGCCGCAAGGCGGCTTCAGACGCCTTGAACCACATCGCCTGCGTGTTGCGCGTGCCCGCACGGGCGGCCGCGGTCGCGACTCCTCCACGGGCGTCGGCCGCCTCGAGGGCTGCCATCGCTTTCTTCAGCTCCGCGTCGAACACCCTCCTCAAATCCGCACTGTCGAGCGCCCGGCGCAGTTCAGGGCTGTCGTACACCTTGCGCAGGTCGGCGCTCAGCAACGCCGCGCGCGCGTCGGCATCCAGGAGGGAGCGGCGAATCTCCCGATCCTGCAGCGCCGAAGCGACGCGAGCGTCGGCCAGGAGGCTGCGCACGTCCGGATCGGCAATCGCGCGCTCGAAGGTGTCGCTCTGGATGAATTCCTGCACCGCCGCGTCGCCGAGCACGACGTCGCTGTCGGCGATCTGCGGCGCCTGGTACCGCTGCGCGGCGCCGATGGTGCTTTCAGTCCCCTGGCCGGCAGGCGGGAATCCCCTGACGACGAATATGGCCAGCAGGATGGCTGCGGCCGCTGCAAGTCCCCACATGGCTTTCCTGGTCATGGCGGTTCCCTTTCCGTTCGACAGAGAGTGACTTCGGTGAATGGTGATGTGGCTGCTGCGAATCCGCGCCATTACGTTCCGGGTAAAACCCGCCGGGGGGTCGGCGGGGCCGAGCTCGTCGAGCATCTGCGACAGCTGGCGATCCGATTCGTGGTCGATCATCGCGCCCCCTCCAGGCCCTGCAGCACGGCCGCGAGGCGCGTCCGCGCGGTGTGCAACCGCGACTTGACGGTCTTGGCGGGCACGTGCAGGGTTTCGCCAATCTCTTCGTACGACAACTCCGTGAAGTGCCTCAGCACGATGACCTCGCGATAGTCCAGCGGTAGCGCGAGGATAGCTGCCTGGACGGCCCGGCGGCGCTCGGCGGATTCGAGGAGGTCGGCCGGGGTTCCGGCAGCAGGGTAATCAGGCGCGAGCGGTTCGTGCCGGGGGTTGTCGCGGCGCGCGTTGAGGCACTCGTTGACGAGGATCCGGTAGATCCAGCTGAAGAACCGGCGGCTGGTGTCGAACGATTCGAGCTTCTGGTACGCCTTGATAAACGCGTTCTGGGCCGCGTCGTTCGCGGCGTCGTAGTCGCCGAGGATCCGGAGCGAGACGGTGAAGAGGACTCGCTGGTAGCGCTGGACGAGCGCTTCGAAGCCCCCCAGATCACCTGCCCTGCATCGGGCGACGAGTGCGAGGTCATCTGCATCTTGATCGACATACACACCGCTGGTGGAAAAGTTGGTGACGGTTCCCATAAAGTCCTTAGAGCACGGGATGATATAGTTCCCGGCCCGATATCTCTACGGTTTTCATGAAGTTACGGTGGCCTCTCCGTATTAACGAAGAACGGCGGGACGGCGCACTGGTCCTCGCCCTGGCCGGACGGCTGGGCGCCGCCTCCGCCGTACACCTCGACGCCGCCGTCACGGAGGCGGTCGGCCGGGGAGATGTCTGCCTGGTGATTGACTTAGGCGGAGTCGATTACATTTCCAGCGCCGGGTTGAAGGCCCTGGCGGCCGCCGCCTCCCTGTGCGCCCACGCCCAGGGAGGCTTGGCGCTCTGCGGCCTGGGCGAGCCTGTCAGGATCGCCCTGGATCTGGGCGGAATGTTCGCGGACTTCCCGGTGGAACCGTCACGGGACCGGGCAGTCGCCCGGATCGCAGCGACGCCGCCGTAGCCTACGGCGTCTGGCACACGAAGTTTTCGGCCTGGTCGATGCTGCCGGAACCCTTATGACGCGCCACTTGCGGACAGGGGCACAGCGGGCGGAAGGCGAAACATCAGGTCAAAGGCACCGAAATCGGGCCGAAGTGGGCCTCGTATCGAGCCTTGAACTCCCCGGCCGTGTAGGCGTGGCTCTGCCCCCCCAGGTGCTCCAGGGCGTAGGTCGCCGCCACGCTCCCTAACTGCGCGCAGGCCGGGTAGGACGCGCCGGCCGCCAGCCCCTTCATCAACCCGCCCCGGAACGCGTCGCCCACTCCCGTCGGGTCGACGATCCGCGACGGCGCCACCGCCTTGACGTCGGTGCGGCTGCCCTTCTGGTAGATGGAACAGCCCTCCTCGCCGCGCGTGATGATCAGGCACTCGGCGACCGCGAGCACGTCGCTCTCCCCCATGTCGGTCTTCTGGCGAATCAGCTCGAACTCGTAGTCGTTGCAGATGACGACGCCCGCGCCCACGATGCCGTCGCGCAGCTCGGGGCCGGACATGCGGGCGCACTGCTGGCCGGGATCGAAGATACAGGGGATCTTCAGCGTCCGGCATTCCTCGGCATACTGGATCATCGCCGCCGGGTCATTCGGCGAGATGATCACGAGCCCGGGCCCGTCGATGGTGCGAAACGACAGCTCGGCGGCGTGCGCCATCGCGCCGGTGTAGAACGACGCGATCTGGTTGTTCTCGGTGTCGGTGCTGCAGAAGAAGGAGGCCGTGAACTTGTCGGGCACCTGGCGCACGAGCGAGGTGTCCACGCCGGCGGCGTCGAGCCAGTGGCGGTATTCCCCGAAGTCCTGCCCCGCCGTGCCCATCAGGTACGGCCGCTCGCCAAGGAGCGCCAGCGTATACGCGATGTTCGGCGCGCAGCCGCCGCGCCGCTTGTCCATGGAGTCCACCAGAAAGCTGAGGCTGAGACGCTGCATGTGCTCCGCGAGGAAGTGTTCGGTGAACTTCCCCGGGAACGACATCAGGTAGTCGTAGGCGATCGAGCCGGTGACGATGAGTTTCAATGCCTGGTTCCCACGTACTTGCCGACGATCGGCGCGAGGTCTTTCTTCACCTGGGGTGACATCGCATCGGGGCGGGTCACCAGCGCGTACTGCAGCGCCGAGGCACACTCGCAGGTACGGTCGTACGGCAGCCGCCCGACGGCACCGGCAATGATGTCCTGCGCCATCCTGGCGTTCTGCATCAGGGTCGCGATCACCATGTCGACGGTCACCGAGTCGTGGTCGGGATGCCAGCAGTCGTAGTCGGTGACGAGCGCGAGCGTGGTGTAGCAGATCTCCGCTTCGCGCGCGAGCTTGGCTTCCTGGAGGTTGGTCATGCCGATGATGTCCATCCCCCACGAGCGGTACAGCTTCGACTCGGCGAGCGTGGAGAACTGCGGGCCTTCCATGCAGACGTACGTGCCGCCCTTGTGAATGGTGGCGCCCGCCTCCTGGCCGCTCTCATGCGCGATGCCGCTCAGGATCCGGCAGAAGGGGTGCGCAAACGCGACGTGCGCCGCGAGCCCCCGGCCGAAGAACGTACTCACGCGCGCCTTCGTTCGATCGAAGAACTGGTCGGGAATCACGATGTCCGACGGCTTGTATGCCTCCTTCAGGCTGCCGACGGCGCTCGCGGACAGGATGTACTCGACGCCCAGGAGCTTCATGCCGAAGATGTTGGCGCGGAAGTTCAGCTCCGACGGCAGGAGCCGGTGTCCCGCGCCATGCCTCGCCAGGAACGCGACCCGGCGTCCGCGCAGGGTGCCGGTGATGTACGGACCCGACGGCTCGCCGAACGGCGTCGCCAGCGTCACCTCTTTTCGATCGGTGACGGCGTCCATGTCGTACAGGCCGCTGCCGCCGATGATACCTATCTGCACTGTGTCCATAAGCTCGTAGCTCGTAGCCGGTAGTCGGTAGTCGGTAGCCTATTGGATGGGCACGCGGGCCTTCAGTTCCTCGAACCAGTTCAGCACAACGCGCATCTCGGTAGCCGCCCCCGACGATTCCAGCCCCGCCGACGGGATGAGTCCGACGAATCTGCCGTCCGGCAGCACGTCGTACGCACGCATTTCCGAAGACAGTCGCGCGGCGGTTACCCGCGCCGGACAATTGACAGGATTACCGAATGCAAAAGTCGGCTGAGGCGCCACCGTGAGCGCCGCGATCTGCCCGGATCCGACCGAGGGCACATATAACAATTCTTTCCCGTTGGGCGCCCACACCGGATGGAAATCCCGCGATCCCTCCTGTTTGGGGACCTGATAACGCGCGCCAGTGGCCGGAAACGGCTGAACGTAAATGCCATCGCTCAGGGAAAGTCCTAAACCCTGCGGTCTCCACGAGTACGCAACCCATCGCCCGTCGGCAGAAAAGACAGCCCCGGTGTGTTGTTCGAACGATTCGACGTCACCGTATGGCTCGCTCTTCTTGTCACCAACCGACAGGCTGAAGAGGGAGTACCTCTCATCGTTGACGACCGAGAACAGGATGTGCCTTCCATCCGGCGACCACGATTCGGGAACGTGCGCCTCGCTCCCCTCCGCCTTCGTCAAGCGATCGACCGCACCGGTCCCGTCGACGCTCTGCACGAAGAGGCCGCGGTCGCCTTCACGGTCCGATTGAAACGCGACGCGCCGGCCATCCGGCGACCAGATCGGAAACCGGTTGTTGCGGCCGAATGTCAGGCGCCGCAAGGCGCTCTTGCCGTCCATCTCGTAAATCCACACGATGGCTTCGCGGCCGTCGTCGGAGCCGATCGCGAGTCGGCCGCCGTCTGGAGACGCCCGAACGTGGTGATACGATCCGGCGGAGATCGGGAGTCGGGTCACCGCGCCGAGGCGATCGGCGAGGGCCAGCACGCTGTCCGTGCTTGTTCCGGTGGGGCCGGGCACGTACAGGAGGTCGCCCGTTGAGGAAGTCACGAATTGAACCGCGCCGGTCGCAAACGGAGGTGGTGTTCCGCGGACGCCCTGGATGACGGGCACTGGCTCTCCGGTGACGGTTTGCCGCCCGGGATCGAAGGAAACGGCGAACAGGATGCCGCGCGATGCGTAAACGAGATGCCCGGTCGGCAGATATCGAGCGTGGGTGCCGCCGGTGATGATGGTCTTGCGTGCGCCGGATGGCAGCGACTGCATCACTATTCGTGCCGTGTCCCAACGGGTCGGCCCCTCGGAGATCTTGGCGATGGTGAACAGCAGCGCTGATCCACCGAGCAGCAACTGAGGCCCGTGCGCTTCTTCGTCATCCTCGACGGTGGCCAACTGTTCCGGCGCACCGCCGGCTGCCGGACACCTGACGATTCCGCCGGATCCTTGACCGACAACGATTCCTGTTGAATCCCACGTCATGCCAAACGGGGCGCCGGCGCTGGCCGGTCCGAGTCGCGGCATACACACCATCGTCGCCACACCTCCGGTGAGGCCGACGCGATGGATGCCGCCGTACGCAAACGCCTTCGCCTGCTCAGGACTCATGTAGGCTGCCGTGCCGAGGATCATCCCCAGTTGCGTCATCGCGGGGCCGGTGACCGTAGGCGAGGCGGTGGCGTCGTTTGCACCAGCCATTGGTGGCTCGAGTGCCTTCGCCAGGCCGAAGTCGAGAACCTTGACCGCGCCGTCGTGACGCACCTTGATGTTGGCAGGCTTGAGGTCGCGATGGATGATGCCCTGATCGTGGGCGGCTTCGAGCGCGCCGGCGATCTGCGTTGCGATGCGAACGGTTTCATCGATCGGAATGGGGCCATCTGCGATTCGATCGGCGAGCGTCGGACCTTCGATCAGCTCCAGGACCAGCGCTTGAATGCTGCCTGATTCCTCGAGACCATAGATAGCCGCAATGTTCGGGTGGTTCAGCGCTGCGAGGACGTGCGCTTCACGCTTGAAACGCGCAAGCCGATCCGGATCCGCGATGAAGGCGTCCGGCAGGACCTTGAGGGCCACGTCGCGATGCAGCTTCGTATCGCGCGCTCGATACACCTCACCCATCCCGCCCACACCGATCCGGGCTGTGATTTCGTAGGAGCCGATACGGGTGCCAGCCGACAATGCCACGTGGAGCCGCGTTGATTATAGCGAGTTGGGATTTGGCGTTTGGGATTGGCGTTTGGGATTTGGGATTTGGGATTTACAGCACGGCCTCCACGTATCGCCGGCCGTCTTTCTCGCGGATGTATCCGGCGGCGACGAGCGGATCGTGCTCGAAGAAGATCAGGTACTCGCGATCGATCGCCTCGCGGATGAAGCGCTTCTTGAACGTGAGCGTCTCCATCGGGGCCAGGTCGTAGCTCATGATCCACGCGTCGCGAACGTGCGAGGTCGTTGGGATCAGGTCAGCCGTGAACACCGCGGTCTTCCCCGCCGATTCGACGAACACGATCTGGTGCTGCGGACAGTGGCCGCCGGTTCGCACGACCCGTACGCCCGGCCGGATGGTGCGGTCGTCGTCATAGAAGTCCACGACGCCGGCGTCCTTCAGCGGCACGAAGTCATCGTCAATGTAGCTCGCGCGGTTCCGTTCGTGCGGATGGGTCGCGTCTTCCCACTCGGCGGCGCGGATGATGTAACGAGCACGTGGAAACGCCGGCTGGAGCCGGCCGCCGTCGCGCGCGGTGGCGCCGCCAAAGTGATCGAAATGGAGGTGGGTGGCCAGGACCAGGTCGATGCCGTCGGCAGCAAGCCCGGCGGCGGCAAGCGCATCATCGAGCGCCTCCTCTCGATTGACCGCGTAGATGTCGCGCAGCTTCGCGTCCATCTTGTCGCCGATGCCGCAGTCGATCATCATCCGTCCCCACGCGGCCTCCACGACGAGTGGACGCGCGGCAAGCCGGATCCGGTTGCGATCGTCTGGCGGCGCCAGCGGCGCCCACAGCGTCCGCGGAACGACACCGAACATCGCGCCGCCGTCGAGGCCGAACAGTCCGTCGTGGACGCTGACGAGGCTGAGATCGCCGAAGGGCACGCGCCCGGGACTGAGCGAGGAGAGCGGAGGCGCCGCCTGCTTCAGCTCGACCAGCACGCCATGCGCCGCCGAGGGGTGGATGAACGCCACGAGCGCCGACTGTGCGCCCGGACGTGGCTGCTCGTCGATCAGGCGGACGCCGCGGGCGCGAAGGTGGTCGAGGGTCGCCCGGATGTCGTCCACGCGCAGCGTGATGTGATGAATCCCCGGGCCCCGCTTCTCGAGGTACCGCGCGATGGGCGAGTCGGACGCCGTCGCCTCGAGCAGTTCCAGCGCGCTCTCGCCCGTCGGGATGATGTGGGCGCGCACGCGCTGCGACGCGACGTCTTCAGGCGCCTCGATCTCCAGCCCCAGCGCGTCGCGGTAGAACGCAAGCGCGGCATCGATGTCCTCGACGGCGATCCCGATGTGATCGAGGATGGCTTTCATCTACGCTCCGGCGGGTCCGCTTCGCGGAACCCGCCCTACGTACCCGTGCATCAACTCGGCAACGGCGGAGTACGGGTCGATCTCGCGTGCGGCGATGCGATCAATCAACCGATCGAGCTCGCCCGCAGGCAGCGAGTTTTCGAGATGCTGCAGGAACTGGTGCGAGAGCAGTTCCCGAAGGCGATAGGCCTGCCGCGTCCGCCGGCGGGCCGTCGAGGCGTGCGCCGAATGGGCCCGGAAACGCCCGATCGCGCCCCAGAGTTCGGCAATTCCCACGCCGGCGGTCGCCACAGTCTTGAGAATCGGCGGGCGCCACTCGTCTGCCGCGGCCGGTCGCAGCGCCTGGTTGGCGGCGATCGCCTGCACGAGTTTGTCGGCGCCCTCGCGATCGGCCTGGTTGACGACGAAGATGTCGGCGATTTCCATGATGCCCGCCTTCAGCGTCTGGACCTCGTCGCCCGTGCCGGGGACGAGCATCACGACCGACACGTCGGCGGTCCGGGCAATGTCGACCTCCGCCTGGCCGACGCCGACCGTTTCGATCACGATGACGTCCTTGCCCGCGGCGTCGAGAATCAGCGCGACGTCGCCCGTGGCGCGCGCCAGGCCGCCAAGATGCCCGCGCGTCGCCATGCTGCGGATGAAGACGCCGGCGTCCGCAAAGTGGCGTCCCATCCGCACGCGGTCGCCGAGGACTGCGCCGCCGCTGAACGGACTCGTCGGATCGACGGCAATGACGCCAACGGCCTTACCTTCTTTCCGTATTTCGCCGGTGAGCCGGTCGACGAGCGTGCTCTTGCCGGCGCCCGGCGGGCCGGTAATGCCAATCAGCTGCGCGCGGCCTGTTTTTGAAAAGATCGACTGCAGCAGCTCAGTGCCCGCGACGGTGTCGTTTTCCACCAGCGACATCGCGCGCGCGACGGCTCGCGGGTCGCCCGCGAGGACTCCCTCATAAATGGGGTCGGGGGTCATTTTTCGAGGACAGTCGCATAGCCTCGATTCGGCATCGAGGTTGCCTGCCCTTTCAGGCTATGCCGAGAAGAGTGCGAGACCGAACGGCGGGATTGTTTTTTCACGCACTTAACCGAGGAGCCAAACGCGCGGTCCTTTTCGAGAAGCCGACTGATTACGCCGCATTCGAAGGACTTATCGAGGAAGCCCTCCAGCGCGAGAAGGTTGACGTTTTTGCGTACTGCGGCATGCCCACCCATTGGCATTTCGTGCTAACTCCGACCGTCGACGGCGCGCTCTCGCGTTTCATGCACTGGCTCGAAACCACGCACGCCCGACGGTGGCAGAACGCGCGCGGCTTCACGGGGCTTGGCGCAGTCTATCAAGGACGGTTCAAGGCGATTCCAATCGGTGGCGACCGCCATTTTCTCTGGGTCTGTCGGTATGTCGAGCGGAACCCGGTTCGGGCCGGCCTGGTCGAACGAGCGGAGGATTGGCGTTGGTCCAGTCTCGGGCGTCATGACGATGAGAGACCGGCGTGGCTGGCACCATGGCCGACGCCGAGACCGCCCGACTGGAGATCGCTTGTGAACATGCCGCAGACAGAGGCCGAATTAGCCGCCTTCCGTCAAGCGATGCGGAAGGGGACTCCGTTCGGCGACGAAGGCTGGAAACAGGAGGTCATGGAATTACTCGGAACCACGCCGCGTCGACCTCGCGGCCGGCCTCGAAGACAACAACAAGCGAGTGTCCTCTAAAAATGACCCCCGACCCCATTTAGGCGGCAAGCAATTGCCGCGCGATGACCAGCCGCTGGATCTCGCTGGTGCCCTCGCCGATGGTGGTCAGCTTCACGTCGCGGAAGAACTTCTCCGCCGGGTAGTCCTTGATGAATCCGTAGCCGCCGTGGATCTGCACGCCGTCCTCGGCCGCCTGTACGGCAATCTCGCTGGAGTACAGCTTGGCCATCGCGGCCTCCAGCGTCGTCCGCTTGCCCTGGTCCTTCATCCAGGCCGCGCGAAAGGTGAGCAGCCGCGCGGCTTCGATGCGCCCGCCGTTTTCGACCAGCTTCGCGCGGATGCTCTGGAACTCGCCGATCGGCCGGCCGAACTGCCGGCGAACGAACGCGTAGTCGCGCGCCGCCTCATACGCACCCTGCGCCAGGCCGACCGCCAGCGCCGCGATGCCGATGCGCCCGGCGTCGAGCACCTGCAGCGCGTTGATGAAACCCTGCCCCTCGACACCCAGGAGCTGCGAGGCGGGAATGCGGCAGTGCTCGAAGATCACCTCGCTGGTCTCGCTGGCACGCATCCCCAGCTTGTCTTCCTTCTTGCCGGCGCGGAACCCTGGCGTGCCGCGCTCGACGATGAATGCGGAGATGCCGCGGCTGCCTTTGCCGCGGCTCGTGACGGCCATGACGACGATCAGGTCGCCTGAGCGGCCGTGCGTGATGAATTGCTTGGTGCCGTTGAGGACCCAGCAATCGCCGTCGCGCACCGCCTTGGTCTGCAGGGCGGCGGCGTCGCTGCCGGCCGAGGCCTCGGTCAGGCCCCATGCCGCGAGCTTCTCGCCCGTCGACAGCGGCACGAGATAACGACGTTTCTGATCGTCGGTGCCGAACGCCGCGATGTGGGCCGCACCGAGACCATTGTGGGCGGCAACCGACAGGCACACCGACGGATCGACCCGCGCCAGCTCTTCGATGCAGATGCAGTAGTCGACCGACGACATGGCGGCGCCACCATAGGCTTCAGGAAACTGGATTCCCATCAGGCCCAGGGCGGCGAGCTTCGGCGTGAGCTCAGGCGGATAGTGCTGCGCCTCGTCCCATTCGCGGACGTAGGGGCGGATCTCCGTCTCGGCGAACTCGCGGACGGCCCGCCGCAGCAGCGTCTGTTCCTCGCTCAACCGCAGATCCATAAGGGCGTGACCGCTGAACCGATCGTATCATTCGGTAATGCGACAACCTCTGATCGTGGTGCTCCTCGTCCTGTTTTCGGCGGCGCCCGCCTTCGCGGACGCGACGGTCTTCATCGGCAGCACCATGACGCCGGCGAACCGCCCCGCCAGGGGGCTGGCGATTGGCGTGGGCCTGGTCATCATTGGCTTCGAATTCGAATACGCGAGCGCGGGTGAAACGCCGGAAGACGCCGCGCCCTCGCTCAGGACCGGCATGGGCAACGTGCTGCTGCAGACGCCGTTCCCCGTGGCCGGGATGCAGTTCTACGTGACGACCGGCGCCGGCGGGTATCGCGAACGGCTCGGCGCGTTCCAGGAAACGCACGTCGGGATCAATACCGGAGGGGGGGCCAAGATCTCGCTGCTCGGTCCCATCAGGGCGCGGCTCGACTACCGCGTCTTCAAGCTGCGCGGCGAGCCGCTTCACTCGGTGGTCCACCGCGTCTACGCGGGCCTGAATCTCGCGTTTTGATCCGGAGGCCTGACCACCTCCGCCAAGGTCGGTCGCTTAGCGACCCGACTTAGCCAGGGCTGGCTAGACGGTCCGCTCCGCGGACCGTCCCGGTGGTCCGCCGAAGCTTCACGCGAAGGCGGAAGGTCTCCGGCTACCGGATCAGGGCACCGCGGGAGGCGGCGCGGGCTGGACGGGCGTCAGGTTCATCAATGTTGCGCTTGGGGCCAGCGAACCCGTATACAGGCTCCAGATCTTCTCGATTTGATCCGGATACGCATCGGCCAGGATGCGCCCAAGCCCGTAATCGGCGCCGGGCACGGCCGGATCGATGACGAACACGTAGAGCACGGTGTTATTGGGACCTGGTTCAGTGACTTTGAACACGCGCCAGCCCTTCGCCTGTTCCCGCACCCTCGCGTCGGTGGATTCTTCGAACGCCGCCTGCAGGTAGCCCATCACCATCTCGAAGTCGACGACCCGGTCCGGCCGGACAGTGTTGAAGATGAGACCGCTCTTTGCCGTAAACACTCGTGCGCCGAGCGGCACGGGAGGCACGACGGGCGGGGGCACGACGGACGCGACGCCGCCGGGCGCAGGCGCGGGCGGCACGGCGCTCCCGGGTGGCGGCGCCACCTGCGCGACCGCCGCGCCGCTCATCACCAGGAAGGCCGCAAGCGCGGCAGCTGTGAATCGCATGAAAGCTACTGTACACAAAAAAAAGCCGGAGGCCTGATGGCCTCCGACTTATCTGGAACCTGGAACCGGTTGCGACCGGAACCTACTTCGAGAGATCGACGATGGTCGTGAACTCGCCCCCGCCCAGGCTGGCCGCGAATGCATCACGGTACTTCTCGAAGATCGCCAGCTGCGCAGCGGGATCGGTATTCGCCTCGTAGAGGAGCGTGAGGATCGTGTAATCGGCGCCCTTCACGACCGGATCGATCACGTGCATGTAGACGACGCTGCCCGCTGCCGGGCCCTCCTTGAGCGGCGTAGCACTCTTGACCACCTTCCAGCCCGCCGCCTGCTGCTTGCGCTCAGGCTTGTCTGACTTCATGAGGGCCGCGGCGAGATCCTTCATGATCTGCTCGAAGTCAGCGGTTTTGTCCGGCTTGATGGCGACCGTGATGATCGCGGTGTCGCCGTCAAAGGTCAACTCCTTCGAGCCCTGCGCGTACACGCTACCGTCGCCATGGAACGCCAGCAGCGACAGAATCGCGCCAGCAAGTAAGAACCCGGACAGTCGTCGCATCTTCAAGCCTCCTGAAAAGGCGGAAAGTCGTTACTCTACTCCAAAGTTCATCTGATGAAAACGGTCATGATCTCATGAGCAAGAAGCATTCCTGCCCTTGTCAACCTCAGGGATCGGCCGTCGTAAAGCAGAACCCCTTGATCCACGAAGGGCTGAAGCTCCCGGCCGTACCGGGCCCACACGTCTACCGCGTACCGGTCTTTCACGGCGTGTAAATTCAGGCCGGCATTCAGCCGGAGCCCCGTGAACAGCCCCTCTTCGAGCTGCTCTTCCGCTGTGAGGGACCGCCGGTCGGTCGCCACGTCAGCGCCAGTCCCGACGACGGCGATGTAGTCCTCCGTAGCGGACAGGTTCTTCCAGCGTGCACCGTTGCGGGTGGAATGCGCGCCGCACCCGAGCCCGAGCCATTCGCCGTCCATCCAGTATTTCAGATTGTGGCGCGACTCGCGGCCGGGACGCGCGGTGTTAGAGATCTCGTACTGCACGTAGCCGGCCTTGTCCATCCTGTCGAGACCCGATACATACATCTCCGCGACGTCGTCGTCGGGCGCGACCGACCACCGGCCGCGGGCCATCGCGTCGCGCAACGGCGCGTTCGGATAGATCTCGAGCATGTACATCGAGGCGTGATCCGGTCCGAGGGCGATGAGCGCATCGACCGACTGGAGCCAGTCGGCGACCGTCTGCTGCGGCAGCCACATCATCAGGTCGAGAGAGATGTTCTCGAAACCCGCCGCCCGCGCCATCGCGAACGCCTCCGCCGCCCGCGAGGCGGAATGCAGGCGGCTCAGGCGCGCGAGCTCCTCGTCGCGGAACGACTGCACGCCATAACTGAGGCGGTTGATCCCCGCGGCGCGGAAGCCCTCGAGCTTCTCCGGCGTCACCGTCTCGGGATTGGCCTCGAGCGTCACCTCGGCGCCGCGCGCGAGCGCAAACGACTGGCGGCAGGCGTCGATGAGCGCGTCGACGTCGGCTGGTTCGAGCAGCGAGGGCGTTCCGCCGCCGAAATAAATCGTATCGGCCGGCGAGCCGTCGGCCGTCCGGCGGATCTCGGTGACGAGGGCCCGGACGTAGCGCTCCTTCAGGCCCCCGTCAAACAGTGCGCGGTTGAAGTTGCAGTAGTTGCAGATCGCCGAACAGAACGGGATGTGAAGGTAGAGACCCAGCACTCCGTTTCAGTGTACGCCCTTGTTACGACCCCGCCCGTCCTCCGGACCACTTGAGATCGGCCTTGCCGTCGCGCTCGCGCATCTGGGCGCGGGCCTGACCCGCCGCGCGCGAGGGCAGCGTGGTCTTGCGCGACGCCTTCGTGCGCAGCTTCCAGAGGGTGATCAGGTCGTCCACGCCGCCGTTCGGGGGAAGCTGGCGGTAATCGGCGCCGTCCAGATCGAGCAATTCGCACATCTCGTGCAGACGCGACCGCATCCGGTAGCCGATCCTGAAGAGCAGCGAGTCGGGGTCGGTCGTATCATCCCCCTTCTCCTCGTAGTTCGAGGTGAACAGGGTCGTCCGGCGGGCGCTGTAGCGGGCGTTGACGATCAGGTTCAGCGTCTCTTCGACCCATTCCGAGGTCTTTTCGGCACCGAGATCGTCCAGCACGAGCATGTCGGCCTCGATCACGGGCCGCAGGACGTCGATCTCCGCCACCTGGTGAGTCTGGTCGTAGGTGCTGCGGATGACCCGGAGCAGGTCGCGCGTGTCGTAGAAGATGCCGCGGGCGCCGCGCGTCGTGATGACCTGCCGGAGGATGGCGACGGCGAGATGCGTCTTTCCGACGCCCGGAGGCCCCAGCAGGAGCATGCCGCGCTCGACCACCGGGAAGCCTGCAGCGAGGCGCGTGGCGTGCTCCAGCGCCTTGGTGAGCTTCTCGTTGTACGCGGTGTAGTTGCTGAGATCGCAGTGCTGATAGCGGCGCGGGATGCGCGCGTCAGCGAGACGCCTGGCGGCAGCGGACTCGCGCATGCAGTCGCAGCGCGTCACACGCGAGACACCGTCAACCTCGATCGTCTTCCACCCGGTGTCGTCGCACATCGCGCAGGGCACGACGGCGATCCTAACGTACTTGCGTACTCGCGTACCGACTTTTGACTTCTCAGTTTTGACTTTTGACTTTCGGCTTTGGTGATTCAGCGTCAGAAGTATTGGTCGTGTGCCTTACGAGATCGGTGGGCGACGACTTGACGAGCGCCGTGTTCAAACGATGCTCCCAGTCGTCGATGCCGCGCGCGAGCTCGCGCTTGACGTAATCCATGAACTCGTTGACCTCGCCCTGCATCTCTTCGATCTTCCGGCGCATGTTCAGGATGATCTCCACGCCGGCCAGGTTGACGCCGAGGTCGCGCGTGAGCGCGAGGATCGTCTCGAGCTGCTCGAGGTCCTCTTCCGAGTACAGCCGTGTGTTGCCCTCGGTCCGCGACGGCTTCAGCAGCCCCTCGCGCTCATAGAGGCGCAGCGTCTGCGGATGGATGTTGTACTTCTGCGAGACCGCACTAATCATGTAGTACGCCTTGCCCCGTTCAGCGCGCTTCGCCATGATTCGCTTTCACAGGCCACGGAGGCACGGAGACACGGAGACCTGCATTGTTACCTCCGTGCCCCCGCGTCTCCGTGGCCCGGATCTTCGCGGACGTCTTCGCCGTTGATCCGGCCGAATTCCCTGAGCAGCTCCTTGGAGCGCTCGTCGAGCACTCTCGGCAGCATCAGGCGCACTTCGACGACGAGGTCGCCCCGCCGGCCGTCGCGGGTGGAGGGAGCGCCGCGCTCGCGGAGACGAAAGCGCTGGCCGGACTGCGTCCCGGGCGGGATCCGCAGGCGGGCCGGACCGTCGGGCGCGTCCACCTGCACCCGCGCGCCAAGCGCGGCCTCGTGTACCGCGATCGGCAGCACCATGTGCACCTCGTCGCCTTCGCGCCGGAACACGGGATGCGGCGCGACGGCCGTCGTGATGTACAGGTCGCCCGGCGGACCGCCGCGGATGCCGGCGTTCCCCTTGCCCGCCACGCGCACGCGATCCCCGTCGCTGACGCCGGCCGGGATCCGCACCTGCACGGCCTCGCTGCGCGTCTCCTGGCCGATGCCGCCGCACGGCTCGCACGGCCGCGGCCGCTGCTGGCCGGATCCACCGCACGCCGGACAGCTGCGAGAGAACACCATATGTCCCCGCACCGAGCGCACCGCGCCCGATCCCTGGCACACGTGGCAGGTCCCGGTGGTCGTCCGCGTGCGGCCTGCGCCCGCGCAGGTGCGGCACGTCTCGCGGCGCGTCACCGCCACCGCGCGGGTGCTGCCCGCCAGCGCCTCCTCGAACCCGAGCTGTACCTGGAGATGCAGGTCGGCGCCCTGCTCGGGGGCCGGGCGCTGCGCGCCCCGATCGCTCAGCACGTCGGCGAACAGGTCGCCGAAGGTGGCCGAATGATCGGCGCCGCGCACGGAGAAGTCGAACCCCTCGAAGCCGCTGGGCCGCCGCTCGCTCGCGCTGTCCGGCCTACCGCCCGAGTCATAGCGCGAACGGCGATCGGGGTCGATCAGTGTTTCGTACGCTTCCAGGATCTGGCGGAACCGCGCCTCCGCCAGGCGGTCGCCCGGGTTGATGTCCGGGTGAAACCGCCTGGCCAGGCGCCGGTAGGCCCGCTTGATGTCGGACTCTGTGGCGCCGTGCGGCAAGCCGAGCACTACGTACAAGTCCATCAATCTACCCATCGATGATCGATGATGTGAGCATCGAGCGAATCATCGAAACATCTTTCCATCGCGTCGGCATCGAACCAGCCAAGGGGCTCCGCCCCTTGATATCCCCGGAGCCCCCCGGCTGGTTGCCTGTGGGCCGCATAGCGGCCCAATGACCCATTGATTCGATCATTGAGTCAATGCATCGATGTGCCCATGGCTACATCGATGACCACGTCATCGATCATCGATGCGCAGATTCACGCGCAGAGTTACTTCTTCTCCTCTTCAACGACTTCGGCGTCGATCACGTCGCCCTGCGCGCCGGCGCCTCCACCGGCTGACCCTTCCGGGCCGCCGCCGCCGGCCCCTGGTGCACCGGCGCCCGCACCCGCCGCCCCCGACTGTTTGTAGAGGTTCTCGGCAGCCTTGTGCTGCGTCTGCGTCAGCTGCTCCATCGCACGGTTCATCGCCGCCGTGTCGTTGGCGGCGATCGCCTGCTTGAGCGACTCGATCGCCGATGCCACCGCGGAGCTGTCGGCCTGATCCAGCTTGGAGCCCATCTCCTGGAGCATCTTCTCGGCGGCGTACACCGTCTGATCGGCGCGGTTGCGGGTCTCGATCTCCTCCTTGCGCTTCCGGTCTTCTTCGGCGTGCGCCTCGGCGTCCTTCATCATCCTGGCGACCTCTTCCTTGCTGAGGCCGCTCGATGCCGTGATGGTGATCTTCTGTTCCTTGCCCGTGCCCATGTCCTTCGCCGACACGTTGACGATGCCGTTGGCGTCGATGTCGAACGTCACCTCGACCTGCGGGACGCCGCGCGGCGCAGGCGGAATGCCCACGAGCTGGAACCGTCCGAGCGTGCGGTTGTCGCGCGCCAGCGGCCGTTCGCCCTGGAGGACGTGCACTTCGACGCTCGTCTGGCTGTCGGCGGCGGTCGAGAACGTTTCGCTCTTGCGCGTCGGGATCGTCGTGTTCCGCGGAATCAGCGTCGTCATCACGCCGCCCAGCGTTTCGATGCCGAGCGACAGCGGCGTCACGTCGAGCAGCAGGAGGTCCTTGACCTCGCCCGCCAGCACGCCCGCCTGGATCCCGGCGCCGACCGCAACGACTTCGTCGGGATTGACGCCCTTGTGCGGCTCTTTCCCGAACAGCTCCTTCACGATGTGCTGGACCTTCGGAATCCTCGTGGAGCCGCCGACCAGCACCACCTCGTCGATCTTCGACGGGTCGAGTCCCGCGTCCGAGAGGGCCTGCTTCGTCGGGCCGACCGTCCTTTGCAGCAGGTCCTCGACCAGCTGCTCAAATCGCGCCCGCGTCAGCTTCATCTGCAGGTGCTTGGGCCCGGTCTGGTCGGCGGTGATGAACGGCAGGTTGATGTCGGTTTCCATCACCGAGGAGAGCTCCATCTTGGCTTTCTCTGCAGCTTCTTTCAGCCGCTGCAGCGCCATGCGGTCCTTGCTCAGATCGATGCCGTCGGTCTTCTTGAACTCGGCGCTGATCCATTCGATGATGCGCTGATCGAGGTTGTCGCCGCCAAGGTGCGTATCGCCGTTGGTGGCCTTGACCTCGACCACGCCCTCGCCCACCTCGAGGATCGAGATGTCGAACGTGCCGCCGCCGAAGTCATAGACGGCAATGGTCTCGTCCTTTTTCTTGTCGAGCCCGTACGCCAGGGCGGCCGCGGTCGGCTCGTTGACGATGCGCATCACCTCGAGGCCGGCGATGCTGCCGGCTTCTTTCGTTGCCTGGCGCTGCGCGTCGTTGAAGTAGGCGGGGACGGTGATGACCGCCTTCGTGACCGGCTGGCCGAGGTACTCCTCCGCCGCCTGCTTCAACTTCTGCAGGATCATCGCGGAGATCTGCGGCGGCGCGTACTGGTCGTTCATGATCTTGATGCGTACGTCGCCGTTAGGCGCCGCCACGACCGAGTACGGCACCATCTTCATTTCCTCGGTCACTTCGTCGAAGCGCCGCCCCATGAACCGCTTGATGGAAAAGACGGTGTTCTCGGGATTCGTCACCGCCTGCCGCTTGGCGACCTGACCGACGAGGCGCTCGCCGGTCTTGGTGAACGCCACGACGGACGGCGTCAGCCGGCTGCCTTCGGGGTTGGTGATGACGATGGGCTCGCCGCCTTCCATGACGGCCACCACGGAATTGGTGGTGCCGAGATCGATGCCGATGATTTTGCTCATGTCGTCGCGTCCTTCGCGCGGTCTGTCCGCCTTCGCCCCGCGCGTCGGCGCGGGACAAGTTTTAGGCCGTTTTCATTATGAAATCTGAGTAGACCTCAGTCAACCTTGATGAGCTGCCGACTGGGGTCAGACCTGGGGTCAGACCTGGGGTCAGACCCGCGTAAGATGTAGAGACGTAATGACCGAGCGCACGATTGTGGTCCGCGTGGCCCGCCAAGCCGGGCTCGTGGTCTTGTTTGTCGCCGC
>Ga0214472_10002886_pt1 | contig 18302 bp, 19 predicted proteins | sample RVTome_6_FD_207662 | JGI IMG/M metagenome (GOLD analysis project Ga0214472, IMG submission 207662) | Soil microbial communities from uranium-contaminated site in the Upper Colorado River Basin, Wyoming, United States - RVT140D175 | ecosystem: Environmental > Terrestrial > Soil > Contaminated >...
ACCGGCTACAACCTCAATCAGGCCAAGATCGCCGTCGGTTCCGGCGGTCTGACCGGCAAGGGCCTCTTCCAAGGCACGCAGACGAACCTGGACTTCGTGCCCGAGCAGCACACCGATTTCATCTTCACCGCCGTCGGCGAAGAGACCGGATTCGTCGGCTCGGCGGTGCTGCTGGCGCTCTTCGCGCTGCTGTTATGGCGCGGCGTGCGCATTGCCATGCTGTCGAAGGATCTGTTCGGAACGCTTCTCGCCGCCGGCGTGGTGTCGATGATCACGTTCCAAGTCTTCGTCAACATCGGAATGACGATCGGCTTATCGCCGATCACCGGGATTCCCTTGCCGTTCGTTTCATACGGCGGCTCGTCGCTGCTCACCAATTTCATCGCGACGGGAATCCTGCTCAACGTCCATATGCGCCGGATCTGATCGCGCGCATCGCATCGAAGGAGCAAACGTGGAAGAAGAACGAAAGGAGATCGGCGCCGAGAGTGCCCCCTCCGCGTCGCAGGCGCCGCCGCAAGGCGAACGTGCCGCGCCGCCGCCCGTTTCGGGTGCGACGCCGCCCGGAGGGGCCGGAGACGCCCCAGACGCCCCAGACGCCGGCGCGAACGGATCGTCGGACGGCGCGGAGCCGGGCAACGGCGGGGGAGAGGGGACGGCGACCGCAACCGGCGCGCCGCGCAAGCGCCGCCGCGGACGCCGCGGCGGACGGCGTCACAAGAAGAAGCCGGCCGGAGAGAACGGCGACAACGGCGGCGACAATGGCGGCGACAATGGCGGCGACGATTCGGAGTCGCCCGGCGGCGCGGCGTCGGAGCCATCCGCCGGCGGCGACGATGCCGCCAAGCCGGCGCGCGCGCCGCAGCGCCGGACGCAGCAGCCTCGCTCGCAGCAGCCGCGGACGCGGACGCCGGCGGCCGCTCGAAACGAGAAACCGGCGAGCGAGGCGGCGGCCGCCTCGGACGCCGCGGCCGCATCCGGCGACGAGGCGACGTCCGAAGACGTCACCGCAACCGGTCAGCCTCGGAAGCGCCGCCGGCGCGGCGGCCGGGGTCGCGGCGGTGGCGGCGGAGCGCGCTCAACGGCCGGATCGGGAGAGGAAACGGACGCCTCCGACGGCGGAAACGGGGAGAGCAAGACCGCCGAGTCCACCCGGGCGCCGCGGCAACGACAGGCCGGACAGGGCGGCGGCGCCCAACGGCAAGGCTCGACGCGGCTCGCGGCGCAGAAGCAGCGGCGCGAGCAGCGTCCGCGGCGTCCGCGGCGGCGTCTGTCGGAAGGCGAGGCGCGTGCGCTTCGCGGCGAAGCCAAGACGATGCTCATCCACGATCACGAGGACCGCACGCAGATCGCGGTGCTGGAAGCCGGCGTGCTGATCGAGCATTTCGTGGCGCACCAGAAGTCGCGCACGATCGTCGGCAACGTCTATCTGGGCAAGGTGCAGAACGTCCTGCCGTCGATGGAGGCCGCGTTCGTGGACGTCGGTCGCGGCCGGAACGCGGTTCTGTATGCGGGCGAGGTCAATTACGAAAGCGAAGACCTGGAAGGCGACGGGCCGCCGCCGCGGATCGAGCAGATCCTGCGTCCCGGACAGGCGGTGATGGTGCAGGTCACCAAGGACGCGCTCGGAACCAAAGGCGCGCGCCTGACCGCGCAGATCTCGCTCGCCGGCCGTTACCTGGTGCTCGCGCCGGAGCAGAACGTGTCCGGCATCTCGCGGCGACTCGGCGAAGACGAGCGCTCGCGGCTGCGACAGATCTTCCGCGATATCAAGCCCAAAGAGCACGGTGTGATCGTTCGCACCGCCGCGGAAGGTGCGCCCCGCGACGCGTTGGAGCGCGACCTGAAGAACTTGCTCAAGGTCTGGGAAGAAGTGCAGGCGAACAAGAAGACCGCGAAGGCGCCGGCCTTGCTCCACGCCGAGCCCGAACTGGTCATGCGCGTCGTTCGCGACATCTTCAGCGGAGACTTCGAGCGGGTCGTGGTGGACTCGCGCGGCATGTTCGAAACGATCAAGGGCTATCTGGAAGAGCAAGGCCCGGATCTGATCGAGCGTATCGAGTTGCACGAAGGGCCGCTGCCGATGCTCGAGCAGTATCACGTCACCGAGCAGATCCACAAGGCACTCGAACGCAAGGTCTGGCTGCCGTCGGGCGGCTCGATCGTGATCGACCGCACCGAGGCGATGACCGTTATCGACGTCAACACCGGAAAGTTCGTCGGCAAGGGCGGCTCGCTGGAAGACACGGTCCTGAAGAACAACATCGAGGCGGCCGAGGAGGTCGCGCGGCAACTTCGGTTGCGTGACATCGGCGGGATCATCGTCATCGACTTCATCGACATGCTTCTGCCGTCGAATCGCGAACAGGTGCTGCGCACGCTCAAGCGGGCGCTCGGCCGGGACAAGACCCGCTCGCAGGTCTTCGACGTCTCCAACCTGGGGCTCGTCGAAATGACCCGCAAGCGCGTTTCGGAAGGTCTGCTGGACGCATTCAGCGAGCCGTGCCCCAACTGTGACGGGCGCGGTATCGTCATTACCCACGACATCGATTGAGGGACAGGGCATCCGGCCTTTTGGAATCGCCCCTCGGGGCGAGCCGGACCCGTCGAGAGGAAGGGACGTAGATGTACGCGATCATCAGAACCGGCGGCCACCAAGAGAAGGTCGTCGTCGGCGAGACCATCACCGTTGACCACCTGAAGCAAGAGCCCGACAGCGAGATCCGCTTCGCGCCGCTGCTCATCAGCGTCGAAGAAGGCAACGCGGTCAGCGACCGCAAGGAGCTTGCCGACAAGGGCGCCGTGATCGGCCGCGTCGTGCAGCACGTGCGCGGCGACAAGATCGACGTGTTTCAGTACCGGCACAAAACCGGCTACCGCCGCCACATTGGTCACCGCTCCATGCTGACGCTGGTCGAGATCAGCGAGATCAGCTTCGGGGAAAAGAAGGAGACGCTCGACGACGCCAAGGCCGCGTCCGAGAAGAAGGACGCCGACAAGGCCGAAGCCTCGAAGGCCGCTACCGAAGCCCGCGACAAGGCCAGGACCGAGCGCAAGGATGCGGCCAAGAAGAAGTCGGCCGCGAGCGCGGCGAAGAAGAAAGCCGCGCCGGCCGCGAAGAAGAAAGCCGCGCCGGCCAAGAAGACCGCCGCCAAGAAGAAGGCCGCGCCTGCAGCCAAGAAGACCGAAGCCGCCTCCCCCTCGTCCGAGGAGTAGGCCCGATCTCGAGCGGCCGGAGCCCCTGCGCGCTCCGGCCGCGCCGTTCCCGGTCCAGTGGCGGTTTGTCGCTTTTCCCGCCGCCGCGAGGCAAATGGCGGGTGGCCACGGCTGCAGAGCCCTGGTATTCTTCCCGCGCTATGGCATCCAAGAAAGGCGTCGGTTCCAGCCGCAACGGTCGCGATTCCAGCGCGCAGCGGCTGGGCGTGAAGCGCTACGCCGGCCAGACCGTGAACGCGGGCGAGATTCTCGTCCGCCAGCGCGGCACGCCCATCCACCCCGGCCTCGGGGTCGGCAAGGGATCCGACGACACGCTGTTCGCTCGCGTCGAAGGAACCGTTCGGTTCCATCGCATGGGCAACCGCAAGGTCGTCAGCATCGTCAGCGCCTAACCGGCCGCTTTCCCCGACCCTTCCCGCTAGCATTCCCTATCGATGAGCCGATCCGGCGATTTCATCGATGAGGCCGTCGTCATCGTCAAAGGGGGCGACGGCGGCAACGGCGCGGCTTCGTACCGCCGCGAGAAGTACAACCCAAAGGGCGGGCCGGACGGCGGCAACGGCGGCAACGGCGGCAATGTCGTCTTTCGCGCCGACCCCAACATCGGCACGCTCGCCGACCTCGCGCGGCATCCGCATCAGCGCGCGCCGCGCGGCGCCCACGGCCGCGGGGACGACAAGCACGGAGCAAGCGCGCCGGCGCTGGTAGTGCTCGTCCCCGAGGGGACGCTGGTGCGCGACGCATCGACGGGTGAGATCATCGCGGACTTGGTGCGGGCCCCGGCCGAAGCGATCGTGGCCGGCGGAGGTCAAGGCGGGCGAGGCAACGCGTCGCTGGTCTCGCGCGCGCGCCGCGCCCCCGGCTTCGCCGAACGCGGCGAGATCGTCGAGGAGCGAACGCTGCGGCTGGAACTGCGCGTGCTTGCCGACGTCGGACTGGTCGGGCTGCCCAACGCCGGCAAGTCCTCGCTGATCGCGCGCCTGTCGGCCGCGCGTCCGACAGTCGCGGCGTATCCGTTCACGACGCTGACGCCTCACTTGGGCGTCGCCGAGACCGAGGACGGACGATTCGTCGTCGCCGACATTCCCGGCCTGATCGAGGGTGCCGCGCAAGGACGCGGGCTCGGACACGCGTTTCTGAAGCATCTCGAGCGATGCCTGGTGCTGTGCTACGTGATCGACGTGGGAAGCGAGGAAGCCGATCCGGTCGCAGCCTACACGGCGCTTCGCGACGAACTGGCCGCCTACGATCCCGCGCTCGCGGCACGCGCGACGGTGGTGGTGGCGAACAAGTGCGACCTGGACGGCGCGAGTGAGCGGGCCGGAGCATTGCGCGACGCGCTTCCGCCCGATATCAGGATGATCGTCGCGTCGGCGCTGACCGGTGCCGGCACGGACGAGATTCACGAGATGCTCGCCGCGGCCGTCGCGGCGACGAGCGCCGTCGCGGCTCCCGCAGCCGAAACGCACACCATGATCAAGATCACGCCCACGTCCGACCGGGTGAAGATCGTCCGTGAGAACGAGGCGTTTCGCGTCGTATCCAAGCGGGCCGAGCGGCTCGTCACCCGATTCGATCTCGACAATGACGATGCGGTCGCGTACTTGCAGGAGCGATTCGCGACGCTGGGTATCGAAAGCGCGCTTGAGAAAGCCGGTGCGGTCGAGGGAGACGAGGTTCGGATCGGCGATGCGGTGTTCAACTTCCTGCCGGAGCGCGTGTCGTGACGCGCCGGCCGGATTCCAGGCGCGTGCTGCCGCCGGTGCGGCGGCTGGTCGTCAAGGTCGGCTCGTCCAGTCTGACCGGTCCGGACGGGATGATCGATCAGCGGCAGATCTCGTCGCTGGTAACGCAGATCTCGGCCGTGCGGCGGTCGGGTGTGGATGTTGTGTTCGTGTCCTCGGGGGCGATCGCCGCGGGATTGCCGGCGCTGGGACGCAAGCGGCGGCCGACCGACATTCCGACGCTGCAGGCGGCCGCGTCGGTCGGGCAGAACATTTTGGTGCATGAGTATCAGCGATCGTTCGCGCGGAGGCGCGTTCCGGTTGGGCAAGTGCTTCTCACCCAAGACGACTTTGTGCGCCGCAAGGGGTATTTGAACGCGCGCGCTGCGATCATGCGTCTTCTGGAGCTGGGCGTGGTTCCGATCGTGAACGAGAACGATACCGTCGCGGTGGACGAGATCCGATTCGGCGACAACGACCGGCTCGCTGCGCTGGTTGCGAACCTGGTGCATGCGGATCTGCTGGTGATGCTCTCCGATATCGACGGGCTCTACACCGAGGATCCTCGGAGCCACCGCGCGATGCTCATCACCGAGGTCGCCGACCCCGAGCATCTGTCCACGGTCCGCGCCGGCCGGGCTCGGTCGGGGGTTGGATCGGGAGGAATGAGCTCGAAGGTCGAAGCTGCGCGCATCGCGACCGCCTCGGGAGTGCACGTCGTGATCGCCGGCGCCCGCTCGACGCGAATCCTCGCGGATGTCCTGGCCGGCAAGACGGTCGGCACACATTTCCCGCCGCATCGCGCGCGGGGCTCGTCGCGCAAGCTGTGGATCCGCTTCGCGCAGTCCTCGCGCGGGACGATCTTCGTCGACGCCGGAGCCGTCGCCGCGCTTGTCGAGGGGAACCGCAGCCTGCTTCCCGCCGGCGTCGTCCGCGCGACCGGGACGTTCGCCATGGGCGACGCGGTCGAGGTGGCCGGACCGGACGGGAGCGTGTTCGCGAAGGGCCTGGTCAACTATGGAAGCGACGAGATCGCATCGATTGCCGGCCACAGCATCCGCGACGGCGGTCGCGAAGTGATCCACCGGGACTCTCTCGTCATCCTCTAGCGGCGTTTGGGTGCATCAGCATTCGAAAACCGAACATCCACGCACCCATTCGGGGCGGAAACTGCGCGAAAACGGTACGCTGATCGGATCATGATGATCGAGATCGGGCGGCGTGCGAAGGTGGCCGCGCGAGCGATGGCCGGGGCTTCATCGGCGGTCAAGGACGAGGCGCTGGCCGGCATCGCCCGCGCGCTCGAAGAGGCTGCCGACGCGATCCTGGATGCGAACACCGCCGACCTGGAACGCGGCGAATCCGAAGGCCTGTCGCGCGCGCTGCTGGACCGTCTCACCCTCACGCCCGAGCGGATATCCCAGATCGCGGGCGCCGTTCGCGACGTGATCGCGTTGCCGGACCCCGTCGGCGAGGTCATCGGCGGCACGCGGCGGCCGAACGGTCTCGACATCGTCGAGGTGCGCGTGCCGTTGGGCGTCGTGGCCATGATCTACGAGGCCCGGCCGAACGTGACGGTGGACGCCGCGGCGCTGTGCATCAAGAGCGGCAACGCGTGCATCCTTCGCGGCTCGCGGACGGCGATCGAATCCAACAAGGCGCTGGCGAGGCTGATTCGTCACGCGATCGTCGAAGCCGGCCTGCCCGAAGACGCGGTGCAGCTCGTCGAGGACACCTCGCACGAATCGGTGGCCGAGCTGATGCGCATGCGCGGGTACGTGGATGTGCTGATCCCTCGTGGCGGTGCCGATCTGATCCGCAACGTCGTCGAAGGCGCGAGCGTCCCGGTCATCGAAACCGGCGTCGGAAACTGCCACGTCTACGTGGACGCCTCGGCCGACGTGTCCAAGGCCATCCCGATCGTGATCAACGCCAAGACGCACCGCCCGAGCGTGTGCAACGCCGCCGAGTCTGTGCTGGTGCATCGTGCCGTCGCCGACGACGTCATGCCCAAGCTCCTCGCCGAGCTGGCGGCGCGTGGTGTCGAGGTTCGCGGCGACGACGCGACCCGCGCCTACTCCGACGTGGTCGTGGCGGCCACCGACGACGATTACCGCGCTGAGTTTTTGGATCTGACGATCTCGGTGAAAGTCGTCGGGTCGCTGGACGAGGCGATCGAGCACATCAACGCCTACGGCACGCTTCATACCGAGGCGATCGTGACGGAGGACTACGGGGCCGCGCAGCGGTTCGCGGCCGAGGTGGACGCCGCCTGCGTGATGATCAACGCCTCGACCCGTTTCGCCGACGGCGGCGAGTTCGGGCTCGGCGCCGAGATCGGCATCTCGACGCAGAAGCTGCATGCGCGCGGACCGTTCGCGCTCGAAGCGCTCACCACCTCGAAATACGTCGTTCGCGGCAGCGGGCAGGTCCGCGAATGAGTCAGCTCCGCAACGAGATCCTCGCTGCCGAAGAGACCGCCTGGCATGCATTGCACGACGCCTGCGCCCGGTTGACCGAGGCGCAGTGGACCACGCCCGGCGCGACCGGCGACTGGTCTCTCAAGGATCTGCTCGCCCACGTCGGCTGCTGGGCGGCCGAGGCGGCCCGGCAACTCGAGTGCATCCGCGCCGGCTCCCCCTCGCGCGGTCCCGAACTCGACGCATTCAACGCGGCGTCCCACGACACGTGCAAGGACTTGACCGTTCACGAGGTGATCGCGATGGCATCGGCCGCGCATCACCGCCTGCAAGAGGAGATCGACCAGGTTGCGCCCGTCGCGCTCAGCGGCAAGGTCGTCGAGATGATCCACGAGTGTGCCGACCGGCACTACCGGGAGCACCTCGGGCAGCTTCTTGCGTTCATCGATTCCGGCATCGACGCCGGCATCGAAGCGGGGAGGCCCGACGCGTGAGGTTCGAATCAGTTCAAGACGTCGTCGCGCGGCTCGCCACGGCCGGCTATCTAGCCGATGAGGCCATCGCGACGGTGGTGTTCCTGGCCGACCGGCTCGACAAGCCGGTTCTGGTCGAAGGTCCCGCCGGGACGGGCAAGACCGAGCTTGCGAAGGCCGTCGCGACCATCTTGGGCGATCCGCTCATCCGCCTGCAGTGCTATGAAGGCGTGGACGAGACCAAGGCGCTCTACGAATGGAACTACAAGAAGCAACTGCTGCGGATCCAGGCCGGCCAGGACGAAGGCTGGGATGCCATCAGCGGCGACATTTTCAGCGACGAGTTCCTGCTCGAACGGCCGGTCCTGAAGGCGATCCGCAGCGAAGAGTCCGTGGTGCTGCTGATCGACGAGATCGACAAGATGGACTTCGAAGGCGAAGCGCTGCTGCTTGAGGTCCTGAGCGACTTTCAGGTTTCGATACCCGAGTTGGGGACGCTCAAAGCGCGGCAGATCCCATTCGTCGTCCTCACCTCCAACAACTCGCGCGAGCTGTCCGAAGCGCTCAAGCGCCGCTGCCTGTACCTGTACCTGGACTATCCCGACGTGGATCGCGAGAAGGCGATCGTGCTCGAGCGCGTCCCCGAGATCAACGCGACGCTCGCCGATCAGGTTGTGCGACTCGTCCGCTCGATCCGTGCGCTGGAGTTGAAGAAGGCGCCGAGCGTCGCCGAGACGATCGATTGGGCGCGCACGCTGCTGCACTTGGGCGTGACCGAGCTGGACGCCGCATCGGCGCAGAACACATTGACGGCGCTGCTGAAGTTCCAGACCGACGTCGAAAAAGTCGTCGCGCACTTGAAGATCCCGCCGCGGCCGGGGAACAACTAGCGATGCTCACGCGCATGCTCGAGTTCTCGCGGGCGATGCGCGACGCGGGCGTGCCGGTTGCCGTCAGCGAGAACCTCGACGCGCTTCGTGCGCTCGCTCACGTCCCCAGCGAAGACAAGGATGCGTTCAAGGCCGCGCTCGCCGCGACGATGGTCAAATCCGAGGCGCATCGCAAGGCGTTCGACACGCTGTTCGACCTGTATTGGCGAACCGGCCGCGGCGCCGAGGCCGTCGAAGAGCAGGAGCGCTTCGACGCGCCGCCCGACGGCGGCGATCCCGACGATCAGCAGCAGGAGTATCTGGAAGACCTGTTCCGCACGCTGCTCGGCGGCGACGCGTCCGCGATCCGGGAGGCCGCGCGAATGGCCGTGTCACGCTTCGGCCGTGTCGAAGCCGCACAGAGCGGATCGCCCTACTTCCAGTATCGGGTTTTCCGCGCGGTGGATCTCGATTCGTTGCTGGCGCGGCTGATGCAGGATGCCGTCGAGGGTCGCGCGCTGACGCCGCTGGAGGAGCGGATGTGGCGCGACGAGTTCGAGCAGCGATTGCGCGCATTCCGCGAAGAAGTCGAGGCCGACGTCCGCCGCCGCCTCGCCGAGCATCGCGGCGCCGCCCAGGTCGCCAAGCACACGGTCCGGCCGCTCCCGGAAGATCTCGACTTCGTGCGGGCCACCCGCGACGAGATCGTCGAACTTCGCCGTGCGATCCGCCCGCTCGCCCGCCGGCTGGCAACCAGGCTCGCGATGAAGCGGCGCGCCGCGAACCGCGGCCGCCTGGACGTTCGCGCGACCGTCCGCCACTCGCTCTCCACCGGAGGCGTTCCCTTCGACACCCGCTACCGGCACAAGGCGCCGCACCGGCCGGAGCTGTTTATGGTCTGCGATATCTCCGGCTCGGTCGCCGCCTTCGCGCGCTTCACGCTGATGTTCGTGCACGCCTTCCAGGCACAGTTCAGCCGCGTCCGCTCATTCGTGTTCGTGGATCATCTCGACGAAGTGACGCACCTGTTCGCGAACGAGGACTTCCTGGTCGCCGTCGATCGCATGAACCAGGAGGCCGACGTGGTTCGCTTCGACGGCCACAGCGACTACGGCAACTCGCTGGAGCGGTTCTGGCGCGACTACGGATCGAGCATCGGGCCGCGCACCAGCGTCGTCATCCTGGGCGACGCGCGCAACAACTACCGCGCCAGCGCGTCGTGGGTCATCAAGGCGATCGGACAGAAAGCGCGCCGCGTGTATTGGCTCAATCCCGAGCCGATCAACTACTGGGACACCGGCGATTCGATTGCCGCCGACTATGCCCGTCACGCCTCCGGCATGTTCGAAGTTCGAAATCTCCGCCAGCTCGAAGAGTTCATCGAGCGCGTGATCTAGTGCCCCGACTTCTCTGGACACCCGGCCGTCCCTGCGGCCCGATTGCCGCGTTGCTCCTTGGTGGCATACCTGCAGGTATGCGCCCTCGTCGTGCCTTGCACTCGGACCGCAGGCGCCGGCCATCTTGTCCAGGAACTTCGACGACGGAGCACAAGCCGTGACGATGGTGACGACGGTCGTGTTTGACGTCGGCGAGACGTTGCTGGACGAGACCGCGCTCTGGGAGACGGTCGCGGAGTGGATCGGCGTCCCGTCGTTCACGCTCGCCGCGGCTGTCGGAATCCTGATCGAGCGAGGCGAAGATCACGAGCACGTCTTCGACCTGGTCGGGCCGACGACGCCGCGCGACGGGCGCTATACCTACGAGGCGCGGCGCGAGCACTTCTACCCGGACGCGATCCCGTGTCTGCGGGAGCTTCGCTCCCGCGGGCTTCGCGTGGGCGTCGCAGGCAACTCCTCGCGCCAGATCGAGCAGGCGCTGCGAGCGCTCGATCTGCCGGTGGATTTCCTGACCTCGGGCGCGTCTCTGGGCGCGCAGAAGCCCGACCCCGTCTTCTTCGCCGCGTTAGCACAGTCGGTGGGATGTGACCCGGCCGAGATGTGCTACGTCGGCGATCGCATCGACAACGACGTGCTGCCGGCACTGGCCGCCGGCATGCGCGCGGCCCTCGTCCGGCGGGGACCGTGGGCGCTGGTGCAAGCCGCCCGTTCCTGGACGGCCGAGCCGACGATCGTGGTGGACCGGCTCGATGAGCTGCCGGCCGCGATCGCCGCGCTCGCCTCAGCGTCCGGCAGCTAGGGAAGGATCAGGGCGCCGCGCTCGTCGAAGGCCGAGCCGGGCATCCAGGCGACTTCCCAGATGTTGCCTTCCGGGTCGGCGAAGTAGGCGGTCCGGCCGCCCCAATCCGCGTCGGTCGGCTCTTTGAGGATCTGCGCCCCGGCCTCGCGGGCGGTCGCGATCGCGTCGTCCACCTCGTGCGCCGAGGCGACGTTGACGGCGAGCGTTACTCCGCGGAACGACTCGCGCCGCACCGGCGGCGGGATGCATGCGTCGGTCGCGAGATCGTCGAACGGGAACAATGCCAGCACGCCGCCGCCCGTCTCGAACGCCGCGAATCCCTCTTGCGAGATCGGCGACTCCTTCCAGCCCAGCGCGGCGTAGAACCGGCGGAGCGACCGGAGGTCGTGGGCGCCGAGCGTGACCAGCGAGATGCGCGCGGGAATCATGCGGCATAGGGTGCCGGATCGGTCCGCGCGGGGCAAACGCGCAGGTCACGGTCGTGATGGAACCGGTCTGGTATTCCGCCCCCGCCCCGGATAATCTACCGCCCGGTAGAGGAGGTCAGGCGATGCTGTATCGCATCTGGTGGATAACGTTGGTTCCGTTGATCCGCGCGTACTGGCGGGTGCGCGTCGTCGGCGCGCGGCACGTGCGCGGCCGCCGCGGAATGATCATCGCATCCAACCATCAGTCGGGCATCGATCCGATTCTGGTCTGCGCCTCGTTCTGGCGCCACGTCTACTGGCTCGCCAAGATCGAGTTGGTGATCACCAAGAAGGTCGCCTGGTTCTTCAAGTCGGTCGCCGTCATTCCGGTCGATCGTCACGCGCCCAAGGATGTCTCGTTGCAAGCCGCCGCCGACTGCGTACGTCGCGGCCGCATCTTCGGGATCTATCCGGAGGGCACGCGTTCGCCGGACGAGAACCTGTATCGCGGGCACACCGGGGTCGCGCGTGTCGCGCATCTGTCGGGCGGCCCCGTCATTCCCACGGCCGTCGTCGGATCGCGCCGCGCCTGCCCCAAGGGAAAGCTGCTGATCCGACCGTACCGGTGTGAGGTCCGTTTCGGAGAGCCGATGACGCTGGTGATCAAGCCCGGCGAAACCGAGGCCGCCGCCTACCGGCGGTTCACCGACGAGGTGATGCGCGCGATCGCGAGCCTCGCCGGAACGCGCTACGTCGACGACGTCTACTCCGGCGACGCCGCGCGGATCGAAAAGCTCGCCTCCTAGGGCCGATCGAGTTCGGCGAGCGTTTCGTCCAAGCGGCCGATCGTCTCGTCGACCAGATCGTCGGGAATCGTCAGAGCCGGCTCGATCCGGATCGTCGTGGCCGACACTTGCGTTCCGGCGACCAGCACGCCGCGGCGGAACAAGCCGGAGGCGACCTTATAGCCGGTTTCGTGGTCGGGGAACATCATTCCGAGCAGCAAGCCCTTTCCGCGCACGCCGGTGAGGACGCGGGGATAGCGATCCGCCAGGTCGGTGAGCGCCGCGGTGAAGCGGGCTCCGGTCTTTTCGGCGCGTTCCCACAACCGGTCGCGCAGGATCACGTGGATCGATGCGATCGCGGCGGCGCAGGCGAGCGGGTTGCCGCCGAACGTCGAGGTGTGCAGGAACGGGTTGGGTTCGAGCGCCTTCCAGATCCCGGCGCGGCCGGCGACCGCTCCGATCGGCATCACGCCGCCGCCGAGTGCCTTCGCCGAGGTGATGATGTCGGGCGCGATATCCCAATGGTCGACGCCCCACAAGCGGCCGGTCCGGCCGAGGCCGGTCTGCACTTCGTCGGCGATCAGCAGAACGCCGTATCGGTCGCACAACGCGCGCAGCGACGGCCAGAAGTCGTCGGGCGGCACGACCGCGCCGGCCTCGCCCTGGATCGGCTCCATGACGACGGCCGCGACGTCGGCCGCGTGGGCGCGAAGGATCGCGTCGACCGCGGCCGCGTCGCCGAAGGGCACGCGCCAGACCGGGCCGAGCAGCGGCTCGACCGTCGTGCGGAACGCTTCCTTGCCCATCAGCGACAGCGCGCCGAGCGTCTTGCCGTGGAACGCGGCTTCGGCCACCACGAACCCCGGGCGTCCACTGGACACGCGCGCGATCTTCATCGCGCCCTCGACCGCTTCGGTCCCCGAGTTGGCGACGAAGACGTTGGTGATGTCCCCCGGCGCGATCTCGGCCAGCAACGCGCACAGCATCGCCTTGAACGGGTCGAGCAGCTCCTGCGTCGGCATCGGATTGCGGTCCAGCTGCGCGCGCACGGCCGCGACGATCTCGGGGTGGCGGATGCCGAGCGAGTAGATCCCGAACCCGCCGAGGCAGTCGATCCACTCGCGGCCTTTCGCGTCCACGACGATCGAGCCGTCGCCGGTCCATTCGATCGCGGCGAAGTCGCCGGCTTCGGTGACGGACTTGCGGTAGCGCGTCAGGCCGGGCGTGAAATGGTCGTCGAAGTCGTTGACGGTCTGCTTGGCGAGCCGGTCGCGCGCCTCCCCGGACTCGATCCCGCCCAGCACGACGTCGAGCATCTCCTTCGATCGGCGAACCGCGTCCTCGAATCCCAACGATCCCTCCCGTGGGCGCGCCTCGCAGAGATGCGAAGCAATTCCTCACCCGCGAAATCGAGGCTATCAGGCTCCGCGCCGGCAGGCGGTTCGGCGCAACCGCACAAGCGGGATGCCGTGTCGCTCACGTAGAATCCAGCCGTTTTCAAGCCCACAGGAGGAACCTCACCATGGCTCGTTTCGCTCGTCCGGCCGCCGTGGCCGCCGTTCTCGCGCTCGCGCTGGTCGCATGCGGCGAGGCCAAGACCACCGGTTTGCCGAAGTCGCCCACGCCCGAACCCGTTCCCCAGACAAGCGTCGCGGCCACCGCCGGCGCGTCCTTCGATCCGAAAGAACTCGAGATCAAATCCGGGGAAACGGTCACGTGGGTCTTCGAGGCCATTCTGCACAACGTCAAGTTCACGACCATTCCGGTGGATTCGCATCCGGATTGCGTCGCGACCGATGCGAACACGTGCGGCCAGGTCGGAGAGAAGTTCGAGCACGCGTTCGAAGACGCCGGCGAGTTTGCCTACTACTGCGTGATTCACGGCACCGCCGCCGGGCAGGGCATGGCCGGCACGATCGTCGTCGCCGCGGAATAGCCGCGATGAAGCGTTTCGCCATCATTGCCGCGCTTGCACTCGTCGCGACCGCCTGCAGCGGCGGCGCGAACGACGCTGCCGATTCCGCGCCGACCGGCGAGCCGGTGTCGTCGGCGACGGTCGCGTCCACCGACAAGCTCACGTTCGAGCCGAAGCGGCTCGTGCTTGAATCGGGCGGGACGATCACATGGACGAACAAGGGCGCGGTCCCGCATACCGTCACCTTCGCCGGCTTCGACAAGCCGCTGGCGGCCGGCGATGTGGTCGAGTTCACGTTCACCTCGGCCGGGACCACGCAGGTGCGTTGCACGCTCCATCTGCGGATGACCGGCGAGATCGTCGTCGTCTGATCCTTCGGGTCCGGCTCCGCATCGGTCCCGCCCGATTCGGTCCCAAAGGTCTTCCTCGATCCCTCTGACCGCCCGGACCCGCTGTTACACTCGTCAAGCGGATGACGCGTCGGCGCATCGGAGTGATGGGCGGAACCTTCAATCCCATCCACAGTGGGCATCTCGTCGCGGCCGACGAGGCCCTGGTCGCGTTCGATCTGGATGAGGTCGTGTTCGTTCCGGCCGGCCGGCCGTGGCAAAAGGAAGGCATCGACGTCGCTCCCGCGGAGGATCGGTATCTGATGACCGTGATCGCCACGTCGTCGCATCCGCGGTTCCGGGTCAGCCGGATCGAGATCGATCGCGACGCCCCCACCTACACCGTGGACACGCTCGGCGCGCTGAACGAGTCGATCGGCGACGTCGATCTGTACTTCATCACCGGCGCCGACGCGGTGCTCGAGATCCTTTCGTGGAAGGATCCGGCCGAGGTGCTCCGCCGCGCCCGGTTCATCGCCTGCACCCGTCCCGGCCACGACCTGGACCGGCTCGTCAAACAGCTCCCCGAAGGACTGGAGGATCGCGTGGACGTGATGGAGATTCCGGCACTCGCGATTTCCTCGACCGACATTCGCCGCCGCGTCGCCGAGGGCCGTCCGATCCATTACCTGGTGCCGGCGGGCGTCGCCGCCTATATCGAGAAGAGCGGACTCTACCGATGATGACCGACGAAGAGATTCAAACCGTTCCGCCGGAATTCGAGCCGGGCCGGCGAGCTCGTCGCGGCCGCCGCCGCCGCCGGCGGGGGCGCGCCGTCGCGTTGATGATGGCGATGACGCTCGCCGCAGGCGCGGTGTGGGCCGCGGTCACCTGGGTCGACGGGCGAGGACGCGGTGGGTCGGGCGCGCTCGCCGGCGACGAGGACGGCCAGACCGCGATCTTGTTCATGATCCGCCAGGCCGACGACCCGACGCGTCGCAGCGACATGCTGGTCGTTTTCGCGCTCGATGCGCAGGGCGCCAATCCGGTGACGCTTTTCATTCCGTCGAACGCACTGACCGAGATTCCCGGTCACGGCTTGGATCTGGCCGGCCGCGGGTATTCGTTCGGCGGGATGCGCCTGCAGTCGCTCGTGGTGGACAACGTGCTCGGGATCGCGCTCGATCGCGATGCGGCGTTGACCGACGAGGTGTTCGGACGGCTCGCGGACGACCTCGGCGGGCTCGACATCACCGTCGAGGACACGCTGCTGGCCGACGATGGCACCGGCCGCAATGCGGTCGCGTTCTCGCCGGGCACGCAGAAGATGGACGGCGAGACCGTGCGTCGCTTCTTGCGCTATCAAGGCGAAGGAGAGACCGAGCTGTCGCGGATCGCGCGGGCGCAGCAAGCGTGGGAGGCGATGATCGCCGCGTGGGGCCGGATGGGAGTCGGCGCGCTCGCGCAGAAGTTCCGCGACGTCGGCAACGAATGGAACCAGGGGATCGAAACCGGCCTGTCGCCTCTCGATCTGGCCGAGTTTTTCAGCGCCTTCGCGGCCGTGACGCCGGAGGACCGGATCTACACCACGCTCCCGGTCGAGCCGGTCTCGGCCGGTGGATCCGAGCAAGCACTGCGAATCAACGAGGAGCAGGTCGCGAACCTGGTCCGCCAATATTTCGCGGAATCGATCCCGGCGAACCCGTATCTTGGAACGCGGATCGAGGTGCTCAACGGAAACGGGATCCCGCAGATCGGCGAAGAGGTCGCGCTCAAGCTGATCCCGAAGGGGTACCGGATCGTGCTCAACAAGAACGCTCGCTCCTTCGACTACGAAACGACCAAGATCCTGGTGTATTCGCGGGACGAGCGGAGCCTGGGTGCCGCGCGGAAGATTCAGGAACTTTTGGGCGTTGGGGAAATCGAGATCGGCCTGCGCGCGCAGACCGTGGTGGACGTGACCATCGTTGTCGGTCATGATTTTCAACCGAGGGCCTAGTTTTTGTGAAGGAGGAAACACGCTGAACTCGACGCTTGCTCCGCCTCAGGCCCTGGCGATCGACATTGCCAGGGCTGCGTCGTCGAAGATGGCGAACGACGTGCGCATCCTGGACATCGGCTCGCTGATCGAGATCACCGACTACTTCGTGATCTGCTCGGGCGCCTCGGACCGGCAGGTCCGCACCATCGTGTCCGAGATCGAGCAGGCGGTCGCGCCGCGCAAGCCGCTCCGCCGTGAAGGCGAACGCGAGCGAACCTGGGTCGTGCTCGACTATGGAGACGTCGTCGTCCACGTGTTCGCGCAACCCGAGCGCGAGTACTACGAGATCGAGCGGGTCTGGCGGGACGCACCGATGGTCGATTTCGAAGAGGGACCCGCCGCGGTCGCGCAGCCGTAGATCACGGAAAACGACTATTGCGGCCGAAAGCCGCGAAAGGGTATGATCCGATACGGGCTGCGACGCGTGTTCGGACCTGCGAGCCGGATGCCGTCGCAGCCGCCGCTATCTGGGGGCGCTGCGCTCCGCCTCGTGGCGCTCGTCTGCGCGCCGCACAACCTCCAGGCGTTCGTGCAGGTACACCCGCTGCAGGATGACCTTGATGATCGCCGCGGTGGGCAATGCCAGCAGCGCGCCGGCGAACCCGGCGAGGGTGCCGCCGATCAGCACGGCGACGATCACGGCCGCGGCCGACATCTCGACCGTGCGCGTCATCACGCGCGGCGCGATCACGTAGTTTTCGATCTGCTGGTAGATGACGAAGAAGACGATCGTGGCGACCAGGACGGGAACGCCGGCGAACGCGGCGACCAGGACCGCGGCGAGCGCGCCGAGGAGCGCGCCGACGGTGGGGATCAGGTCGGCGAGCGCGACCCAGAACGCGAGCGCCGCCGGATACGGAACGCCGATCAGAAGCAGCGCGACGAACGACACGGCGCCGGCGATGACGCTCACGACGAGATTGCCGATCATGTAGCCGCCGACGAGGCCGGTCGACTCGTCCAAGATCGTCGAGAACTCTTCGCGGTTTTCGCGACGGAGCAGGCGAGCGATGCCGATCTCCATCTTGGGAAGCGCGGTGGCGAAGTACAGCGTGAGGATCATGACGGTGAGCAGATTGAATACGAACGCCGTGAACGAGCGGATCAGCGACAGCGCCGTGGACGGCAGGTTTTCGGCGAGGTCGGTGAGCTTGCCGGTCAGGTCGAATCGTTCGTTGATGTCGGCGATGAACTTGTTCTTCTCTTGGGCTTCGCGAATTCGATCGGGCGCCTGCGTGACCAAGTCGCCGATCTGCGTGATGATCGCCGGCGTGATCATCGCGAGGAACCCCATGACGACCATCGCGCCCACGACGAAGATCGTCGCGACCGCGCTGCCGCGCCGCATCCCTTTGGAAACCAACCAATGCACGCCCGGCTGGATGCCGATCGCCAGGATGAGCGACACCAGGATCAGGATCAGGATCTGACGCAGCGCTACCACCATGTTGGCGACCGCGAAGACAACCAGGACGCCGGCCGCGACCTTCATCCAATAGCCCACGCTCGGCCACTCGACGTTGACCGGCCACGGATTGGTGGGGGTGACGAACTCGGGCGCTTCCTCGGGCAGCGGCGGCTTGATGACGCGCGCTTTTCCGGCGGCCTTTTTGCGCGGCACCGGCCGCGGCGCGGAGCCGCGGGCGGATCGTTTCTTCGGGGCGTCGGCCATCGTTCGCGCAAGCGTAAACGACGGACCCCCCGGACGCCGCGCATCCGGGGGGTCGCCGGGCCGGGGACGTCAGCCGCGCCGGCCGCAGGCGTGATGGCCGTTGAGACAAAACTCGGTGAGTCGCGCCAGCTTGTCCTGATCCCAGGCGTTGAAGAAGTCCGCGTGGCCGGTGAGCACCCCGCCCGAGGACAGCGTCGCGCCGCTGCCGTCGCTGATCGGATAGGTAACCGTCAGCCGAAGTCCGGCCAACGGAAC